>Ga0065711_1050026_pt1 | contig 11025 bp, 11 predicted proteins | sample Hoacrofraction12_FD_59098 | JGI IMG/M metagenome (GOLD analysis project Ga0065711, IMG submission 59098) | Hoatzin crop microbial communities from Cojedes, Venezuela - Epithelial fraction 12 v2 (version 2) | ecosystem: Host-associated > Birds > Digestive system > Esophagus > Crop | place... | reverse complement strand
CCCCCCCCATCACTACCCCATTTTCTAGGATCATCCACGCACGCTCCATCGTACCCCACGTTTCGATGCGGTCTGAGATCCTTCAGCTTTTCTAATTCCTTCCAAATTGATGAAACCATCCCACCGGTGACGCTTACTGGGAAGAAGAGCGGGACTGCGAACTGGGGAGGGAAGATTTCGGTGTTTTTGAAAGTCTTTTAATAGCTTGCTATTTCATCAAGGGCAATAGCTCTGAAATTATGTCAGTGAAACTTGCTGCTTATTTGTTAATTAGAGCAGGAATTTCAAAGGAGGTTGAGGGAGTGAGGTGCCGGACAGCCCCGGGGCTCGCTGGAAAATCCCTCAATGCTCAAACACGCTGGGTCTGACTCCTCATTGCCTGGCACCTGAAGTAAACAGGGTCAAGCACCAAGTGTAAAGTGGGTGTGAAATCCTGCCTGCTCCAGAACACCGGTTTGAAATGGCCTTTTTGCGGTGGTGGGAGAGACGGAAGGCACTGGGAGACCAGGGAGAAACAGCAAAGCATTCTTCTGCCTTTCCAGGAGTGATTTGCTGGGCTGTCCTGGGGTGGGATACACCAGGATATGCTTCGAGAAGCCTGCAAAGGGTCTGCTCCCTGGTGTAGGGTGTTGGAGATGTTGAAGGTAGCAAAGGCTGGCCATGCCCATGGCATCTGCTCCCTGCAACCGGGCTTGGGATAGACCCAGCTGCCTTCACCGCTCCCAACCTCCAAATCCTCCCAGGAGGAGAAACCTCCATCCGAGCCCACTTCCACCAAGCAGAAAGGAGGGGAAAGTCCCACTCGGTCTCATTCCCCCCCCAAATATTGCACCCGGGTGAACTGGGAGGTGGCTGCCATATCCCCTTTTCGAGGGCAGAACAAGCTGCGTGTCCCCGCGCGACCACGCCAAGTGTTCCCATCCACCCGCCACACTCCGGAAAGCAACGCCGGGATGGCCGAGCGCCGGTTCCTCCTCTGCTGAGCACATTCCTCCCCTCCTGTTTTCATTCAGCCCAACCTTAAACAAAACCACGGCGGCTGTTTTTATCGGCGGCGCGGCTCTGGGAATTACCTACGTGGGGTCGGGGGAGCCGGAGAGGGGGTCTGAGCTGCTGAAATAGCATTTAACCTCAAGAAGGAGCTGTTAAAAATATTAAAGCTTAACTGGGTGTAACATACCGTCCCGCCGCATCCCGTTTGGTAGGGAAGAAGCAAAAAGTTCTTGAGATAGATGGAGATTTTAACCCAAAACTCCAGGCACGGGGTCTCCAAATGAAGCACCTCCCGTTTTCCCCCCTGCAATCCCCGCTTGCGGTGCGGGCAGCGTGGAGCAGGTCGGCTTGAGCCGGGCTTAACCCTGCCCCGAGCAGCAGCCTCATCCCAGCCACGCTTCCCAGCCTGTCTTTGATCGCGATTTCTCTGCCAGCATTAAATCTGCTCAGACCTTTTAACTGTTTGAGAGGAGGCTTGGGGTTTTTCCTGGCAAGTTTTGTGCAAAGAACAACCGAAATGAAAATGACTTAAATACTAATAAATAAAGAGTATAAATATATAATAGAATATAACATAACATAAAATAATATTACAGTATATTACAGTATATTACAGTATATTACAGTATATTACAGTATATTCTATTATATATTATATTCTATTATAGTATATTTATTATATTTATTATATTGTATTATAAATATTAATCATCTGCCTCATCAGAGCCCTTCTGCCTACCCAGCAGGAGGTGTCAGCAGATGTATTTTTTGCACTATTTGCTATCTACAACAAACAAACAAATAACTAAGCCCGACTTCCAAAAAAAAACACCCACCCCAAAACCCTCAAATTGAGAGGTTTTATCATACAGGTGTTGATCCAGAGCCAAAATCTCCGGGCTCGGTAAAGATTCAAGACACCAAGCAAGGAAATCAGAAGAAGAATCACAGGTTCGAGCTCAAACAGCAATTAAAAACGCATGTAAATGGCGACAGATGAGTAGAGAGGATCGCTACGGCGTGCCGAAGATTTCCAAGGCGAACACGATTAGCCTCCGAGCACGAAATTCAATCGCCCTCCCCTCCCCTCAACAAACCGCAAAAGCCCTAAACGGGGAAAAAATACCATTTAAAATCCTGTATTTTGCAAGCCGAAAGTACAGCGACCGACCCACCTTCCCGCTCCGGGTGCCGACCCTCGCCTGCCGCGGCTGCACGGGGAATCGGGCAGCGTCGCTGCCCGGGTGTCTGCAGCCAAGCGGAGATTGTCATTGATTTGTGTGCGGAAAGTTAAGCCTTTCTAGGAGCGGTTAGGAGAATTCACTCCCACCACTCCCTCTAAACCAAAAGTATTTGGCACGGAGCCCTCCTCATCCACCTGTACTATTCAGGGCTAAACAACGCGCGGGACGTGGACCGATTTCACCAGGAGCTTTTCGTGTTTCCGTTTCAAACAAGCACACAGAGTTCTTCGGAAAGAAAAACTCCGGGGGTTGTTTTGGTTTTGATCTTTTTAAATCTCTTTTTTTTTTTTTTTTCCTTAAAGCAGATTTATGGCGGCCTTTTTCTTTTCTGCTCGGTGGGTCAAGCCTTTCCCCGGTGTAGCTAACTGGTGACCCCTGACCATGCGCTGGTGTGCACCCGCAGAGGACCTGGCTCAGCTGGTGACACCTTGGATGATTTGCCTGTCGATCTGCTCCGCTTCCCCTGCAAACCCTGCACCCGTAAACCCTTGGGGTGGATGAAAACCTTCTCTTTTGAAATGAACTGGGTATAATTTAACTAAAAAAAATCAGGTTTCGTGCATTAATGACCGAAGCAAGCAAGAAGATGGAGGCAAGGCGTCTTCAAAGGGGGGTTTGCTTACCCATGTCCCCAGTTGCTGCGTTGCCCAGGTGACAAGACCCCAAATTGAGTGCCCAATCCAAGGAACAAGTGACCTTGAAACCCCTCCCAAGTGCCCAATGTGGGGCTTCAAAGACCCACCAGCACCCAGATTTGGAAGCCACCTCCTGGCCACCTCAGCTGCACCCATGCAGCCAACAACCCCATCCCGCACCCACCTCCTGAGGTCTCGGTCCATGAGAACATCCCCGGCAGAGAAGTCACCCCACCGGAGGCCAGCTCAGCAGAGCGTGCCGCCTCCGCCGCCATGAGCAGCCTAATGTGGCTAAGCCCGGCTCGCCAGCGTGCACGCAACCCCAAAGGGTTGGCCATCGTGTTGAGTGATAAATAACAGGTCCCTTCTCTTCTCCTTGTTGGGTGCCCTAGGGATCAGCTCATTCTCGAGATTCTGCCCCAAATTAGGCAGCCACATCTCCAAGGATGAAGTTAAACACTGCATTTAATAAAATACTAGCTTCTTTCTAGCACAGGTATTCTGACAACGAGGAAATACAGATTTTTTGTTAACATAATAAATCCGATGAGAGCAGCTGGACACCGCGTCCCATGTTACATGCCTTTCTGATGGTTTTCCTTTAAAGAAGCACATTAAAAAAAAACCCCAAATCACAACCAAAATTGTTTATACAAGGGAAATCTTTCTGAAGCACGAGGCAAAATCAAGTGTAAGATAGCCTGGGGCAAGCTGGCACTCCCAGACACAGCTTGGAAGAGCTCCGTGTTCAGAGCAAGGTTACTTTCGAAACTTTTATTAGACGCTTTCTTGGTCTGTAGGAGAAAACAGAAATGCTGCTTCCATCCCCACCCCCAAACCACTATCTGCAACTCCTCTGACTACTGAGTTTCTAAGGAGTGTCTGGGTAAATCAGTAAATGAAGTCGGTGCGAACAGTATGTCTGGCCCCAGATAAGGGTAAAGTAAAACTTGGGCAGCATCCAGCGACTGCCAAGCTGGCATGGAGAGGAACACCGATTGCCACCCACTGCTTTTCCTGGTACTCCCACAGCCTGCGTCCCCCGTGGGATGGGAGAACCCATCCAACCACCCACCTGCACACCAGCACAAAACCAAGCGACTCTTCATTTCCCACAAAACCTGCATTTTTTTTTTTCCATCTAAATGGCTTGCTGCCATCAATTCACCAAAGCCAACCTGTTGAAGAAACAGTTACTTCCATCCCATGCTAACCAAGTTGCATTGTTTGTGGTGCTGCATCCCAAGATGGTTTTAGGGAAATATCCCCAGCACCATTGGGGTGCTGGAGCGTGTCCAAAGAAGAGCAACGAAACTGGTGAAGGGTCTGGAGAACAAGTCCTATGAGGAGCGGCTGAAGGAATTGGGGTTGTTCAGTCTAGAGAAGAGGAGGCTGAGGGGAGACCTTATCGCTCTCCACAACTACTTGAAAGGAGGTTGTGGCGAGGTGGGGGTCAGTCTATTTTCCCAGGTAACAAGTGATAGGATGAAAGGAAATGGCCTCAAGTTGTGTTGGATATTAGGAAAACTTTCTTCACTGAAAGGGTTGTCAATCACTGGAACAGGCTGCCCAGGGAAGTGGTGGAATCACCACCCCTAGAGGTATCCAAAAGACGTTTAGATGTGGCACTTAGGTTCATGGTTTAGTGATGGACTTGGCAGTGTGAAGTTACCAGTTGGACTCAATGATCTTAAAGGTCTTTTCCAGCCTAAATGACTCTACAATTCAAAATGTCCCCAGATTCCTGCAAGCCAAACCCACCATTTTCATACAGGAGAATTCTTGGAGGAGGAGGACAGTCCAACAGCACTGTAGACCAATAGGTCCCCACTGAACCCTTGAAATTATTTCCCATTTTGCATGTGAAATTGGTTACCAGTTTTTGATCACCGTTAACGGGGGGATGAATGGGTCTCCTAGACTACAAAGGAAGAGAGGCTAAACTGCTTCTAACAGAGTGTGAAATGAGAATAGCAGGAGAAAGAAGAGAAGAGAGGGTTGCGCCAGACCCCACCTCGGTTCACAAGCACAACAGAAAACACCTAATAAAAGAAAAAAAAATAGAAAGGATTGTAAGGATTGCTTATTCTAGGTCAGGAAAGTTCTAATTACAAGTATAGTGAATTGAAAGCTTTCCAGAAGACAGAGTACTTGAAGGATGCCTGTCCAATCAGAAAAATAAATGATCATCAAATTTAAAGATCTTCAAGGGCAAAATAAATTTTGATGCAGTCTTGCTTTCTATAGTTTTGGTTTTTTGCAGTTTTTTTTTAAGAACAAACCCTGCTTTGTGAATTTTTGCAAGTTTTCCTTTTGAACCCAAGTTTTTCAGGACGGTTTTGAACTTTTGCTAGTTGGAGCCCAATAATCAACTTCAGTGAATCCAGCTCTCTAAAGAGCCAGAGGAAGAGATTTTCCACAACAAGATGTGCTGCACCAGTCACATTTTTCAAAGGAAAATAATTTTCTTCCACAAAGATCCCTATTTCCTTGCCAAAATTGGTTAGTTGAAAAAAAATAAAAGGAAAAAAAAAAAAGAGTATTTTCTTACAGGTTAATTTTGGTAAGGAATAAAACCCAGCAACATTATTTCCCCCCCAAATCTCACAAGAAACTGCTTGCAAATGGGAAATTTGGAAAAACACAGCGAGGTTTTTCTCCAAGGTGTGTATCCCACACACCCACACGTGTTTCCGTGTGCTGTGGTGCATATCCCATTTAACTTTGACACCACTCTCCAGGCAATAAAGTTAAGCCTTGCCTAAGTGCTTCCAAATGTTGGCCTTATTTTAAAGGTGATGGAGTAACTAGAAGGAAGAGATGGGAGCCTCCAGCCTTGATGTACGGCCTCATTGCTGGTGTAGAATCATTGAATGCTTTGGGTTGGAAGGAACCTCATAGTACATCTGGTTCCAAGCCCCCTGCCATGGGCAGGGACACCTTCCACCAGCTCAGGTTGCTCAAAGCCCCGTCCAATCTGGCCCTGCTACCACCAAGTCAGGAGGAAGGATGTTGGGGCACCAACCCTTCTGCGTTGAGAATGTCTTTGTGCTCATGGCTTGGGTAAGAGCTGCTGCATTTTCATCTTTAAAAGGTAATTGTGGACATTGGGAAAGGGTGAATGGGTGAGTCGTGAAAGAGATTTCCTTGCTAGTAGCCCCATGCTCTGCAGACGAAGAGCCAGAGGCTGAATTACCAGTTGCCCCATGCTACAGACTGGGCAAATTCACCAGTCCAGGCTATGCTTACATGCAAGGCTTCTGTCACAATATTCTTATCCAAAAAAAAGAGCAAACCAGCAAAAATCAATGTCAATTAAGAACTTTGCTAAAACTATGTAGCCAGAGTCTCAGTGATTTCATATTTGAACCCTTAATGGTCATAATCCAGATCAATCCTAAGGGATCCCCAGTGCTTTGCCTAGTGTGGATGGTGGAACTCAAAGAGGTTCCAGTGTCTTCAATGGAAATATGGTCATTTATGCCACCCAGAGATTTCCTTGAGGAATTAAACCAGTTTGATTTCTATTGAGGAACAGGGCTGGATGCAGCCTAGATGATATTGTATTGGTGTACACATACGTATGTGCAGCTGTATGATGGGATTTTGCTACATCATCTAGCTTCATCAGGAAGCTCTCAGAGGAAGCGCTTCACCCTGACCTCCCCTCTTCCCCTAGTATATGTGCTCCAGCAGGGACTGGTATCAGCTCTAGAAATGCAGTCACCTCTGGTGAGGTGGCCTCACAGCTCCCAGTCCTTCTTGATCCCCTGCAGCTTCACTGTGCCACAAGGGAGTAAGAATGATCCCATATTAGAAAGAACGTGGCAAAACTTCAGCACAAACTTTGAAATAAACCTGTGTTTTGCTTGGAAAACATTTACATTTCCCCACTAGCTCTTATTCTCAGTCTAATGCAAGAAGACAAAGCCCGGCAGAGCCGCTGCCTGTGCAATCTCTTGCTTGGTGGGAGAGAAAGACCATCTCCACAGGCGACGGATTAGGACATGGAAGGCTTGGTGGCATGGCACCAGAGAGGTGCTGTAAGGCTAAACGCATTCAGTCCTCCTCCCACCTCCCAAAACGAAGCCGTAGCCAGCTCATCTGAGACAACGGCCATTCCCAGTGCTGAAGATCAGGGGTCAGGAACCTTGTTTCATACCTGAAGCCACCAGCGACGACAGAATGACACCAGCTCCTGCTCCCCAGTGCACGCGCTGCAAACGGAGCACACGCACGTCTTCCTCCTCAAACCGACGCCTGTAGAAATATCTGACGTATGGCTTGATTGCTTGGTTAGATGACACATGCCTGAAGGCAGTATCCAGGTCACTTTGCTTGGTTTTAGTGCTTCAGTCTTCCCTTCCTCTTCATTGGGAAAGAGTTTTGAGTCTGCCTGAGTTTGTGTTTGTGCAGGGTTGGGACTGGGTGGGGGCTATTAGAAATAAGTGACCGCAGGATGAATCCTAAACTCAAATGGATGTTAATAATGAAAGGCAAGATGTGGACTGAAGAGTCACTTTGCAGAGCTTGATGGTTTGGCGCAGAGTTTTACCGGAGGAACCTCCCCCACCCCAGGGCAGCAGAAGCTGGGTGAGATGAAGACCTCCAGGGAGGTCCAGACCACCTGGGACTTCTGAACATCTACTTTACACATGTCGCCATCCCCGATGCCAAAAAACCTTCCCAGCACCCTAGAGCAAACTTGAGATGCGTGGTAAAAAAAACTTAAGTAAGTGACACAAAAAACATCTGCTGGGGGATGAAAGGGAGGACACGGAGAGCATCCTCAAAGACCCAGTCCCCAGTGATGGCTACAGACTTCAGCCTGGCTTCCACCGCAACCACTTCTGCCCAATTCACGGCCCCAGTGCCATTGCTACGCACCGCTTTTGAAACGCACTCGTCATTTCTCGACGGGTTATTTTTGCTTTGCTCTCGCACAAAACGAGCCACGTCTCCTCGCTGGGTCTGCTCGCGCCATCCCACCCGTGGATGGGCTCAGGACAACCAAGCAAACTCCTGCATCGTAACCAGCGTGCCAGCCTCTGGACACTGATAATCCTCTGCCCAGACCGCTTGTTTTCATTTCCACAATCTAGAAAGTTCTCCGTATCTGGGAATAAGAAATTTAGCAGAAGCTCCCTGATGTAGGTGGAAACAATCTCCTTTGCTTTCAAAAGCTGGAGATCAGGCCGCAGCTCCTCGCAGAACGCGGCATTAATAGTGAGAGGCAAATGAGCCGTTTTACCTCTCCTAGATGGGGAAAGAAGAAAAAATGTGCCTGACCTGATTTACCTTCCTGATAACGTATTTAAAAAATGCTCCCAGGCTGAGGACTTCGCCAGCCGCCATTTCATACGAAACGAGACTGTTTATGTCATGACCGCAACCTTCTGAAAAATGCCCCGTTAGATGGGAAAGCTCACAAGACCCCTCAGTATAATGATTTCAGCTATATCAATAACCACATTTCGGCAGATTCATTATCTGCTCGCCGGCCTGCCCAGCCGCACAGCAAAGCGTTGCGGCAGGATGGAGCGAGAAAGGAAAACACTGAATTCAGCCGTTCTTCCTGCAGAAAAATTGACACTGTAGGTCATTCTTTTCCTTAGCAAAAGCCAAGCTTTTATTCCCTCTGCTTTCACGCCACGCTGGGGAGGGAGGACCTGAGCCACACACAATATTGAACACAATCGATCTATCTCTCTTTAGTGGGTGCAAGCGTATTTTCCTTCACAGCTCACATCTTGGCTCCCTGAGCATCCACATCCCTTGCTGTCCCAAAATCTACAGAACATTTTTTCCCCATAATATTCACTCCATTATTCAAGATTTTCACATCCATGCTAACTCTATCCATGGATTTCATAGAATTATAGAATGGTTTGTGTTGGAAGGGACCTTAAAGATCATCTGGTTCCAACCCCCCTGCCATCAGCAGGAACATCTTCCACCAGACCAGGCTGCTCAGAGCTCCATCCAACCTGGCCTTGAGCCCTGCCAGGGAGGGGGCAGCCACAGCTTCTCTGGGCAACCTGGGCCAGGGCCTCACCACCCTCATGGGGAAGCATTTCTTCTTAATATCTCATCTCAATCTGCCCTCTTTTAGTTTAGAGCCGTTCCCCCTTGTCCTATCCCTACACACCCTTGTGAAAAGCCCCTCTCCATCCTTCCTGTCGGCCCCTTCAGGCACTGGCAGCTGCTCTAAGGTCACCCCAGAGCCTTCTCTTCTCCAGGCTGAGCAGCCCCAGCTCCCTCAGCCTGTCCTCGTAGGAGAGGTTCTCCAGCCCTCGGATCATCTTCGTGGCCTCCTCTGGACCCGCTCCAACACATCCATGTCCTTCTTGTGTTGGGGGTTCCAGAGCTGGATGCAGGACTCCAGGTGGGGTCTCACGAGAGCGGAGTAAAGGGGAAGAATCACCTCTCTCGACCCGCTGGCCACACTTCTCTTGATGCAGCCCAGGGTACAGATGGCTTTCTGTCCAGCACACATTGCCGGCTCATGTTGAGCTTATATCAGACCACACTGCATAGGAAATCCAGGCTACAAACCAAAGGTTTATTTCGTGCCGCTATTTTCCAGCAACAGGGACCGTTATGATCACGTATGACACCCTCCAGCTTCATACAAAATAAAATCCTTCACCCAGTAATTTCTGTGGTGAGGCCCTCGTTCCTGCCTGCCCTCCAGCATTTAGCAGCAAAGGCAATGTTGGATGAAAGATATCAAATCAAAGGAGCTTTGCCCTGATCCTTGGCAAGTGTTTCTAGCAGTTTATTAGTCTCAGTACTAAAAAAATTGCATCTTTTTTTTGCCTAGCTCTAGTTTCTGGGCATCTGATCACACCAAGCCTTTTTCTGCTGAAGAAAACAGTTTGGCTCTCTTCCCAAAGTGAGGACTTGAGGCCTACGACCCCATGAGAAGGGATGAGAGCTGTGAGCATCTCCCTTCCATAGCATCTCGCTGCTGGGCTACACGATGGCAACAGATGTGGCTACGGAGAGCTGGACCATGGATGGAGATTGCTCAGGAGAAAAGCCATGGATAGGTGGGTTGAGGCTTGCACTGATTAAAAGCTGGACCCTGTGGTCTCTCTGCACTGCTAGGTCCCATCAGACCTGAGTTTCTCCTCTCTCCATGCTCAGGAAAGAAGAAGGGGAAATGCTCACCCTCCATACCCCCAGACTTTACCACCAGACCCCATTTTTCTCCACTCAACCAAGAAAAATGCAAAATACAGAATACCCAGGCAAAATAAAAAAAACCCACCCAACCCAAAATCACAATCTCCCAAGTAAGTAGCGATAGCACACGGGGAAATGGCCTCAAGTTGCATCAGGGGAGGTTTAGATTGGATATTAGGAAAAATTTCCTTACTGAAAGAGTGGTCAGGCACTGGAACAGGCTGCCCAGGGCAGTGGTGGAGTCCCCATCCCTGGAGGGGTTCAAAAAACACGTAGATGTGGCATTTGGGGACATGGTTTAGCAGTCATGGTGGTGTTGGGGTGACAGTTGGACTCCACGATCTTAGAGGTCTTTTCCAACCTTAATGATTATATGATTCTATAAAACATGATCCTACTTATCTCCTAGGTCAAGTCTGCCACGTGTAACTGGATTGCCCTTTGAAGAGCATAAGATTGGACTCACAGAGGGAGAAAAGATGTTTATATGAAAACCTCTTTAGTACAGATTAAATGGCAACAGATACACGTGGTCCTGCAACACAGGCGTTAAGGGAGAGGTATGGACAGGGACAACACAAGAAGAAATTCCTATTGGGCAATAAGCCAGGAGGAGCCTCTGGAAGAGCTCTGCCCCAGCAGCAAGTGCATTTGCCCTCCTTGACCCAAATCCTAGAGTTTATTATTTAAGAAACCCTGAGCAGGAGGGAGTTGGGGAACTGGGAGGAAAGGAAAAGGGCAAAGATAAGATGGGACAAAGAAACAGCAGCTCTCTTCTCTTTGCTGATGACACAAAGCTGGGAGGAGTGGTGGATACACCGAAAGGCTGTGCTGCCATTCAGCGAGACCTGGACAGGCTGGAGAGTTGGGCAGAGAGGAACCTGATGAGGTTCAACAAGGGCAAGGGCAGGGTCCTGCACCTGGGGAGGAACAACCCCATGCACCAGTACAGGCTGGGGCGGACC
>Ga0065711_1050025_pt1 | contig 11025 bp, 5 predicted proteins | sample Hoacrofraction12_FD_59098 | JGI IMG/M metagenome (GOLD analysis project Ga0065711, IMG submission 59098) | Hoatzin crop microbial communities from Cojedes, Venezuela - Epithelial fraction 12 v2 (version 2) | ecosystem: Host-associated > Birds > Digestive system > Esophagus > Crop | place... | reverse complement strand
TGGATATGAGCCGACAATGTGCGCTGGCAGCCCAGAGGGCCAACCGTGTCCTGGGCTGCATCAAGAGAAGCGTGGCCAGCAGGTCGAGAGAGGTGATTCTGCCCCTCTACTCTGCTCTGGTAAGACCTCACCTGAAGTACTGCGTTCAGCTCTGGAGCCCTCAGCACAAGAAGGACGTGGAACTGTTGGAGCGGGCCCAAAGGAGGGCTACAAAAATGATCCGAGGGCTGGAGCACCTCTCCTATGAGGACAGGCTGAGAGTTGGGCTTGTTCAGCCTGGAGAAGAGAAGGCTGTAGGGAGACATGATTGCAGCCTTTCAGTATTTAAAGGGAGCCTATAGGAAAGATGGGGACAATCTTTTTAGCAGAGACAGCAGTGACAGGACGAGGGGTAATGGTGTTAAACTAAAACAAGGTAGGTTTAGGATGGATATAAGGAAGAAATTCTTTACAATGAGGGCTGTGAAAAACTGGAATGGGTTGCCCAGAGAGGTAGTGGAGGCCCCATCCCTGGAAACATTCCAGACCAGGTTGGACAGTGCTCTGAGCAACCTGATCTAGTTAGTGGTGTCCCTGCTCGCTGCAGGGGGGTTGGACTAGATGACCTCTAGGGGTCCCTTCCAACCCAAAACTTTCTATGATTCTATGATTCTATATGCCATAATTTTCCTCCCCATAAGTTTTTAATTCTGCTTGATGAAGATAGCAGCTTTTTCTCTTTTTAATTATACTGTAATATACACACTTTATGAACTATCAGGGCATACAGAAATAGGTGCAGCAAAATTTGCCCGACTTCAGCAATTAACTTGTTTCTTTACTTTCATATGTCTCCTTCCTCTTAAAGAACAACTTCACAACTGCAATATACATCAAGAGAGAACTAAAATTTCTGCTCACAAAGAAGATCATAATAATAAGCATTATAAGGCAAAACTCCACTTCTAATTCTACTTATGTACAGTTGTTGGATTTTAAAACATTTTAAAGTTATGACTGAAGTCTGCAAGGGGATTTTTTTGAATAAAATTTGAAGAGTTCTCTGCAATAGAGGGACATCAGAGCCTGGACTTAGTCTGTTCAGTTGTTCTGTTTCCTCCTGAGATTGCTAGCGATTAATCTTTATTTCAAATCAAAATTATTGCTGAAAGAAAAAATAATTCAAAACAAAATTGAAGCTCAAAACATTTAAAAGTTCAGGGCAAGAATCAACCAACACAATATTACAGTTACATTCTAACCTGTAGCCTCAAAATTATCACTGCCATTTCAGTCTTGACTTGTGAAATTTTTAAAATATGTGAAGTTTACAACTACACATCATCTTTCATTTTAGAGCTTGATTTTAAAAGCAAGACATAATACACTTTCTGTATGAGTTGGAGCAAACATCTAGGGTTTATTTTCCTAATCATGGAGAAAATAAATACTTTCTTATTAACACTGTGTTAGCTTCATAATTTCCACTGTATTTAAAGCTGCCTGCATGTGTTTGGTGATGTATGGTCCTCTGTTTTCATTGAGGACTTTCCTGAGCTCTGGGTCATTATAACTTTTGCATTTTAGAGAAAGCAGTTCTCTAGTTTTCAGGGCTTTTCTGTAGCTTGTGTCCTGTTTTCCACAAGCTTATTATTTCACTTCCATCAATCCACCCTAAGAAATTCCAAACACACAAGAAATAATCTTGCTGAGGGGAGCTATATAAGAGGGAATATTTCTGAAAAAGAGGATACCACACAGAAAACAAGTATACATGAAGCTAGAACTCTGGTTAAGGACTGTGTCCTTTCAAAAAGAGCTAGATACTCTATAGCAGGAAAATTACTTGTCTGGATTTGGATATTGTATAAGTAAATCAACTTCTGCTATAGCTGGATCATATCTATTAACACCGTCACTGGCAAATTGCAATCAAAGTGCAAGATAGACTCTTTAAAATACTTACTAATAATTTCGAAAAATGTTGAAGAAGACAATAAGAAAAGTTGTAAGACAACTGGAACAGAAGAAGCCTGATTTGTAAATGTTTATGATTAAGAATGTCTTATTTTTAAGTATAATCCTAATTTAATTTAGAATAAGAAAAAATACAGATATCATAGTTTTTGCATTGTTGATGTTTGACTACTGTGAACTGCAGTGAACAAATACACTTCACTTATCCATAAATACATTTTACTTTAAAATATTTGTCAATTTTGAAAGCTTGGTGTGTTAAGAGAGCAATAAAGGAGTGATGAATAAATATTGATTTCAGTTCTAATAAAAGTTGCAATTTTGAATTTTTTGAATGGGGATAAAATTGAAACATTGGCAATCTTCAAAATGGCTGTTGCTTTCCACAGATTTCTTCATCTAAAAGGTCTGAAAGAAACCGCATAGATTCCTGTCTTTAAGTCTTGATAGGAGATATAAACAAAGTGTTAATTGCTCAGTAAAATCACTGGGTTTAGTCTTAAAGTCTGACTTTGTGAACTCAGATTGGCATTGATGTTTACTGAGTCAATCCATAGTTTTCCATTATGTAAAAATCAATCTGAGTTTTCCATGACAACAGCAAAATTATATAATAGCTGGAGACTTTCTTATAGTGCTCAAAACTTTTGTTTTATTGGCTTAAAAACACTACAATGAGAGCCAGAGGAAGAAATAAAGAGCTAAGCAACTATAGATTTCAAGTCTCAAAATCATCAACAAATTCTTAATTTTTGGAGAAAAAAGTAATACAAGCAAGCTACATTTACAAAGAGATCAAGCTCTTCTCTGGCTCTTAATCACGTTCTGGCTTCTTACTGTGCAAAAATCCCTATTTTGTGAAGGCAAGATATATTCTTGAAAAAGCTCTAGTTTAACAACTATAATCAGTGTATTTGGTTAAGTACAATTACACTTCATACTTTGTTTTCTCTAAAAGTCAGTGTCTTTTATGTTAAAGAAACAGAGGTGGGCAATTTATATGCATTAATGAGAATTACCTTTATGCTGCACTGTTTATTCTCTTTTTTCTCCAACCCTTTCATAGATGTGTACGAATGTGACAGTGCAGCCAATCATCAGTTCACAATACCTAGGAGAATATTAGCAAAAATTTTGCTTTGATTGTGTGTGTTAGGAGGAGCTTGAAAGAATATAGGAAGATGGTTTAGAGTTGAAAGCAAGGTTTCTTCATAACAGAGGCCATAACTCTAATTGTAGTATATGAGTCTTAGAGTCCTAACAAAGAGTACAGACTAGTAACGTCAGTTAAAAAATGTCACTTTTGGCTCATCTTCTAGGGATGTCTCTGAAAATAGCTCACACTTTTTCTAACAGATTGCTTGTTTCCATGAGGCTTCAAATGGTAGTTTGTCCTTAGCATTTCCTCCTTTCTGCCATGGTAGGCCAAAGCAGTTGGTTCAAAAAACTATGTGTTATCAAGGCAGTCATGTACAGGATGAAGTCTAGTTTTCAGTAGACACGGTTGAAGTTTGGAATGTATACACCACAACTAACCAGGCCATGTGGATGTCATCAGTGGATGCTTTTTTTCAAGGGAAAAGTACGGCAGATAATGGAGAATTAAGAGATAAATCCTAACAGTCTAAAACAAAACTTTAGCTGGAACTAGAGCTGCTATGGGTGACCCTGAATGTGATTGGACCAAACTAAGGGAGTGGGGAGATCGTCATCAAGCAAGTGACTTTCACTGGAAGAGGCTTCATATTTCGTAGCCTTATATCTTCTGTGCAACTACCTTTCCTTATAATGGAAATGAACATTGAGTTAAGAAGAGTGAGAGATATAGATATGCCTCTTTTTTCCAGGGAATCCAATCTGACACAGGAAAAGCATTTTCTCAGTGGTGTTTCATATGGTCATGTACAGCTGTTACAGCTTTCATTCTGATGGTTACGATTGTAGGAGAGTTTACACTGACCCTGTAACGAACAGCGTAATCTGAAAACTGGTCTTTTCCCCCAGTATATTTTACAGATCCTCCTGTGGGTCTTGTCTTCTACTGCACTGAAGACATTAAAAAAGTCATCAAAGTACAAATCCATGGCTCAGTCTAATGGCTAAAAAAGTATTAAGTACATTTTTGAGTTCTCATCATTAGGTGCTCTACACAAATTTTCTACCACATGCCCCAGTAAGAAACAGAAATGCTTTAAACCTGGCAGAAAACAGACTTGAAATCCATTTCAGAAGGTGACTTTGACTTGACCTTTTGTATTTCTTGTGACCTCGTAATAGAAGAGTACATCCAAAATCACATAGATAACTTTAATTTTCAATATGATTGTTACTATTCATCCTGAAATTGAAGCCAAAGGCTTGCCTTCTCAGCCTTATAAACCGTATTCTTGTGTACCAAAACTGTAATACACATATTTTTTGAGTGTGCTTGCTATCAGGAACAAAACATAAAAAATCTTTAAATATATTATTTTTATGGCTACTTTGTCTTTTGATATTTCTTCAAGAATCCTCATCTGTATTTTGATTTGTTTCATGCAGTTCACAATTAAGTGGATAGCTAATGGCAGATGTGTTTAGAAAAAAACCTTAAATGAAATGTTAAAACTACTGCATAAACATAACATCAAATCCAATTTATTACTCAGAGTAGTTAAACATTAAGTAACTTCCTACAATGAAATTTAGATGAATACAACTTAAGAAGCTAAATATTGTGTGCATTGGGTCAAGATCAGCCCAGTACCCGGACCCCCTCTATCCCCTTGGCATGAGAATGTGTTTTTTAAGATCATTCTCAGATTTCAATGCTAGAAGGCATATGGAAAAGGTAGAAATGATTTCCCATGGATTGTCAGTGGTATTATGTGGGTGCCACTGAATATTTCCTACTTTGCTCCACTCATTGGGAGAGGACTTTTCTTTGACTGTATAAAATGCATTCTTAATGAACTGTTTGTAATGTCTCTGAAGCTGCAGATGCAATTAGCTTTCACAGCACCCAGTTCAGCCTCAGGGTATTAGGAAACTTTCAGGATTATGCATGGATGCAGCCTCAGTGTGTGCTTTGTGGACTGGACTGTGAAAGGAATGACATCAGTTTTCTGCTGGGAAGAAAACATGCTTGACTTCTTTCTGATAGCTGCTGAGGGACTTGGCTACTGAAGGAAACAAGCGGGAGGAAAAGCTTTTACATGTTTGTTGGAGTCATGTAAATCTTACTGAACCTGCAGTATTCCTGAGAGCTGTGAAATTAAATATTCTCAGTCTGTGAATGGCCTGAGTAGAATTTGTTACTAAATTACATTCAAAAAAGGAATGCTTTTAATTACCATAGCTTTAAATCATCCTTTGTTGTTCAATCAAACATGAATACATTGACAACTCAGAGATGCTAAATCTGATGAACTTATACATAAATCTGCATTCATTTTCCAACCATTTTTTTAATCAGTTCTGAAGTTCTAAGGAATACCTTATGAAAAGAAAGACCATCTAAAAATGCATTAATGAAAGACTTAGAAATACTTTCCAAGAAGTGAGGTGGTGGTAGAAAAATCAGCAGGGAACAGCAACACTTGCATCTCTGTTTATTATTTCCCAAAGCTCACTCGATTTAGATGCAGCAACCATGCTTATGCTGCTTTTTGCTCATTTACTTGTTCATTCACTATCAACAAGGGGCAGATTCTCTAGAACTGAATATGTGGGACAAGTACTGAAATTTCTATTTCGTGCATTCACTTGGCTAGAAATGTATGCATATGTGCAATATAAAATGTAATGATCGTGCTAAATATTTAAGTGTTAGCAAAATGCACCAACACCTGCCTCCTCCCATACAGTACTTGATGGCTTACATATTGCAAGTCTTGTGTTTCCTAAAGCACTTTTTATAAATACTTTTTAATCACAAGGTAAAATAGAGCAATAATCATTTCAGCATCTGAAGTGGTTGGCCTTGTTTTGCTGTCATTGACTTTCTGTAATCACTACAAGTTTACTCTAATGTGACACTAGTAGCAGATCAAATACATTTAATGGTTTTCCCTTTTCTTTTCAGAACTACAAGTACCTTACTATAAAGTAACTTGCTTTATATTAGATGAAATATGCACTCAGTACAGAGGACTGCAAATAAGAATTACTAAATGCATAAGTTAATGTATGGGTGTAAATGGCAATCAGTCCCATTACTATGAATCACGTGTTTACCCAAATAAATCCTTTCAAGAAAGATTGATAAAAATATAGTGTTTGCCTATCTTATCATCTTCAATATATATTCAACACAACTAGTGTGAAAAATATTTATTATAATATCCCTTACATCTCTTGCAATGTTATTGCCAAGACAAGCATTTGACAAATACCTCCCTAGGACCATGTAATCATAGAATCATAGACGAATAAATTAGTTTGGGTTGGAAGGGAACTTTAAAAGTCACTTAGTCCTAACCTTCCCTGCAATGAGCAGGGACATCTTCAACCAGATCAGGTTGCTCAAAGCCCTGTCCAACCTGACTTTGAATGTCTCCAGGGACAAGGCATTGTCATGATTTAGCCCCAGCAGTAAACAAAGAGCCATTGCTCTCTCACTCCTCCTCCCCAGTGGGGTGGGGAGGACAATTGGAAGGAAAAGGCAGAGCTCGTGGCTTGGGATATATGATTTAACAGAACAGCAAAGGGAGAAGAAAATAACAATAGCACTGATAAAAAGAATATACAGACTGCAATTTTCTCACTGCCTGATGCTCAGCTTTCAGCCGAGCAGAGATTACCCTCTCCTGGTCAGCTCCCCACTTAAATGCCAAGCATGACATCATGTGACATTGAATATCCCGAGTTTGGATTAGCCCTACTGGCTTCCTGTAAAAATTAACCCCATCCCAGCCGAACTCAGGACAGGCATCTACCTCCTCTCTGGGCAACTTGTTCCAGTATTTCATCAGCCCCGTTGTAAAAGAAGTCTTCCTTATATCCAGTCTAAATCTACCCTCTTCTAGTTTAAAACCATTACACCTTGTCCTATTTCAACAGGTCCTGATAAAAAGTTTATGCTCACCTTTATTATAAGACCCCTTTAAATACTGAAAGGCTGCAATGAGATGTCCTCGGAGCCTTCTCTTCTCCAGTCTGAACAACCTCGACTCTCTCAGCCTTTCCTCATCGGAGAGATGTTCCATCCCTCTGAACACTTCTGTGGCCCTCCTCTGGACCTGCTCCAACAGGTCCATGTCTTCCCTGTGCTGAGGGCTCCAGAGCTGGACACAGGACTCCAGGTGAGGTCTCATCAGAGTGGAGTAATGTGGCAGAATCCCCTCCCTTGACCTTCTGTCCGCGCTTGTCTTGATGCAGCCCAGGATATGGTTGGTCTTCTAGGCTGTGAGTGTACATTTTCAGCTCATGTCTGGTTGCACTGATCCATGTGTAGGACCTTGCACTTGGCCTTGTTGAACTTCATGATGTTTACACAGGCCTACTTCTTGAACTTGTCCAGGTCCCTCTGGATGGCATTCTGTCCTTCAGGCATGTCAACTGCACCACTGATCTTGGTGTCATGTGCAAACCTCCTGAGGGGGCATTCAATCCTGCTTTCTGAGTCACTAATAAAGATATTAAACAATATTGGTACCAATATGGACCCCTGAGGGACACCATTTGTCACTGATCTCCATCTGGACATCGAACTGTTGACCTTTGCACTCCGGATGAGACCATCCAACCCATTCCTCATCCACCAAATAGCCCATCCATGAAATCCATATCTCTCCGATTTAGAGAGAAGGATGTTTTCAGAGATCATGTAAAAGGCCTTACAAAAGTCCAGTAGAAGATATCCACAGCTCTTCCCTTGTTCATTGATGTGGTTACTCCATCATAGAATGCCACTAGGTTGGTCAGGCAGGACTCACCTTTGGTGAAGCCGTGCTGACCATCTCAGATCACCTCTATGTCCTCCATATGCCTTAGCATACCATAGGAGGAGCAATAGGCAGATCTATTCCACGATCTTCCCAGACGCTGACTCATCGGTAGTTCCCAGGGTCCTCCTTCCTACCCTTTTTAAAAATGGGTTCCCTTTATCCAGTCACCAGGGACTTAACCAGACTGCCACAACTTTTGAAATGTCATGGAGAGTGACTTGGAAACTACATCTGCCAATTCTTTCAGGACTCTGGGAAGTATCTCATCAGGTCCCACAGACTTCTATATGTTCAGGTTCATTAGGCGATTTCAAACCTGAGCTTCTCTTACAGTGGGAGGGACTTTGCTCCCCTAGTCCCCGTCTTGTAGTCCATCCACTCGAGAAGTGTAAGAAGAGAGGTTGCCAGTGAAGACTGAGGCAAAAACATTGCTGAGTGCCTCAGCCTTCATCTAGTCCATTGTTACCAGTTTGCCAGACTTGCTCATTAGGGTGGTACACATTCTTTGACTTTCCTTTTCTGGCTGACATACCTGTAGAAGTCCTTCTCATTATTTTTTGCGCCCCTTGCCAAGGTCAACTCCAGCTGTGCCTTTGCCTTCCTGACCCCATCCCTACACAATCGAGCAGCGTCCCTGTAGTCTTCCCTGGATACCTGTCCCTGCTTCCACTGCCTGTGCATTTCCTTCTTGCCCTTTAGTTTGACCAGCAGGTCTCAACTCAGCCATGCCGGCCTCTTACCTTCCTTTCCTGGTTTCTTACACCTGGGGATTTAGAGCTCTTGTGTGCTATGGAAAGCGTCCTTAAAGATCTGCCAGCTCTCTTCTGCTTGCTTGTCCCTGAGGGCAGTTTCCCGGGGGTCCAGTTGACTAACTCATTGAACAGCTGGAATGTTTCAAGCCTTAACACCTTTAACACTTCTCACATGGGATTTATCACAAGAGTTTATGAATTGATACTAAATTTACACCTATGTTAGTGTGATTTCTTTCAAGCTAGAAAGAATTGTAGTAGTTTTAATATATTGATGACAAGGAAATTTATTTGACACTCCTGACCCGTAAACTATTAGATAAACGAATTTTTAAAATCTTTACATTTAAACATTATGCATAATTAATATATAGTTTATATAGTTTCAATACAGATAAACAATCACATGGAACTGTAAAAAAGACTCTGGGAAAATGCTATCATCTTTGGACACCAGCATGGTATGGTCTTTATTCGTTCTTCTTTTGTAGAAGACGTGCAGAGTGAAGGATAGGAAGCTTGAAGAAGGGTAGTCCTAGTCATTAGTGGTATACGGCTTAGGTCTTACTACTCTGGTGTTACACAGATGGGATTTCCTACTACTTTAACTCCTTCCTCATTCTCCTCTCCATTCATTTCACAGTGCCTGGATGTTGTCTGGAAAGGCATGCACTTCTACCATGTGATCTTGGCAGAGTTTCTGTTGGCTTCATCTTGAGCCTTTCAGTCACTTGCACTGTGCTCACACTAGATGTAAACTAACTGATGGGCAAGGGCACAGTTATTTAGGAAGACGCTTCTTGGGGTTGATTACTGAAGGCAGAATTGTAACACAAAAAGCTTACCCCCCAATTTTTTCCGTCTTGTGATTTATTATACTTCCAAAGACAACATGTGATAGCCTTAGAACATGAAAAAATATTCCAGGGAAATAGTAACATGTATAAACTGTATGATATTAATATATATAGGGTTTAAATACATAAATACATGTCACCACTGTACATGTTTAATATTAGCAAGTTATGGAAATCTTAAGATATAAAACACAGTGAGGGATGCTAATTTAACAAAATCTGTCACTGCGCAAAAATAAATTAGTTTCCCCCTGTCTTGTTTATATTAATTGTAATTTGGGGCAGCCATATGCATATTTAAGAAGTGAATTTAACAGTGCAAAATTGTATCCCTTCATTTCACGTGCAGACTTTATTTTCGAAGAACTAAATACTGTACCAAAGATAAAATCTAAAAACACCTGTAAATGTTATTTTTTTACCTCAAGATAGGTAAGAGGAAGTAGAACAGGATTGATATGAGTGTTTAGAAACTGTAGGAGTATTTACTCTGACCTTCCACACACCTGTAGCAATGCTGGGATGTAGTTAAAAACTGTGTTTACATTAATGAAACTATTTCTGTGCTCCACAGCTATCCTGTGCAATAAGGAAAATGCATGTTCTCTAGCATGTTTAGAATTCTGCTGTGTTACTGGTGGTGACTCCTGATTTTATCAGAGGCACAGTTCCTGAATACCTCAGCTCATTACAGAGACAAATATCAGTCAGTGACAGGTAACTTTTCATTCTAATGCACTTACGCCACTGATGTCTGTGCTTCAGAGATATTCCATTTTGCACCTGAAATTAGTTTCTGTGTTACAGCTATGAAGTGTGATAAAAAAAAACGATACTGTAATTTAGATAAACCCTACTAAATGGCTCAACTGAAACAAAGCTGAAAATGAAGGTATAAATGGCTGAAGTGATTAAGATTGTCAAGTTCTCCTGGGCCCTGTTAGAGAATGAAATAGCTGATGGATTATTATTTCTCCCTGAATGTGAGTTTTGGGGATTTAATTAAAGATATTCTATTATATTTTTCAAAGCCTATTTGAGGCTGTAAATCAAAAACTGCAATAACGGAATGTGCTATTGTTAATGGAAAAATGGATAACTGGGCGCTTCAGAGAAGTCCATCTTTTGAACTCTTTGATTTTGCTGCTTGGACTTTTTCCTTTATAGAAGTCAAAGAAACAGGTGATTTTAAATATGTCAGAATTTTTACGAGAAATGAAGCTTCTCTAGCTATTATGAATACAGTTTCACTCACTGACCACTATTGTTACTGTAAAAAAGAAACTATTTAAATGTATTTAAAATAAAAGAGGAGAGATCCTTACAATATATACATGATACAGAATCACAGAATCACAGAACGTTAGGGTTTGGAAGGGACCCCTGTGGGTCATCTAGTCCAACCCCCCTGCCAAAGCAGGGACACCTACAGCAGGCTGCACAGGACCTTGTCCAGGCGGGTCTTGAATATCTCCAGAGAAGGAGACTCCACAGCCTCCCTGGGCAGCCTGTTCCAGTGCTCCGTCACCCTCA
>Ga0065711_1050018_pt1 | contig 11025 bp, 9 predicted proteins | sample Hoacrofraction12_FD_59098 | JGI IMG/M metagenome (GOLD analysis project Ga0065711, IMG submission 59098) | Hoatzin crop microbial communities from Cojedes, Venezuela - Epithelial fraction 12 v2 (version 2) | ecosystem: Host-associated > Birds > Digestive system > Esophagus > Crop | place... | reverse complement strand
TCACTGCAGGATGGTCTCCTCGGTGCTTCGTGGGGTTAGAAAGACTACAGTTGAAATGCTGTGGTGTGACCTGTACTCATCAGGATGGCTCAGCCTGTCTCTGGTCCTCACCGTTGAGGACTTACTCTCTGACACTGCAGCAGCCCATGAACTGCTTAGTCTTGTCGCCGGTCCTCACTCAGACTTGCAGACAAATCACATTTGGGGTGAAGTCTGCATTTGTTCCAGTCCTTGGCTGCCAGTCTTTAAAAGTCAGTGTCCAGCCCTTGTTATCCCATGGAATCTCCAAGGCAACTCCTTTATCCACTGTTATCCATGCATGTTATCGTCCATTAGATGATAACACCCGAGTGCTCGCTCATGCCAGCCCAGACATTTCGAACTGGGACTCCCTCCTGCAGCCATAGAGGAGAAATTAACCCCTTTTGCTTTAGAAGGTCTGAAACAAACATGTAAATTAATTTCACACATCAGTGTAAACTCCTCCTCACATGCTTTTATGATGAGCTTTTCTGCACCCTGATGCTCTCCTGCACAAATGCTGTGCAAGAGGGATGTCTCTGTTGGTCATAATTTCCATGAGAAAGGGCTGTGGGAGGAACAACTTTCTGGTGGTCACATCAGGTTGCTGCTCTGCCTTAATTTTAATCCTGTGTCTGGATGCGGCCCTAAAGGTGATGCTGCTTGTGTTACTGCCTCCTCCAGCTGACCTCAGAGGAGCTGCAGCTGGCCCCAGCTGTGACTTAAGTGCTCAGGGTGCAGAGCAATGCCCCATGGGGCAGATTTGGGGACAATGTGGGCCAACTGAAGCCACGGGAGGTTTTCCCCAGATCTTTAGCTGGAGAAGGGGCAAGCCAAGAGACATGAGAGCAGCTCACATGAGGTCTTCCCCCAGGAGCAGAGTGGATCCAAGCATGGCTCCTCTCTGTGGCCTCATGCATGAGGGAGGCTCTGGTGGGAGGCTGAGATGGGACAGGGAAGCTGGAGAGGGTCTCATGGGATGGCTTATGGAAGGGCACGGTGCTTGGTTGGGCCCTGGAAGGGTGTGGGTGGCTCCTGGCACTGCACGCGGCAGTCAGGGAGACAGTTTCTTGCGGAGAGGAGAGTATCTGGTGGCACTGGGTCTCTTAGGGCCTGTCGTGATCCCCCAGCCTCTCCTCAGACGCCTTTGCTGGAGGAGGAGGTGCAGGAGTGTCCTGTCCCCTAGCGCTGTGCCGTGGTTCCCTCGCAGGAGGGGGGGGGCTGGGAGGGCACGCTGCCTGCCTGTCACAGCACTGGCCACAGCCTGCCGGGTCTTGATCACTCACAGGGATAATCGCAGTGCAGGGAGCCCTGAGCCCTCTCCCTGAGCCCCTGCCTCCCCAGCCTCTGCCCTCTCCCTGCCGAAGGCTGGAGCCTTCCTAGATCCAGGAGGTGCTTTTAACCCTTTCTCCATCTCCTGCAAGGCAGGTGCGTTGCGGAGAGCCTAGCTGACAGCAGACAGCTGTCCCTTGCCTCTGTGGGTGCAGCACCCGCGCTCTCCACCTGAGAGGTGATGGCTGGTGAAGGGCAGTGTGGCCAGAGGCTGAGGAAGAGGAGGTATTCAGTGTGCAGCAGGTGCCGAGGCGACGCTCGCCACAACAAATCCCTGTGATTCAGCCCCAGAGCATCTGCCACCACTGAGACCTAACTGTTTGCAAACGGCAACAAACGGCTGAGAGGGCTGATGTCACGCAGCCGCCTCTGCTGAGGTGTCCCAGAGCCCCCAGGAACTGGAGCTCCCCTGCACTGATTCACTCTGCCGTGCCTGGGAAGGATGACGCTTCTCAGCTCTGCTTTGCCTGGACCAAGTCTTTCTGGTTCTCTGTTGCTGATGACAACATGGTGCTGCGAAGGTGGGTGTTCCATTCAAAGCAGCGTTGGCCTCTAGGTCTCCTTGCTGTCTGGGAGCACGTGACTGTCTTGAACTGGGCTGTTCGAGTCCTCCAAACCCTCCCACGTGTGCCAGCCGTGGTCTGGCAGCATCCTTCAGCCAAGTGTAAAGGACTGTGCAAGGTATGGGCATAGAGGCTGCAGGTGCAGGACTGTTTTCCTTAGCTGCGCCACTTAGGTATAGCACCCTAGGGCAGAAGCAACCAGATCTCACTCACCTCCCACTGACATCAGTTTAAGAGCTGCCAGCCCTGATCATCTGTGAAAACTTTTGAGCTCACGTCCTGGCTGCAGCTAATATTAATGCTACAGAGGAAGAATAAACCACTTCAGTGTTAATTTTCCACCCCAGACCAGCTGGAATGTAGAGCTAAAACACTTTCCAAAATACCTTAGCAATGCCAATTATAACTTCTGAACCCTCACCCCCCACCCGGATTTAAAAAATCCAGTCTGTCTGACCACTCTCTTACACACCTTGGGAGAAGATTTTCCCCTCTGATTATCTGAATTTGGTCTTTTCTGGTGTCTCGCTGCATGTCTCCTGACTTTTAGGATCAGACCAGAAGCTCTTGCCTTTACTTTGTAGTCCCTCCAATGGATACTCTGGAAGTAGGGCTGGAGGGTGGAGTGACAACGAAGCCTTCTAAATCATCAGATGGGTTAGGTAACATATTCCCTTTAAAGAATCACGTTTCCTAGCCTGTGTTTGCTGTTGCCCCAGCCATGCATAGTATCTCTGTGGAGGCTCTGCAAAGGCATAGAAATCTCCAGGGAAGGTGTGGAAGACAGAAGGAGAAGAGTCATTTAGGATCTCTGAGATAGCCTCATCTATCATAATTGCTTCCTTTAACCTCTGACCATCTAATGGCCCCGTGTTTTCCTGATGGCTTTTTGACATGCTCAGCCCTGTTGTTTGTTTTTATACCTTTACTGATTTGCTCTTCAAAACCTCTTTAAGTTTTGCTTAATTAACCTCACACTGATTTTTAGCATTTGCTTCCGTTTAGTGTCACTTGCTGCTGTTTGGCCCTGGCTTTCCTGTGTTGATCAGCACTGGGGCTGCTGTTATGCAGCATCTCAGCTACTATTGCTTTATGAATTTGCTCCTGTGTGCCACTTAAAACTAAGTCAAGAATGGCCTCCCCACTTCTTCCTGCTCCTCTCCTTGCTCCAAGTGAGCGATTGCACAGAGCAGCATGTCAAACGTGGAGAATACTCTGGCTCTGAACTGTGTCCCACTGTGGCGCATGTTTGCATGTGGGTGGTTCAAGTCCCTTGCTGTCATCTGCTCTTATCACACCTTTGCTGGAGTCTCATGCCATTTTGATCTCGCTCATCAAAGAAGTGAGCCTGCCACTCCTCTGCAGCTGTCTGAGCGGGGAGATAGAGTCTGGTGGGGATGTGATTACATCTGGGCATTTGACTGCTTCTCTTTGCAACTTGTTTGAGCTGTCCCGAAGCGCTTGCATCCAGATGTTTTGGTATTTCTGTGACTTCTGTACAGATCAAGGTCCAGGCAATTCGCCTATGTTTGCATACTGCTCGAATATTTGTAATGCTTTCTCCAGACCAGTGCAGGCTTTTATTGAACTTGTTAACCTGCGACGAAGCTGATTTTACAGAAATGTTCTGTACAGAAATATGTTGTTCTTGATTTGCTTCTGTTAAGGCTTTGGTAGTTATTCCTGAGTCATGTTGCTGTGAGTCAGATCACAGCTCTGCTGTGTGTCAGGAACCAGAACCCAATGGCTGTGCTTGGAGATTCCTCCCAGAGCTTTGTACATTGTGGGTTTTGCACATTTAGTGGCTACCTACCAATTTTCATCAAGGGAGGATTTATTCATGGCTGACTGCAGTGAGCCCAGAGCAGCAGAGAAGACAGGAGTGGGGAGTGAATACAAAACCCCAAATGCATCAGGATTGTATGGGGGGTTCAACCTGACTTCTACCAGCGGCATAGTCTGTTGTGTTGCAGCAAGCCCTCAATATCTCCTTTATCCAACTAAGTCTCAGATTTTCCAGTGCTGTCCTTTGTTTCTGTAACTTCTAGACCTCACACTTTATTCAAAGTGCAAAGTCTTAGAATGACCTGTATAGTGGTCTGGCTACATTCAACATTTTTACCAAAAGCCTAGCAGAAAAAAGCAGAAATGTCTCTGATTGTGCTGTGCAGATGACAAAATGCTCAGAGGGTAGGGCTGGTGATTTGCTAAGCTGGAACTAAATAGATGCTTCAATAAGGCTGAATGTAGCATTAGCTGTTGAGGAACAAATGATGGATGGTGCTGTTCTGAGACACAGTGACCAGAGAAGACTTGGAGGTCACTGGAATATCAGATAACCTTTATCTACTTTAACTGTTGAATTTCCAAGAGCATTAAGGGCTTACTTACCCATGGTCCCTAAGTGTCTCAGCAAAAAAATCCTGCTCTGTTAACAGGTCTTGAAGTCTGGAGGACAACAGTAACTGGAGCAGGATCCAGTAGCTTGAAGCTGGCAGAGGACAGCTGGGATTTGGAAGAAGGTCCTTACCATTGGAGTGACTTCCTGAGGCAGATTAACCCACTCAGGTAATTTTTAAATTACAAATGAACTTTTCCCACAGTCCATTCACGTTCAGAGGAATTCAGAGAGGTGTCGTAGCTGCACTGCACGCGCTGATGGCCAAAATCCAATTGGCCATTTCTAATCTACTCTATACGGGCTCGGTGACATTTATTAGCTCCTGGCTTGCAGCACAGCTCTGAGCTGACTCCAAATCCTGGCTGGCAATTTGCTCTTCGTGGGTAGTGCAGACTGCTTTTCCAAGTACTGGTAGGACAGGTACAGCAGAGCTTTGAGTTCTCTCTGAGATCCTCCTGTAATCTGCACTGCAGTTTGAATAGTGGGTTTGCGTAGCTTTGGTGTAGAAAATGTTGTAAATAGTGTAGGAATTTATTCTGGAGGATTTTATTTTTGCAAAGGAATGAAATTCACCCCAATTAATGATATATTGAGTATAAATGCACATGATGTCAAAACAATGAATTTATATAGCTACAAACAAAACAATACAAAATGCCAGTCAAAAAGAAAATGTTCTTTGAAAAGCTGGCATAAAAATTAACATAAAAAGACAAATGCAACAGAACTTTCTCCTTGGCAACTCTCAAACTGCAGAGCAGAATTCAAAAGCTTGGTTATAGGAAGGTAACACCAGCTCCAGAAACTCCTCTGTTACTGGGAACTATTCACCTGGGCGTGTAATAAGTGAAATAAATTATTGGTTAAAATGGTTTAATCCATGAAACACTGACATTTTATAGATGCAGCTTTGCAATCCTCAGCTATTGAAAATGAGATTTTTGTTATTACAGGGAAATGCTTTGAGTAACTAGGCAAAATTTGAGACTGGAGAAACTGCTTCTGTTTGGGGGAGAAAATGAGTTTTAGACACCATAAGTGACAGTCAGTGAAGCAACTGGTGAAAGACCTTACAAGGGAAGAAGTAACTTTTGATTTATTCTGGAGTAGTAAGCAGAACTTGGATCAATATATCACTATCAAAGATATGATTTTTTTTTTTATACTGACTCTAATGTACTCAAATTCAACATCGTTATGAGGGGCAAGAGCCAAAAAAGTTGACTGCAGCAGCAGGAATTTGAAGAAGTCTTCAAATGACATAAAAAGAGGAAGCCAGTTAAAAGGAAATTAAAGGGGACAGCTAAATGAGTAAAATCCTTGGCTTTGCCATGGAGAATATTTAAAGCCGCCATGTGAAGGTCTTGCCTCAATGGTCCTTGTTCTCTGCTGTCACAGAGAGGGGTGAGTCGTGGGTCAGGGGGGATGTCTGGAGCGGCTGGAGGGGCTGCAGGAGTGGAAGGACATCTGGAGTGGGCAGAATGTGCTCTGTGGTGAGGGACCAGGAGATACTGGGGGGGCTGGAGAACCGACACACAGCCAGGCTTTGACAGTGAAGAAAGAGTCTTTGCAGACCTGCAGGAGGGACTCAAGTTTCTTAGAAAATAGGAAGCCACCCAAAGTTGCTGAATTGAAGTTGAAGGACAAATTTGCTCTGCAGGGACACCGATCTGAGCTTCCCCTGTTTCAAGAGACGTTTTGTTCTCATTTGTGTTCTGACACTATATATGTTTAGACGTTACAAGTCCTTTTACATGGCCAGTTTTCAGGAAGACGTCCAGGCAGTTCTGACTTGAGGTGTGCACATCGGGAGCAGGGAGGACACGTGACGAAAACAAAGCTATCGTGCAGAAGCAAACGCATTCCTTGTGTTACTGCTCACTGCAGTGGCATCACAGGAAGGTTCCTTTATTTGTTGTGCAGAGGGAGAGGGGGATGAGGGACTCTCTGAAACCGGAGTGTTGGCAAAGAGTTTTAGAGCAAATCAATACACTGCCCAGGCCGACTGCAGTCACCCAGTGGTGCCGAAGGAGCGCAGTGGTGAAGCTGCTCAACTACTAACAGGCTTACACTTTAATGCCTAAACCAGTCTTTGAGGGATGCAGGAGTGTGATGTCAATGAGTGAAAGGAGTCCTGGACTGATTTAGGAACCAGAGTTAGTGTTCAAACAGCCTCAAATTGTCAGAAACAACGATGTAGAATAATTTTGTTAGATGCGTGAATGAATACAGTATATTGGGGAAGAGTTTTATTTGGCTTTTAGAGGAGGAAGTCAAATCTCAGAAGCATATCCAAACTCTCTGAAGGTGTGAATGCGCTGGTGGGCTAGTCTGATGTACAGTTAGTACACTTGTACGTGGGGGTTCACATGTTTTGAGCAGTTCCTGCATTAGTGGCCTATAAGAAAACTAACTTTTCAAGGGGTGAAGAGGCAAACCTATAGACTAATAACTGTTTACAGGGATATCGAGCCCATTTTTACAGTGGCAGCGGGTGCCAGTGGCAATGTACAGAGTTCCGTGCTGGTATTGATGCCGATCAGTGTATTCATAGAGGATGGAGAGAAGGCTCTGAATAGTCAGCTGGCAAATTTGTAGGGAAAAAAATTATTCTAGAGAGCCAAGTCTAGGGCTGAACGCAAGAAGCTGAAGAGGGTCCCATGATGCTCATGCATAAAATGGCAGATTACATTCAATTCAAATACATGCGAAGCTGAATTCAGAAGAGAGAGTGGTGTGTACAGGGTGTCTATAGTGTCTGTTGCAGCTGGCAGTAGAGCTGACTGGAGGAGGTACAGAAATTCTGACAAGGAGGCCAGAGCTGGCTTTTTACTAGGACAGCTTCAGGGGTAGCGCCCAGCTTGGAATTGGTGAAGGGAGTGTAGCAAACACCTGTGGTAGAGAGAGAGAGAGGAAATGTTTTGCCATTTCCCACTGCGTGAGAAATGGGTGCATGGATGGATATGATCCATCTGCATCTCTTTATGAATCCACCTTCACATGATGCTGAGGGTTGAAAGCATAGTGTGCTCGTAGACGAGTTCATGGTAAAAATCACAGTCCAGAAATTTCAGTCCAGGATGGAGACTTCTGCATTTCCTGTGATGAGTGAGTCAGAACAGCCTGGTGTGTCTTGTCCATGGGTGAAAGACTGGCATGAATTCGGTTATGCAAAATAATTGACATGAATTCAGGCACAGATGCAGCATAGTAACTAGAGGGACTGGAGGGGACATAGAAAGGTTGCTTAGTATGTCTGTGTAGAAGGTCTCTCTGGTCACTGCTGCCAGCACAGGTGGTCGCAGAAGCTGTATCTCATTGGGATTGGTGATAATGCTGGTTGCTTTGCTTGGTTTTCCATGTTTTGCAGCTTCTCTTGGCTCTGGGCCACGAAGGGGATGGTGGCATTTCCTACAAGAGTAGGAAATCACTCCTTGAGTGTGAGGGCAGGAACTCTCTCTGCAGTGCCCCAGCTCATGCCTGTAGGCTAGTGACGAAGGGGCAGGTAACGGGAATAGGACATGTGTTTTCCTGAATGACTGAGTCTTTGACACAAGACAAACATCAGGCCGCTGAACAGGCAGATCTGTATCTCGGTTTTGCTTTCCTGTGAAATGAGATTTTTTTTAATGTGCTAGCTTTGCTGGTCGTAACATCTTCTGCATGGTTAAAGCAGCTATGTCCCCAACAGCATGGTTACACAAGGTCCTCAGCAACCTTGCCAGAAAATAAGACAACAGCGAGCTATCTGGGGACAAATATTCTCAAACTGCCCCATTTTTATGGGTCTAAATGACCAACTGCCCCAGTCCTGGTGATGCTGGTGGCCAGGGTGCTGTCTTGCCAGAGGATGGTACTGTCTCAGCTGCACTGCAGAGAAGGAGCATGTGTGCTGAAGCACTCTGTAGTGCTGGGTGTGGAGCTTTGCTTTGTATCTGAGCTGTTGACCTACGGTTGCCTCCTGCCCAAGTCATATGCTGGAGCTCTGGAAACAGTAGATTGTAGCAGATTACAGATTGCTAGCGTTATTAACGCCTGCCAGTTCTGCTCTGTGGAAAATAAATTCTGCCCTGCAAACCTGGGTGGTATCTCTTGGCCAGATTACAAACTTAGCTGTTGGAAGTATATAAATGTATTAATGCTCTATGTTAAAGCTTCTGTAGGGCATTTGAGTTCCTTTGCTGTGCAGTCTGATTACAGAGTTATCCTCAGTTGCACAGCCTAGGAGAGAGTTGTGCAGTGGATTAAGATTCAGTTATATTCGAGATCTCCAAGAGCCTTTGGAAGTGGGGAGTGGATTGGCAGGTCCTAAATGAAGTTGTGGACACAACAGGCATATTGGAAACCTGGGAAAGGTGGACAGTCTCTGGGGCACCATAAGCTGAGTGATGTTGTTTGACAGAGGGTTGTAAACTGAAGGAAGTGGGCAGGCTAACCATCCCAATAAAAAATAGAGAAACCTTGTGGAAAGAAAGGCCAGACCTAGATAGGATGATGGTAGTACTGCGTCCCTGTATTGGGTATGCATCACTGAGCTCGTGGCCCAGGTGGCATGCTGAAAGAATCTAAGGAACAGCTAAAGAAGAAGAGAGTAGATTTTCCTCAAATATGTCAGAAACAAGAAGTGTGCTGAGGAGCTGACACAACCAGCACATGATCAGACTATAAAAGGAGCAATTAGAAAAGAGGAGCCCATTTCAGAGAAGCTGAAGCAATTATTTGATTATTGTTGATTGTAGAAGAAAACATGGAGGTTCCCATGCTGTAATTAACCTTTGTGGGGACTCATCAGAGGATATGTTCAAAACTGAAAAGCCTGGAGCAAAGATTATGGATCCAACTGATGAAATGGACAGTGACAAACCATCCTGGTGGGTTGTCTTACTTCAGACTTCTTAAGAAAGCCAAGAATGAGACTGCTGAATTAGAAATGGTGACTCGAAAGTGCTTCCTCAAACCGTCTTTGCATCTAAAGGCCAAAGTATGGAAAAATTGAAAAAGAGCTCCAGAAAAGATCTGGCTGATTTTTGTTTACCCCATAATACTACAGAATGGTATTTGCAGGCAAATGGATGTACGTGATTCATGGGGGAAGAGGCAGCAGAGTTGTATGATGTGGCAGACTAGCAATTTATTTAATAGACTGTATTGGGATTCCCAAAATGCTTTTGACAATATCCTTCACCAAAGGCTCTAAGGAAAATAAGCAGATAAGAAGAAAAGTGCTGGAAAATATAAATAATTGGTTGAAAGGTCAGAAGTAAGGTGGGAGTAAATAGTCCTGAGTGCTGGAGACCTGCAGAGACCATGGGTTCGAGGAGAGGCTGGACAAGTTAATGCAGGAGAGGTGAGCTGAGGGTTGCAAATAAATAGAAAACACATCTGGCTTGTGGTACTGGGAAGGTATCGAGAAAAGTGTCACACATACCTGCCTCATTCTCACTGTTCCTGTGCATTTGCCTGTGACCACAGCTGGAAGAACACTGGTAAGGCGAAGAGACTTCTGGTCTGATGCAGTACAGTTAATCCTGCCTCATTTTGATGCCCTAATTATCAATGATCGCAGGGGTTGGTATGGGGGGTGATTGCTGAAGGACTATTTTCTTATGTATCATATAGCAAAGAAACAGTGGATCAGTAAAAAAGAAAATGGTAGCAACTACTCAATTGTATGGAGTCATCTGGGCTGGTTGGTGAATTGGACCTGCTGAGCATGATGTGTTCATTTTAGTATGGATAATTGCAAAATGACATACAGAAAAACGGCCTTCACATTTACACAGTGGGGATTATTGTTTGGAAGGAGAAGACACAGAAGAAAGCTAAGGATCCTGAAGTATAAACAACAAGCATGAGCTTGTGGTGTGAGCTGGTGGCTGAGGGTAGAAGAATATTTACGCAAGGAAACCCTGAATAACAGCAGAAAGAGCAACTGTCTCTTCATTCATCCCTATCATATGGATGCTGCATCCAGCTACAGTACTTCCATGTTTAAAAAGTCTGTTTGGAAATGGCAGAGAAAACAGCCACGAGTAAAATTTAGAGGCTAGAAAGTCTGCTTTTGAGAGACAGTTCGGAGAGCTTGAAGTGCTTTACAGAAAAAGACCAAAAAATGATCTGATTTTCACCTTCAGTTCACTGCAAGGGTGGAAGATTTCTCACAGTGGAAGACTGAATAATCTCAGCTACAGGCTGAGGTGAAGTGGCTGAAGTGAAGCATAGATTCAAACAAGAAAGAGGGTGCAAAACATTAGCTGTGCAGAGAATTAACCACTGGGATGCTGTGAAGACATCTCTGACATTTAGGGTCTTCGTTCCTAAAAGATGTGCAGCCTTCCAGCTGGGAGAGGTGGGCTGTGCTTGAGGAATCCCTGGCTGAAGTCCATGAAGGCCTGGACTTGGGCTTAAATGATGAACTTGATCCTTTGGAGCTCTAGTATCCAGGAGCACATCAGTAACTCTTGCTGGTGGTCCCAGTTTTACTCTCCTATCATGAACGAGGCTTTACTTAGCAGATACCCAACTGTTCTGAAATTGGTGGGATTAGAATGGTTCTCCTTCCCTTAGCCTTGGGTTGATCTCATCCTTGGCCATCTGGAGTTGCTCTCCAAGGGCAATAAATGCCAAGATGTTTGCAGAGAAGACATTTCTTGGAATAGAAACCTCTCCTCTCCTCTCCTCTCCTCTCCTCTCCTCTCCTCTCCTCTC
>Ga0065711_1010119_pt1 | contig 11025 bp, 7 predicted proteins | sample Hoacrofraction12_FD_59098 | JGI IMG/M metagenome (GOLD analysis project Ga0065711, IMG submission 59098) | Hoatzin crop microbial communities from Cojedes, Venezuela - Epithelial fraction 12 v2 (version 2) | ecosystem: Host-associated > Birds > Digestive system > Esophagus > Crop | place... | reverse complement strand
GTTTCAGGGAATCTTCAGGGCAGTTGAAAATTTCTATCTGGAATGCTCCTGTGTGAATTAGGAAATGATATGTTGCAAAGATTCCTGGTAGTTCTGTCAACCAGCTTGTCTCAGGTGAGCGCATTGTCTCCTCTGTGCAGCATCGAGATGGGGAGTTCCACAGTCACTCAGGAACTGATGATTTAGGAACTCAGGTTGGGCCTGCAGGCACAGCGCTGATACCCCGCTATGCCACATTACACCTAGAGGACAAATTTTAGTTTCATCCTACTTTTCACTTCTAACAGTAACTTTGGGAGACATAACAGCATCTGAGAGGCTTGTGATCCTGACTATTGACCAACATTGACCAGTTACCTAGTTTGGCTTTGACTTTTCTGCTTGCCAAACGAATTTCAGTTCTTTGGCTTCAAAATCTCTACAGTCTTCCAGGAGTGTGGGCTCGTGAAACCTCTCAGTAGGGAGCCTTTGATCATAATAGTCAATAAGCATCTGTCAAGGAGGAAGTTAAGCTTCTGGAGGTTGTAGCTGTACTGAATTTTCCAGACATCTCTTTTTGAGGGCTGATGTAGAGGTTGGTCCCAGCTGTAGACATGTCTGTAACCAGTCTCACCCTAGTAACAGTTTGTCATGGGATTCTTCTGTACTGCAAGGGAGCTTGGTTCTGGCAGGTATAATGCTGTGTGTGTGGAAGAGCAATCTAGCAAATGAAAAGGGTGGGAGTCTTGTCTGTGATACTTTTACAGAGATGCATTATTCAGGAGGAAGCTGGAGTATGCAATAAGGTCAGAACAACAAGCACTACTTAGACATGCTTTCTGAGGTGTGTGCAAGTGATCTCAATGCACTCCTGGAATTGTACTCCAGGTTTTTACACGGTACCATAAGGATCTCTGCAAGGTCGTCAGAGTGTCCTCTGGGACATGCACAAGGCTTATTGCAACAGAATGGTGTTAGCCATGGCCAGTGACTCTAAATGTAAGTCCTAGAAAGGTGTGAAAACACATGTTAAATGATCGATAGGAACCAATTACAGAAATACAGACAGCTAATACAACCAAAGTTGTGTTTGAGTTCTGTATGTCATAATCTACAGTATTCTGAAGTCTTCCTTCTGTTACGCTAGAGCAGGACCTGCTTTAGGAAAACAGTGAAGTATGCAGTTAACTTCACTATCTGCTCAAGCAACAATGGAGAAAACGTATCTTATTTTAACTTCTGTGAGAACTGTCTCCAAGACAAAACATAATACAATGACTACTCGTACTGAGATGAACTTTAAACCACAAAATCTTTCCATCATTTGTGGGTAACTTGAAAAATAAGAGTAATTACTTTGAAGTTAAGGGAAAATTCACATGCTTAAGATCTTTGTTATACTGAAAATTGAGATTTCATCCACAGGATCACAGCAAAATAGCTAAGTTTTCTATAAGTGGTCTCCGTACACATTTAGTCAATAACAGAAAGATTTAGATAGGCTATACCCCTAAGGACTTCATTAAACTTGAAGTCCTTTATATTCATTAAGTTCCTCTGAGGATAATATTGTAGAATTTAACCTACACTGTAGTACAAAAACATTATTTGTACATGCCATCTTGCTAGATGTTGCAATAGCCTTTGGCAGTAACAACAGAAGTTGAATCTCTTGCTTACGGCAACTTCAGAACTTGGAAACTGTGCTCCACAGTATTGAATGTGCAACCAACCAAAAGCCTATGACTCTTCCTCACCAAACAGGCAATATGACAACAGCTAAATGACTGGGAGGGATAGATTTGCCTTAAGAAATTCAGATGTGAAACACATTAAAGCTTGACATAATTACTTGAAGTAAACAAAGTCTAAAAAGGTAGCTGGAAATAAAAGTATTATTCTGAATGCATTGTTATACCTGCATTAACAAGGTAGGAAGGCTATTGAGAAATGGAGTGAGGCATTGGCTGGCTACACCTGTGCTAGGGGGCTCAAAGATAACAGTCATAAAAGGTCTTTACTACACATAAGTTTTCACATGTAACTAGAGGCAGCTGATAGCACTTTCTTTTTCTTATTATAAAAGGATTTTAATTGTATTTCTAGATTCTAAACACAGACAACAATGGTCTGATACCGGAATGACTCATATTTCTTTTTTTCATCTTGATTGTGTAGACATAGCCTTTCCATGAAGATTTAAATATAGCCCTTATCCTCTTAGGTATTAACTTTGACATCTTCCTTATTTTCTTACATTGCTCCTTTTAAGATACTTTGTCTTCCACATAGAGGGGGTGAGGCTCTTTTTGAGCAGGAGCTGATTTCTCATGATATGTATAAAAATCTGCCAGCACAATGGGATCCAATTGCTGGCTGAAGTTTTCAGCTTCTACCACAACAGAAACAACAGCATCAAGAACAATAACAATGGTAACAATAATAATAATAGCAATAATTATAATAATCATCAAAGTTTGACTTACCCTGTTATCCCCTGAGGTGCTACAAGTAAATGTTGTCAACTAGCTGTGGCAAGTCAAAACATGGTTGTACTCACCAAATGCATATTTGAACTGCATGTAAAAAAAAGATTTCTTAAAATTTCTCATCTTTTTCACTTAGAATGGACATAATATTTGAAAAGAAATGCTTCTTTATCTCTACAGCATTCTGCCCAGAAATGTATGCTGGGGAAGAGAACTCACCTTACCCGCAGGACCTGGGATCCCTGTTAAGATTCACTTACGGGCCTTGAAAATTCTTAGGATCTGTTGGTGATGATCCAAGGACTTGAGGAAAGCTTTGGTTTCTTGTCTCTTACAAAACACTTTCAATATCTATACTATATTTTGAAGGCATCTCTTCAAATTAAGGTTTGACCTCTGAAAGCTGAATTCCAAGTGTAGAAATGCTTTTTCAAATTCAAAGAACATGGTATTCCAGGCTATTCTGAATGGCATAGTTCATCCACAGATTGTCTGTGAGATAACTGGCATGATTAAAATACATCCACATCAACACAGTGCTTAAATTTGAGTTCCCTCTGGGCTCCAAGTGGTACCCCTGTGAGCTTATGACGTAAATGACATGCTTTGTGATGTTTCCGTAACACAAAACTTTAGGAGTTTATGATGCATACCTTGGAGGAGGTTTAAGGACATTTCAGCACTACAGAATGAAGTCTCATTCATTGTTGTCCTTATTCCCCACTAGGAATGGACTTTGGCCTCTACAATCCCATGAGAGTCTGCTGGGCGTTTTCTCACTTGCTAGTTTGTACAGACTGAGAATCAAACAGCATGAACGATGGAGAATACCCCGGGTATGGTTTCTTAAGCAGTATAGATGTAGCCTCAAAAACTAGACTTTGAGAACAGAGTACTATCAGTCGGTGGGACTCATGCACCTTATTTAGTTATGAAATTAATATTTAGGATCTTAAACAGCAGGTTCCTGTCTCCCTTACTGATGTCATCCAAAATGCTACTCCAGCCTCTGTTATGTATAACATTACTCTATCTCTGCAATGAAATTTACAACAGTGGTGTCTAAAATTAGTTTAAATTTACACAAAATTTTTTCCTAGCTCAAAATTATAGTTTCCTTTATAACACCGAATGTAGTACTTTACAAACTTCGTGTATTGAAATTGCTGTTTTCAATGTGGACTGAAAAGTCTGTTACTTGTTTTAAAACTCTTTACATCAGTGCTCCACAGAGGCACTCATTTTAACTACAAACAAAATAGCTCTTGATGTAGAAATGCAGTAGCCATGTCAGCATAATGGTGTTTCTGAACTAATAATCCTGCTTCAATGAGGACAGTCGTGTACTGCTCCCAGAACATGAGTTAAGATCTGTGCGTAGCACTGAAAAGTGCAGGTTGGAGGTACTCACACTAACTCAGAAAGATTGTTTCTTCAACTCAGAGCTGCAGAGCCTGATGTAAACAGAGAGTTTGGGTTTTATTCTGCACCAAATCTCCGCATTTGTATGTGGTTCGTAACCTGAAGTCATCCCCGGTCAGAACTCAACAGAAGAGTTCTCAAACCATTCACAGGTTATGGTTCCAGTGATTCAGAGATGTCATTGTGGTCCCCAACAACGTTTAGAAAATGATGTAAGGGTTGAACCATGTATTAGGCACCATGCAGAGTTGATTTGTGTGGATGAAACAGCATTCTGTTAAGTACTGTCAGCATGGACAGTTTATAACTAGTTCAGCAACAGCTAAATTGATATGTAAGCCATGCAAATTCACACACACCAACTGCTCTGTCACTTGCACTCTCTTATTGCTCCCTCTATTGCTGACTCATATTCAATTTATAACTCATTGCAATTATCTATATCCCCCTGTGTTTAAGGCAGATCTCATCAGCCTACAATGAACATAAGCAAACTTTTGCCTTATGTAAAAGAAGACTAATTTCTGTCACTCATTTTTCACTCATATTCTTCCACAGAAGCTCTTTGATTTATTTGTGTTATTAACTACATATGTAATATAGCTAAAATTATTGCTGATGACTCTCCATAAGACTTTTCTGTTGCACTGACTAGTTTGAAATTAGGAAAATAATATGCCTTAGGGTATACCTAGGATTATTAGCTGCAGTATAAAAACTGGAACCTCAGTGAGAACTGTGGAATAAAATACCCGTCGTAACTGTTATCGATGTTAGAAACTTAAAATGAGAAAAGAATGCATAGAACATCTACTGGACAAGTTTTGCAACAGGTTACTAGCTTCGGCTGGTATAGGATTTATTTCATATTAAAAAAAAGTCATTCAAAGTACCAGCTGAACCAAAGACTTTCTCATTCATAGCAGCATTAAGATCACTGAAGAAATTCTGGATTTAATGCAACCTAGGTGCCAAACTTGTAGATATCTGCTGTGGGAGTCTTCTCACCTAATATTATATGGATGTAGACATGCGTATCTGAAGTGCTCACCCAAGGCTCCCTTTATAGCTGCCTTAGTCCTTGCATAAGCATATGATCTGGGAGGCAATCTAGCTCACCCAAGGCTCCCTTTATAGCTGCCTTAGTCCTTGCATAAGCATATGATCTGGGAGACAATCTAGCCATTACCAGTAAGCTATGTCCAAATGCGGTAAAGTTAGTTTGTGAGGCTTGGTGTGTGCGTGTCTTTTTATAGCACACAGCTTGAATAGTGCCATGTGATTTCAAACTCCAGAAGGAAACGTACTGCATCACCACAGGTAGAAGCAACCTCCCTGTAGATGGTAAAGATGCAGGCAGATCTGAGTGGCTATAAAATGATGCAGCTCTTTGCATATCAAAGAAACTCACAGTGACTGTTATAATCAGTCATAACTTGGGCACACAGACTAGGTCGGAAACAATCATCCAAGTTTAAAACTGACAGTGCTGAATTGCTAGCACTCCTGTTATTACAACAAGAGTACTTTACACACTCACATGGACTGTTCTGCTGAACTGCATCATTTCTAAGAGATCACACTTCAGTAAAGCCTAACTCCCCATAAGGAAGCTAATGGACCCTTTCAGTTTAAACCAGCTGAGTGCCAGTGTGATGTAATGTCCTGGGCATTGAAACACAGCTTGCAAAGAACATGCTGGTCTCAGTAAAAATCAGTGCCTAAAGGCAGATATCTGAATGTGTTTTCAGACCCTTAAATCAGTGGCATGATTTTCTCTATGTGTATAAGTCTCTGTGGGGCATAGGTACTGCAAACAGTTCCAAACATAAAAGTAAGTGGTAAGGTCTCAAGGCACACAGAAGTGACTAAACATGTACATCAAGAAATGCTGACTCAACTGTCTCCTGCCTTAAACCATTCTGTTATCAAAAAGACATAATCAAATTCATCCATTCATAGATGTTATAAATGTTAAGTAGGTCTTGCTATAACACAGTGTAGGTGCAGTTTGTCTTACTAAAAGCTGGAAAATATGTTTTATTAAAAATGCTTGCTATTTGCAGATTTGACGCTTACTGTACACATATTAATGATGATAATAATACTAAATTCCAATGGACATTCCTTCAAATCAACTTGTCTTATAGACAATTTGGAAACTATTAAAGTTTACCAATATGTGTAGTTTGGTAAGGTACTGTAATTTTCATACAAGACAGTCAACATGAAATGCTGGTATTGCCCATATCTAAACTTCAGTAGCTGCAAGTGAAACAAAATAAATAGATCAATAAGACATTACAGCTGAAATGGAGCAGCTTAACAAAAATCATCACAGATCTGTCTTTGTTATAAGCAAAGAAGTGAGGGCACTTGAAAGTGAATAGATAAATGGGTAAAAAATCCCTAGAAGTCAGGCATCCCTGAGAGCATGAAGAAAACTGCTAGGAGAGTAATGTGGGACAGTTAAAACTGGCCATCATATTGATTAAATGAATAAGGTGTTTATTTTCTCCTCTGACTCCTGGAATGATAAATGTAGGACAATAATGTAGTGGCGGAACAATACCATCGTCTTAAATGTAGTATGGGTAAAGGGTTAAATAGAAAGACCTCTTCATTCACGGTAAGGAATGGCAATGAAAGTTCAATCACTTGGCTTGAGGTTAAGCACACACAGAGCATAACACTAGAGAGGTGCAATGCACAGTTTCTGTGCATACTTAGTAAGCGAGAAAGGCGGTTTGTACATGGAAAGACCATTTTGGGATTCACAAGATGGGGGACTAAGTTGTCAGCTCTATTGTGTGACTTTCTGTCTTCCTGATTTAGCTCTCTGTAAGAGTAACATAATAACACTTATCCAACCATCCTCATAATTTCTGTGGTGACACTTATGACCTTTCACATAAGCCAGGACCTGACTTTAAGAACTTTTAATATGTGGATCTATAGAAGATTTTAATCTCAATAGGAGACTAGAGGCAAGAAAGGCCTGTAACACAGATTGGAACGTACAGGGAAATATTGATGTTTTATTGTTCTGTATGGGAGGCAGGGCTTATTATACTTCTGAACCTCTGTCAGGATTTCTTAGAAGTATCAAGGCATTAAGTCTCAAGGAAGGTTTTGACCTGGGATAATGGAAAGAAAAGGCAGTTTCTTCCCAGCCTGTGGGAAGCAGTATCTCCCCATGGAAAAAAGCATCAATATACCTATTTCCAAATTGAATAGATTTGAAATGGACACGTGTGCAATGTGCAGGACAAAAGTGGGAATATTTTTCTGAATATGTAATCATAGAGAGCAGTAGAACAGTGGTAATGAAAGAATTTGAGATAAAAGACTTGCCAAATGCACCAGAGACACGTGAGGAACGTTATATAGAATAGTGTGCAAAGGTCATAATGAAAAGGTGAACTGAACAAAACAAGACTTGTCAAGGTCAGAAATAATAGACAATGGAGATGCAAGAGCTTGAGAGGTTGGAAGAGAGTTTTCTCTATCTGTTATTTCTATTTAGGTGCAAGACCTCTTCTGGCTTTGAAAGGAGGACTGATTAGGTGAAAATCTGGATTTTTTATCTCTCAGGATTTGGATTTGAACTTTTTACTTGCCTTATATTTTTTCCCTTCTTCAGCACAGGGCAGAGAGGCACTGTCTTTTCTGATGGCGATGTTGGGTATTTGAAATATAAGTGGGAAAATAGAAGGTTTGCACCCTGAGTGCTGCTCGCAATACAGAAATGAAGACAAAGACTCTGGATGTTCGCATCCTTGAGTCTGCTACATATTTCTCTTTCTTTACAAAAAAAAAGCTTTAAAAATTGTGCACTCTAAGGCATAGATGTCACAGGGGTCCTTCTTATCCCTTTCATCTCTTCCTATTCCCATTGCTTTACCCATGCTCTTCCACAAGGGACAAGCACAGAGGTGTCTGACACTATCCACTCTTGTAGGCTGAGGACTTGTAGATGGGCATGGCTGTATATTAAGAACTATAACACTGAGATACTTATGATGCTAAAATGCATTAACACATATATTCATAATGAGTTGGCTTTCCCCATCTGTAAAGTAACAAGCACTTACAAAAGGCAGTGAAAAAAGAGAAATTGGATAGGACCTGCATTTGAAAATCAGGCAAATTCTACAAATAACCTAGATATCCTTGGATGTGACTTATAGACAGTATGGAGAACAGACTGAAGATAATTTTTTTTCTTGAACATTTAATGGAAGACATATGGTATATTTTAATTACTAGGAAACAGTATATGCACCAGTGTATATTTGTGTTTAAAATATACTAAGGGACTTAACTGTATTTTGATATTTTCAACTTGTTATTTCTGTCCTCTTTGATTATACTGGAGACTGGAGATGGGAGGTCTTCATTCCCGAGTTGCATCACTTCTGAATATAAACATAGCCACAGCTGTAACTAGAGTGAAGTAGAAGATATTCTACTGCCATCCTTGACCCACAGTCCCAGCATCTGTGCCAAGACATACCCTTTCCTATATAACATAGAAATATCTATCTTTAAAGTAAATTGTTATCTTGTTTGCAGAAGGCTTTAAGAACAAACAGGAAACAAAGCAAAAATAATGTAAGAAATGAGCTAGGGAGAAAAAGACAGGAAGAAAGCAAGAGACAAGGAGGGAGAAATACACAAGCGCAAGCAGAGCTGAAGATCTGAAAGCGAGAAAATGTGAATGCAATAACGAACCCCCCCAGTGGGCAAAAAGACTGCCCTCGATTGTGGAAGTTATCCACAGCAGCTTTAGGTCCAGGAATTTGAGACACCAAGCTGAGCTACTTTGTATGCTTCCTGGTACACCAATACCAAAATTGCACTTCCAGCTCCCAGCTGCTTCACAGCAGTGCTCATGATTCAGTTCTGGGAGCAGAACCAAATATTTGGCTGTGTTTGTGTGTGAAATGCACGCTGAGTTCCTTTCTTTTGCTCTGTGCAAAACTATAAGATGGAAAAAATATTCTAGACAATTAAAGCTACTAACAAACTGTCTTACTGACCTTTGTAATCTCTTCTTCCTGTTGGGGGCAAAGAAGAAGAAAGATCCTTTCTGCAGAAGTAGAATAGAATGAGGTACTAAACATCAAGTCATGCAAAGGTAAATTTGCTAAATATTACTGTAATAAAGTAATAAAAATGAGAATTTTTACACGTCGCTGGCTGGATGGAAAGTTTGCGTCACTCGTACTGGAAAATAAATTCACGGCATCTAAGTGGGGTTAGTATCACAGAATCACAGAATGGTAGGAGTTGGAAGGTCCAACTCCCCTCCTGAAGGAGGGTCACCTACAGCAGGCTGCACAGGACCACGTCCAGGTGGGGTTTGAATATCTCCAGAGAAGGAGAATTCACAACCTTCCCTGGGAAGCCTGTTCCAGAGCTCCATCACCCTCAGAGGGAAGAAGTTCTTCCTCATGTTCAGCTGGAACTTCTTCTGCTTCAGTTTGTGCCCATTGCCCCTTGTCCTGTCACTGGGCACCACTGAAAAGAGCTTGGCCCCATCCTCCTGACACCCACCCTACAGATATTTATAAGCATTTCTAAGGTCCCCTCTCAGCCTTCTCTTCTTCAGGCTAAACAACCCCAGCTCCCTCAGCCTTTCCTTGTAGGAAAGATGCTCCAATCCCCTCACCATCCTTGTAGCCCTCCGCTGGACTCTCTCCATTAGCTCCTCAACTGTCTTGAACTGGGGAACCCAGAACTGGACACAGGACTCCAGATGAGACCTCACTAGGGCAGAGCAGAAGGGAAGGAGAACCTCCATTGACCTGCTGGCCACACTCTTCTTAATGCACCCCAGGATGCCATTGGCCTTCTTGGCAGCCAGGGCACACTGCTGGCTCATGGTTAACCTCTCGTCCACCAGGAGACCCAGGTCCCTCTCCGCAGAGCTGCACTCCAGCAGGTCCGTCCCAAGCCTGTATTGATGCATGGGGTTGATCCTCCCCAGGTGCAGGACCCTGCATTTGCCTTTGTTGAACCTCATCAGGTTCCTCTGCACCCAACTCTCCAGCCTATCCAGGTCACGCTGAATGGCAGCACAGCCTTCTGGTGTATCTACCACNCCTCCCAGTTTGGTGTCATCACCAAACTTGCTGAGGGTACATTCTAACTCTTCATCTTCATCAGAACCAGAGAAACCAACCAGTCTTTCCAGGGTAGGACAGCTACTTTCAGTAAACAAAATACTCCAGTGTACTCCTCTTGCAGGGTGCCCTGTGTGTCGGTTATCTAGCTGTGACCCAAAAGCCTCCTGCCACCCACACAGAGAAATCTTCATTGCTCTACAGATATCTTTCGCACATGTCGGTTGATGCATTTGGAGGACTTGAAATAACCATTTGTGGAACACTACGTAGCTTACGGACCTGGCTGGTGGGACGGTTCAGCATCAAGTACTGCCTGCAGGTCACTTTACCCAAGTGCCTGCAGAGAGGTAGGAGCAGCAGTTCAAAGAGCCACCAGTAGCTTGTATGCATAGTGTTGCAAGGAGTGTTTATGGCTGAGTCTAAGCAGTGGTGGCTTATCTAGCTAGGAAACCCCTGTGTGGTGTGCTTCTTGTTCTTGCATTCAGATGTCTCAGTCTATATCCATTTTGCTAGTCACCAGCTATGTTTTCACAGAATCAGAGAATGGTAGGGTTTGGAAGTGACCTCTGTGGGTCATCTAGTCCAACTCCCCTGCCAAAGCAGGGTCGCCTACAGCAGGCTGCAGAGGAACTTCTCCAGATGGGTCTTGAATATCTCCAGAGAAGAAGACTCCACAACCTCCTTGGGCAGCCTGTTCCAGTGCTCCGTCACCCTCAGAGGGAAGAAGTTCTTCCTCATGTTCAGATGGAGCTTCCTATGCTTCAGTTTGTGCCCATTGCCCCTTGTCCTGTCACTGGGCACCAATGAAAAGAGTTTGGCCCCATCCTCCTGACACCCACCCATGAGATATTTATAAACATTTATTAGGTCCCCTCGCAGCCTTCTCTTCTTCAGGCTGAACAAGCCCAGCTCCCTCAGCCTCTCCTCATAGGAGAGATGCTCCAGCCCCCTCACCATCCTCGTAGCCCTCCGCTGGACTCTCTCCAGCAGCTCCTCATCTTTCT
>Ga0065711_1050024_pt1 | contig 11026 bp, 5 predicted proteins | sample Hoacrofraction12_FD_59098 | JGI IMG/M metagenome (GOLD analysis project Ga0065711, IMG submission 59098) | Hoatzin crop microbial communities from Cojedes, Venezuela - Epithelial fraction 12 v2 (version 2) | ecosystem: Host-associated > Birds > Digestive system > Esophagus > Crop | place... | reverse complement strand
GGCTGCCCAGGGAGGTTGTGGAGTCTCCTTCTCTGGAGATATTCAAGACCTGCCTGGACAAGGTCCTGTGCAGCCTGCTGTGGGTGACCCTGCTTCGGCAGGGGGGTTGGGCTAGATGACCACAGAGGTCCCTTCCAGCCCCAAACATTCTGTGATTCTGTGATAACCAAAAAAGGAATAAGTTATGGAGGAAGACAGATGCACCAGTATAAATGAGAAGCCAGAGAGACACCCTGTGTGCTTACTTTAGGATGAAGAAAAAAGTATCCCTTTGTTAAATATTGTGTCTGGAAAGCATAGGAAAAGTCAACATTCATTAAAGGCTTAGTCTGTATTTGTTATAACCAATATATAGTCAGAGGAGTATATCCAAACTTGAATTTTCTAAACCTTTTGGTTTTTTTAATTAGTTAGCTGGAGCTATTAATGGCATGGTTATCGTTGGCATTAATAACCTGGGAAAAGTGACCTAAGTATATGTCTCGGGCTTGTTGTTACGTGGTGTTATTGTGTTCTCTTTCTTGGGAGCTTGATGTCCAGGTAGATTGTAGTGTGGAAAAACTGAGCAGACAGTAAGTCACTTGAGAAGACAATTGTCAAACTTTTGGATTCCTTTGAAAGTTACCGTCCAGGTAACTTGTAAGTGCGGAAGTTGTTTCTTATCTGTATTAATTTTTATTCAATTTTACTAATTTTTAATGAGGTTGTTGCTAATACCATGTTGTATGGATTATTACTGTAACAGGATTGAACCGCTCTTGAAAGTCAGTAGTTCCCTTTTGTGGCCTTGAAGGGGGAAGTAGCTGTTAAACTGGGATTTTTTGCCTTGTGTTTTCTTGGGTTTCTTGGTGGCAATTCTGAAAGTTTGTAACTTCACTAGCATACTTACTACTCTCATCTCAAGGGTGATGGGGAGCAGGGGACCACACAAGATGCTTTTGTACCTGGCCTTTCTAGCAAATCCATAGCCCTGGGTTTATAACATAGGAACCACTGGTGGCTGTACTAGCAGTATGACTGGGACTACAGTAAATATTAGAATTTGTCTTATTCATGTATGGTTGCATCTTCTGCTGCTCATGGCAGACAAGGCAGTTAGCATTCTGCTTAACCAGTGCTGGTTAGCTCTTGTTTCTAAGGAGCAACTCGCTAGATGTTTTCAGCATTAATTTGCCAAAACCTATAGTTTGAAATTAATGAATGGGTTGGCTGTTTTGGGAGGCACTTGGGTCAAAGAAGAGTTCTGCCAGTGGGTGGTTAACTCCTTGTGTTCCTTTGTCTCCTATTGTTTGTCCAGTTTGAGGATGCCACGTGCAAGTATTTTGCTGGTGATTATGGGTAGATTCTAAAACAATTAAAAAAGAATTGTGTGTCTTAGATTGGTGGAGTAGGGTGGTTAGTGTCTGACATTGATTCGAGCAACAGGTCATGTGTGTTTTGATGGCGAGCAAGGAGCCTCACAAGATGCTTGGGCACCTGGCTGTTCTTGCATATGTACCACCCTAAGCTAGGTATATGCAGTCCTTATGAAATTAACTGGAAAAATAAGTGGAGGTTTCATGTTTATTTGAAGTCAGCTTATGCTGCCGAATGAGTTGTTCCTCTGTGCGTGGTCCTGAAATTTTGCTCTGTCTGCGCTAGAATTTGGTCAAAGAACTGCCCTGGCTGAAAGCTAGCTCATTTCTTGCCAGTGTGGTCAGTTCATGGTTCTGGCTTGTTATAAGACTGTGTGACTTTCAGTGTTGGCACCAGACAGGCGTGAGAAACTCAAGCTTGGGGTTTAGTTGTGATCCCTCTGATGACGTCTGCTTGGATTTTTAAACATGGTTCGCTTCGAATGCTCTGAACTAAGAAACAGCCCTAAAAGTTAATTCATGACCATGAAAATGCCGTTGTTTTAAGAGGCATAAAACTACAGCAGAAGTTTTATTTAGAGTCTTGGTATCTCAGCTGGCAAATGAAAGAAATTAACAAGGTTAGTGTTGTGCCTAATATTGTGTTGTCCAAAGGATGGCCTTCAGATGGCATCTGGAGAAAAACAGTTACACTATGGATACATGGCTTTTCAAGTCCACCTTATTTTTCCTGTGAATGTTCATAGGCATGTTTTAGAATAAATAGCACATATTTGGAATTCGTCCTAGCATAGTGACAGTTTGCATGCATGACCTTGTATGTTAATTAATGTAGCTGTAATTAACTGTAATTATTGTAATCAGCACATTTGATGTCTCTTTTGATAGTTTTTCTGTGGCAGTACTTTCTTATATTGAATAGAACAAAGCAGTTTTTATGTGGTATTTGCAGTTATTCAATGAAATCCCTCATGCAATTTTTAAGGGTGAGTTAGGTAAGAAAGACCAGACTACCTCTGAACGAAAGCTATGCTCCCAGTAGTTCCTACCCTGTGGTAGAGTCTGTAGGTTGAACTGATACTGTGTTTTAGCAAAATTTGAAGCTAGTAAGAGGCACACAGGAAAGCACAGAATGGCAGAGATTCTGTTGACAAGCTCTGCTTCTCTGTTGATAAACAGACCTTTGCTTGCCTGCAACAGTTCTGTCTCCAGAGATGACAGCCTTCGCCAGAAATGGACACGCTGTTCCCCCAGGTCACGAGATGCAGTTTGTGTTAACAGTTTGATGTAGATGTTCCAAGTACACCGCTGAAGTTATTTCTCGTAAGCAGAACGTGCATTTGTTGTGCCATCTGTAGAACATGCGTTTCCGTTCTGGAAGCTACTGTGGCAAACTGACAGGCTTGTCCACGTTGAGTATGACACAGGGGCGAGACGCACGCTCCGTAGTGGGAGGTATTGACTGTCGAAGGAACCTTCCCCCTGCTTTCGTGAGGGACGGAGGGGTGGTCTAGGCTGCGTGCCTGGAGTAGCATGGTGAGAGGCGGCCAAGCCAGGACGGAGCAGTGGAGTGAAGGCCTGGCTGGTTGAGTTAATGGATAAAGCATACCGGGCTCTGTTGACCCTGTCTCTTTCCTGCTGCTGCTCAACATGGTGGAGCTGGGTCAGGTTGCAAGTCAGTTGTGAACTGGCAGAACATGCAAGGCTGAAAATGAAACTAGCAAGGAGTTTTAAATTTTAACAAGAAATTGTGCCAGAGGATACGGAAACAGTAACAGGAAAACCAGGGAAAGGCTACCCAAGAGAGGGAGCCAGTGAGCTGTTGACGGCTCATGCTGAGAACCATGAGCTGTTTTCTCTTTTTTTATTTCCGACACTGAAAATATCAAATATGGTGAGATGGTTCCTGCAGATAGGACCGGTTACAAATACCTTGGAAGGAAATGGGAAGAAACAAGTTAGAGAGTACTTGGATTTGTTTCAATTAGTTGTACTTGAAAATCTTGATGTAAGATTCTTAAAGACAGCCTCAGAACTATTTTGCAGGTTTTTTCCTGAAATCTTCCAAAAGAAAGAACTAACAGAAAACGGGGAAAGATAAAATATGCTTCTTCTCTTTAAAATTGTGGTGAGATGGGGATCAGTCTACAGACAGCCTATAACAGGCTGAATATGGATTTGTTAAGAAAAAGTTGTGTCAAACCCATTTGATCTTTCTCAAGTCTAGTAAGAGCAGTTAGCAGTGGAAGTGAAAAAATAGATGCCTTCTGTTTTGTCATATTAAGACTTTTGATGTTGTTTTGTGATGGTTTTAGGCAAGCCAGAGGAACAGAGTAAGGGAGAGGGTTTGGTTTGTGGGGTGTTTTTTTCAAGCTGTACTTAGAGATCATTAGATACCAATAGTTTGTTTTACAAATAAAAGTTGGTATCAAACTGAAATTGGAAGGATGGCCTGGGCCAGGTCAGTACTATTAAGCATTAGTGACCTGGATGACATGATAACGAGTAAGCTTTCTGAAATTTGAGATGCCACCAAGCTAAGGAAGATTGGAAACATGCTGGGGGATAAAACCAGAGTCAAAATTGGTGTTCAAAAATTGAAGATATGGCTTGAAAAAAAACAAGTGAGTTGAAGTAGGGATAAATGCACAGCAGCACACCTGGTGGTAAAAATACAGGATGTGCAATTGAAGAAAAACCTCTGAGATTTGTAGCAGTTCTCAGGTTAAGCTTGAATTAGCAGTTTCATACTGTTGTGAGACAGGACTTCTGCTTCCAATTCTTCTGCCGTTTTCAGTGTATGCTTTAAGCTGGTGTCTGGTTGGCAGAGGAGTTGGAGATAGACAAGAGTGGCTCACTGAAGATGAGTCATTTCCATGGTCACATTATGTGGTGTATTTCTGTGGAGTCACATTTTAATAACATAAGGCTAGTTCAGTTGACCTGTACAAGTCTGAGAATGGAGTTCTGCACTACTCTTCTTTAGATTTAAATCACAACTGAAATCTCCTTGCTTTTCCTTTACCTTTTCTGTTTCCCAGAGCAGACACCTACCAGCTTCCTTCCCTCCAAGCTATTATCTCTCTTTTTCTTCTCCTGAAGCTTCACTTGATCCTGTAACAGCAGCTGTGTACCCTGTTTCTCCTCACTGTGCCATGCTGGGAGAGTAGATCATGTTTGAGAATCTAGGAGTAGTTTTTCTTTAGAATAGTTTGAAACAATATTGTGCTCCTAGTGCAGAGGTTAATCATTTCTGTACTTTAAAAATGCTGACATAATGTGGTCAGTGCTATGCGCCTCTGTTCTCTCTCCTTCCTGATCCAGGCTAATTTCTACCTGTGAACATGACCACCTCGCTTATTTCTGCAGCACTTTTCTTATTTTTTTGAGTCAGATGCATTTTCTCCACTGTTAGTACTTCATTGCCTGTCTTCTGCTGTTAGGTTATTTGCTGAGTTTTGCGATTTGTCTCCTGTGCTTGTGTTAAGCAAATGTGCAAGACTCCATGTAGTGCCATATAGACTCCAAATACGCAAAACCCAGTGGCTGTGGAATAAATACCTCAAATACCCTCTTGTGGGACTGTGGTCTGGTTTAGTGATCTTAGTGACCGTTTCCCCCTCCCCCCCCCGCCTTTTGCTTTCAACTTTATGTTTAAATTTTGCTTTCATTCCTTCATATTTGGGGGAAAAATGGACAAATAAACCCTGTAACTAGCAAATATCAACCAATGTTCTTATGTCTTCTGAAGTTTTCATGTAGCATGAAAAAAACATCTGCGTGAATTCCCTTTCTGGTCACAGTGAGATGCTGAAGCTGAAGCCTCAGTGCGAGTTTTCAAATCTCAATATCAACAGTATTGTTGCTCAGCATTTTAACAAGTGTGTCCAGCTAATTTGCCTATTCTGCATCACATCCTGCCTAACATTCATTACTTGCCAAAAACGTCAGCTTAGTTTCAGATGTCTCGTTTACAGCTTTTGCCTTGCACTGACAATATATTTGATACACAGAAAAGAGAGAGTATTGGGACAGTAAATAGGAAATGGACTTTTACATAAAAATTAACAATGTGGGTGTTACTGCATGTCTTTTGCATTCATTTAAAAAGTGATTTGTAAGTGTAGATGAATGCTACTAGCTACTGTAGTACTGTGGAGTTTAAAAAAAGAATACTCTGGAAACAAAATTCATTTTGTTAAACAATGTATTGACTATTCCAAATATACATGTAAGAAATTTATTTTTTAGACATCGATTTATCAGCTTTTCTATGTATGAATAGTAATGATGAGAATGAACACACTTTATTAAATGGAGATTAGAACGGAGGGCCTTCTTCCCTAACAGCAGCTGCCATGCAGAGGTATTGTTGCTGTAAGTTTGCAGTTCTTCATTATTTGCCCTTTCTTCAGAGCATCCAGGTAGTAGTAGGTGGAAAATTCCAGCAGTTCTGAAGTTGTCCTGATTATTAGTTCAGAAGCTGTAACTTTACTATTGCTGGGCGTCTTCCTTTAAAAGATAACATAGAAATGTTGAATGACTCTATCAGGATGGTCCGCACCCGGGATAGTAATAGCTTCTGCGTTGTTAAACCATCTAAATTAGTAATAATTGAGGCAACTGGAAAATCAAAAAATACCTGTTAAAGTATTTGTAAGTGAAACAGTCTGTGGAAACTGGTAACTGTTGAGATCGTGATAAAGGTAATGAAATTTCGTGTTTCTGAGTGTAAATTGATTAAAAAAACAGAAATTTATTGCTTGTGGCCATTGCTGGTTCTGGAAATTAGTTCTTCAGAAAAGCATGCTAAATAGGAACTAATATGGATGGTTGTCTCCTTTCCCGGACTACCAGACTGCTGTGTCTGCTAGCGAACTTTGCTGAATGGTTTTTCTGGCTTGTAAAGTCAAAACATCTGTCAGGCCTTACGTGGAATGCAAAACTACATAAATTCTCCCTCCAGCACCACGTGTGGGTGAGGACCTTGTTTTAATCATGCTTTACAGACAAGGCAGTGGACATAGTCTTCTAGTCTGGTAACCTTCAAAAGTGATCTCTGTATTTGGGTGCTTACTTAGAGATGTTTGGTTTGCCAAAGATCATAGTGTAATACAGAGAGCTTCTGTAATATACATTCTCTGTTACATATGCATTCTAGATATATCAGATGGCTTTGGAATCGTAGTGAGTTACTCCTGTTGGTACAGATTGAGAAATAGGCATTTTGTACAATCTGCTTCATGTGATGTTTAGGGCATGTTATCTAGCAATTTCTTCCCCCATTTAAAATTCTGATGGAGGTTATCCTCTACTCTGGGCAAAAGATGTCACTCTCTGAGCCTTCTGCAAGTTCTAACTGAAGATTATGCTCTGTGGAAACCTGCCTGTACTTTGTTGCGCAGTTGTTGCTGGCTGTTTGCTCAATTTTCCTCCCAAAACTTTACCCGAAATATTGGTCCATGCAGTCTTTGTGTGATGCTATATTTTATCAGCTGTACATTTGTACTTAGATTCATAGAATCATTAAGGTTGGAAAAGACCTCTAAGACCATCAAGTCCAACACCACCATGCCTGCTAAACCGTATCCCAAAGTGCCACATCTACAGGTTTTTTGAACATTTCCAGGGATGGTGACTCCACCACCTCCCTGGGCAGCCTGTTCCAATGCCTGACCACTCTTTCAGTAAAGAAATTTTTCCTAATATCCAATCTAAACCTCCCCTGGTGCAACTTGAGGCCATTGCATCTCGTCCTATTGCTAAAACCGCTCCATAATCTTGCCCGGCACCGAGGTCAGGCTGACAGGCCTGTAGTTCTCAGGATCCTCCTTCTGGCCCTTGTTGTAGATGGGTCTTATATGGGCAAGCCTCCAGTTGTCTGGGACCTCCCCTGTTAGCCAGGACTGCTGGTGGATGATGGAGAGTGGCTTGGCCAGCTCCTCTGCCAGTTCCCTCAGCACTCTGGGGTGGATCCCATCCAGTCCCATAGACTTGTGAGTGTCCAGGTGCCACAGCAGGTCGGTAACTTGCTTTAAGTTGTAAGATGATGAGCTTTTATCTGAAGGTTTTTTCAATGGCGGCAAATAAGTGAGCTGGAGGACAGCTTTTTTTGTAAGGTTTGTTAATGAATGTATTCATGTGAAGTTTTAGTAGTGGTCAATGTGATGGAATTGCTCTGTCAGTTGAAGGTCTCCACATGGAAGAGAGTTGTCACAGGTCCTGTGTCACAAAGGTCAAGATGTCGTTGCCTGTCCTGGTAGGACAGGGAGTTCTGGAAAGTGAAGAAGATAAGCAGGCTGTCTAATGATACAGGTAAACCAGAGGCTAGTTTGCCTCTGAAGGGAATGGTGTTGTTATTGGCAAAGTGCTGGCTTACCTTCCTATATAGTGAACGCGTGTGCGGAGCTAGGTACATTAAAACTATTCCCTTTATTATGATCAGTTTTGTACTGGTTTAAATGCCTGCTGAGACAGCCCCAGGGGAGGAAAATGTGGGGAGACAGGTGGGAGAGTGGGATCATCGCTTTTGACAGCAGCAAGCTGAGCTAGTGTATACCAGATTCTTGCTTGTTTGTATGGAGAAGGAGAAAACAGCAAAGAAAGCTGGAGACAGACCGCTTTGGGAAGCCAGAACGATGGGCAGGAAAGAGGACTCGAAAGATAGATAGAATTTCAGAGTAGAAAGCTGCTTCTCATCTAGAGGGAAGCTGATTGGAAAGGCAGAAAAAATTGGTGATTTGCAGGAAGCAAATGGTGATTTGGCAGAAAGAAGTGAGGTACTTGTTGAAGGATTTTATTTGACCTAAGTCCGAATCAAAGACTGGTGAAGAAATTAGAGGTGGAAAGTATGTTTTTGTTTTGGTTGCATCCTGCTTTTATGTGCTGTCTCAACTAAGAGCAGCGTTCAAATTCTGCATGCTTCACGCCTTCATTCATGTCTTATGAATTTAGACTGTTGTTGCCTTTGCTAGATCACCACATGGTGAAATTCTGGAGGGAGGTTGAGCTTAAGGTATGGGGAAGACTTACTTACTTGTCTTCAGGCTTCGTGAACGCAGTGACACTGGCTTAAGCCTGCAGAGGCCAAGTAGTTGAAGCCCAGGCACTGAGGTCTGGAGAATGCTCAGCTGGAGGTGGGGACATCTGGTAGCATTTTCTGTCACATGGCAGCCTTTGTTAAGACCAGATTTCTCTTCTCTTTTGCAAGGACCTACACCTTCTTAACATGAAAGCAAAACCAGGTATTTGAGGAAAGTAGTCTTTTAGTGTGAGTAGCAAATGTGAGTTGTTTGAGAAAAAAACAATTCTGACATTGTTGTGAGGATTGATTGCCTGTGGTTGCTCAAAGAAAAGTCAAGGCTAGGGAACTGGTGTAATTCTGTGATTTATGCAGTGAGGGGCTTGACTTGCTGTGAGAGTCAGAGCAGATGGGGCACTGCATGAGGCCCCGAAACGCATCAGTCGGGTAAGTGTCTGGCAGCAGGTGCTCTGGAGATTGGTGGCTACACCAGGGAACTAAATTAAACACACTCCTACCAAGGGTGAAAGTGACCCAACTCCGGTGATTCCAGTATGTATTTTACATCAGCAACTTCTTACTGCTTCGTTTCCTGGGGATGCTATGGAGTGCTCCATTAGACAGGCATTTGCAGATTAGTCCTTTTTAAATTAATATTTCAAATAGATCACTGTTTAGCTACAGAATTGGTCTAGAAGTGACTCACAGCACAACTGTGTGGAATGGGTTTTCTTACGCTGCTTGTTTATTTACTCTGCTTGCCTCTAGGGAACTTGGGTGCACGTTTAATTTTGACTTTTCTTCTTCAAAGTTATTTGTGCACCTGGACTTCTTGTTGCATAAGCAAAGATTAAATGTTTCCTGGCCAAGTGACTATACCTTTTTAGTAGCTGAAAATTTAAATAGTGTTAAGTAAATATATAGTTGCCTTTGGTGCTATATAGTGGCTGCAGAACCATCCTTGCCAGACTTCCTTTATAGATTTGGTGGAACATAAGATGGGAAAAGAACAGGAAAATTACTCCACTGGTTCCGTTCAGGCTCACAGCCAACCCCTTGCAGGTATTGTGCAGCTTGCATGTGTGCTTACGTGGGTAGTTCCTCATGCTTACCAAAGCAAAAATCAGAACAAGGCAAAAGTGAGTAAGCAGGCAGTATGGCTATTCTAGGAAAGAGAAAGACTATGTTACTGATCCTGTTTTGGTGTCTAACAGAAGTTTCACTCATTTTAAGTTTGATCTTCCATTTACAAAACAAACCCAAAAACAAATAGAAAAATAACAACCACCGAACACTTTTATGTTGTAATTTTTAGAGTATTCACATGTACGCTTGATTTATATGTTTAACTGCCCAATATTATTATAGGATGCAGTACATATGACAGTATTTTTGTGCTTAATTTCCCTTGGGGGAGAAAATCTAAATGTTTCAAATGTCTATCATTAGGTTCATTTTTTAATTGTTAGAGAAATCCTGTAAATGGGGCACAAAAAGTGAAATTAAGCCTTACCAAGACTAAAAACCTTCTAAATATTTTAAAATATTACAAATTACAGTATTCATAAACCTAACTGTTTAAGTCCTGTAAGTCTTATCTACTCAAATCCTGTGGTTTTTTTTGAAAACTCTGTCTGTGTCTTCTAGTTGTTGTTTTTTTTCCAGTGCTCATCAGCTTAATGTGAGCAAGACTGATTTGTCATCAGACAGTGTTTAATAAAACTGTTCTGTAACAGGGTGGCGGGTGTTCATATGTTACATGTTAGCTCATACTTTCAGAGCATCTGAGTAGCTTTAAACGCACAGGCCTTTAGACTCTGAAAAATTCCTACCTGGCAACATAGCTGAGAATTCATTTGAAATATGTTTAGATGGGTTGAGTGGGTTCTCTAACATAGAGACGTCCTGTTCCAGTCTCCTGTGTGTCTGTCACCATAAAAACGGATCCAAATTTTGTGGTAGTTAGTACAAAGATGTCAGTTAACTGCCACAGAAAGAGAACATTTAGGTTTAAGAGCAGATGTGCTGGAATTATGTACATCTCCCTGCCAAAAAGAAGCTTTCGTCTGTAATGAACTGGTGTCTTAGGAGAGACTTTTGTAGTCGTCTTGATTTTAAAAGTTGAATCAAAGTAGGTGGCTGGATTATTTTATAAATAAAGTTATTTTTGACAAAAAAAAAAGAGGATTCTTTCTTTTTATTATTAAGCAGAGGGGACATACCTACATTAGAACCCTTCACTGGTTGTGGAATTTTATGTTCCCAAGCATGAAGGGCTGCTTCAACTACATCAGTAGCAAACGGAATGCTAGGGACAATGTGGGGCCGCTGCTAAATGAGGCGGGTGTCCTGGTGACGGAGGATGCAGAGAAGGCAGAGCTACTGAATGCCTTCTTTGCTTCAGTCTTCAGTGCCAAGGCAGGCGCTCAGGAATCCCAGGCCCCGGAGGTTCGAGGGGAAGCCTACAGAGAAGATGAGTTTCCCTTGGTCGAGGAGGACTGCATGAGGGATCGCTTAAGAGATCTGGACGCCCACAAATCCATGGGCCCCGATGGAATGCACCCACGAGTGCTGAGGGAGCTGGCGGATGTCATTGCTGAGCCACTCTCCATCATCTTTGAGAGGTCCTGGAGGACAGGAGAGGTGCCCG
>Ga0065711_1050023_pt1 | contig 11026 bp, 4 predicted proteins | sample Hoacrofraction12_FD_59098 | JGI IMG/M metagenome (GOLD analysis project Ga0065711, IMG submission 59098) | Hoatzin crop microbial communities from Cojedes, Venezuela - Epithelial fraction 12 v2 (version 2) | ecosystem: Host-associated > Birds > Digestive system > Esophagus > Crop | place... | reverse complement strand
GCGGCCCCCGCTGGGAGCCGGGCCCTGCGGCCTGCCCCGGGCCCTGCGGCCTCCCGGTGGCGGGGGCCAGGTGGCGGCAGGCCCGCTGTGGGAGCGGAGGGGCCGCGGCGTGGCGAAGGCGTGTTTGCAGGCCCCCCCGCACCCCCACGGGGTGCCGTTGGAAGGGCGCGCTTGTTTTCATTTGCTGGTGAATTCGGCAGTTATGTTGCTGCAGGGCGAACAAAAAAGCCAACCACAACAGAAAAAATGCATTAGTAAACTAAATTAATTATGGCATGAAACTGCTTTGCTCTGTTTTTAGTTCAGAGACTTCATACTGGCATCGCTACTGAGGGGCACCCATCTCTTCGGTTAGCATGAATGTTTGTGTGTGTGGCCAGCAAGTCTGACCAGAAGGCTGATTGGGGACCGAGGTTTAGTTTGGTGGATTTTAGGGTTTCGTTTTGCAGTACTCATTGGAGTTAAACTGGTTCACCATGCTGCTTTGCCACGCAGCCGTGTAGATGCTCGTGCAGTTCTGAGGAAGGGGCTTCGGGAGGAACATGAAACTGCTTCTTTGTGTAGTATAGTCAGATTTTGGTACTGTAGGACAGCTCAGCAGAAGTCGTATGGGCCTCAGTAGACCTGGACTATGCTCTTCTTTTGTGGCGCTGAGAGATTTATTTAAACCTCAGTTCTTGTAGACAGCTATTACATATGTGAGGTTTTCGTGGGGTTTTGTTTTTGTTTTTTTCCTGGAAGCGCAGATTGAAACCAGACTATTCTCTTGGCAAATTCGCTGGGCGTTCTTAGTCCCCACCAGGTAGGAAATGTGAGAGCACAAGACGGGAGAGACCACTTGGCTCATGGAGCGTTGTGCTTTGTGACGATTGGAATAACATCAGTGTGTTTCGGAAAAGTCTGACAAACCTCTACTCCAAAAGCATAAAACTGTCTCTAAGATTGTAAACAAACTACACAAGTGTAACGTTGCAGAAAAAAGCAAAAGTAATCAAGGCTTTTCTAGTATTGCAAGTCCTTGCAATGGTGGGATATCTGTTAAATGTCCAGCAGAACAGTAGCCCCCACTGATCTTCTTGGAGAATAATCCCAGCCAATTCTATGAGATTTTGCCTAGCACCCCAAATCTGATGGCAGCCCTAGCTGAGTTAGTGGGGTGTGCCTGCGAACTCTGCTACCGTTGGATCTCTAGTTGCCACCAGTCTTTTCTACTTCACTGGCTTCTCCTGAGCTGCAGACTTAACCGTGAAGCTGAGTATCCAAGGACAAGGGGAAGTTCACACAGGCACTACAGTTTGTGTGAGGTTAAAGCATTTTGACTGGGGAATAAAATTTCTTAATCAGAGATGGTGCTGCTGAAGATTCTTGAAGTAATTTATATGTCTTTTTTTTTAATATAGTATTCTCTTTCTTCTGAAATGTAGCATTTATTTTAACTGGAAGGAGGGATTTCTTCCTACTTTTTCAGTGATAGCAGATCAACTAATGACCTAGTGCCATACTTACGTAGTACATACCTCTTGGTCAAAAATACCTGCATTTTACTGAAAATAAACGAAGAACCCCACCTCAAAGTACTTTTTCATAGACTTTAGAGGTTACAGTATTGACCTTTTGAAACTGTTTTTTGAATTTATAAAGATCTCAAATGTGAATCACTGCCATTCATTAGAGACCATGTGCAAAATATATTAAATGTGAATGATGTACAACATATTTCATAATAATCCAGGAAACCTAACCCCAAATAAATACTAATTATTTCTATCATGCTTTTACAGCAGCAGTATCAAAGTGCCCTGTTTTGGGCAGACAAAGTAGCTTCATTGTCTCATGGTAAGTAGTTTCTTACGTTATTTTTCATTAACTTCTTTCTGATAGAGTTGTTTTGTTTTTTGTTGTTGTTTTGTTAAAGCTGTGTGGCTGAGTGTTGGAGTTTTGAGTTTGATGTAAATGCTTTTCTGTGATCTTTGGAATGCTATTTTTCTAAATAGACCAGGGCCAATCTTCCTTCCCATTTGAACTTTGTGTTAAAATTAATGTTTGGCCAAGCCTTAAGGTTTGTCTACCTTAAGAGACAAAAAATAGAAAAAGCTAGGAGAGACAAGGGTGGTTTCCTACAGGATTCACTGTTGCTCTGGGTGACAACTAGAATGCAGGTTTACAGAGCGAGTTGGCGCTGGTAGCCTATGCCTGCAACTTTGGTTGCCAATAAAGTAGGAGAGTACTAAGCTATGCTTCCGCAGTTCCAACTTCAAGCTGCAGAAGTCTAGTGCTTTCACTTTCACTGTTGTTAGGTTTCCACCGATCTTTTTTTGAGAGACACAATTTAGGGTTGTTTTTTTTTCAGCCCTGTGTCCAAGGGCAGGGTAACCTACAACTGCTATTTGTTTTTTTTTTTTAGATCTGTATCACTCATCTCCTTCTCATGACACACCTTTAGTATGAGGTTCTGTGTATTCACTGTCCAGTGCACTATCTGATGTTTTTGAAGTTAAAATCTGATTATTTTTTCATTTTAATCTCTCACTGATAGATACTATAAGTTGTTTATACGTGTGTATAAATACATATGTAAAAAAGATAAAACTTTGTAACTCAATAGGATGCTAGGATAGGGTAAAAATACTTTTCTAATGAAGCAAAAGTGAATATTCTGTATGAAAGCGTTTAAAGATGTATTATAAATTAATGGTTTATAATTTGTTCTTTTATTTTAGAGGAGCCACAAGATATCTACTGGTTGGCCCAATGTCTTTATCTAACAGCTCAGTACCATAGGGCAGCACATGCCCTTCGATCACGTAAGCTGGATAAGGTAAGTAATTTTAGTCAAAGACTTACTACTGTTCTTCCACTTTTAAACCTCTCCTGCTAACCACAATGACTTCTTCACCATCAGAGGATAAAGTTTATGGGAAAACTAGTTAAAAAACATGCATGATGTGGTTTTTCTGAACCAAGTATGACTCTGCGTTCAATCGGCCAGTCTGAAACTCTTGTCCCCAGGCAGGGTCACAGAAAAGAGAAGGGGTCCAAGGACGTGACTGCAGGAGGTATGGGAAGGTGTAGTGTCACTTCAGGTATAGTTGTTTAAATTGTCCTTCCACTCTGCTAAGGGGTGGTGAAGGCAAGAGTGAAGCAAGTGTCATTTGAGAGTTTAATAGTAGAGAAATTGTTACAGACTTAGTCATTTTGGTCAGGAAAGATTTTTGGAGGTGAAAGGGATGAAGAAGCCATACAACTGAAAAAGGAGAGAGCAAAATGGAGTCTAGCAGTGTAAGTAAACATGTTCTCTATAACTAATACGTATGAAACTTCTCTTTCAGTTATATGAAGCATGTCGCTACCTTGCAGCTAGATGTCATGTGAGTACAGGTTTTCACCTCTATTGGAAGCAAATCAAACTAAATAAAAGATGTGTCCTCGGAAGATTAGGTACCTGACAGGCAGTGTCGATGTCTGCGTTCATTGGAATAACAGGTTTAAATTTTGCGACAGTTGATTTCATTCTTTAACCTTCAGTATGGTCGCTGGAGTACCCATTGTGGTCCTATTCTGAAGAAATCCAACTGACTTTTCTTTCCGGGAAAGAAAATACTCCTCTAATATTTTGTGGGGAAAGAATGTGAACCATTTTTGTCTCATGTCTTCATGTTTATGTTCTTAATTGGTTGGTTGGCATCTGACCAGAGGAGATGTGATTTATGGTTGTATAAATACAGTTAGCAGCTTATACTTATGTATAAAATGTGATACATAAATAGAAAAATGCAGTGCTTTCATAAGAAAACTGAATCAACTGGTAGATTAAATATACAAATTTGAAATAGAATAATGTGCTGCTTATAGAACAAGATAATTGTATTTTATTAAAACCTGTATTAACTATTTTTAGAAGCATATCTGCTCCTGTGATTGCATAATGCTGAATAATGGCTTTTTCTGTAGGTGTTAATTTTATAATTTTTTGCATATTATAGATGACTAGTAAAGTAGTTGGCTGCAATTATAAAATGACATATGTCCAAATAAGAAGATGCATGAATGAAAAACCTGCTGATAAGCACTTGTTATAATCTGTGCCTGTGAAATGTGACACTGTGTTTATTGTGCTTTATGTACAGATGTTTCAAATCTCAACCTTGTTTTTTACATGCACATGTTTGGCTAGTATGCTGCAAAAGAACATCAACAGGCACTGGATATTCTTGACATGGAAGAACCAATCAACAAAAGACTTTTTGAAAAGTACTTGAAGGATGGAAGTGGGTTGAAAGACTCTACCACAGACTGGGGGATGTCACAATCCTCTGTAAGTGACGCTTTTTTAAACAAATATTTTTATAACTGAGAAAAAAAATGTGTGAAGTCAGAAAGTGTTTTTACAGCTGTATGAATCTGAAACTGTGTTTAAGCTTTCTTTTTTTGGAAAACATAATTTTCAGAAATGGTAAATGGTTCTCCTTTCAGTGAGAAATCATGTGTTAGCTTGCCTGTATGAAAATAACTTGGCTTGCAAAATGAAGAGTGCTTTTCAACAACTTCCCGTAAATTATTTGCAGATACTTTGCAAGAAGTTCATGATCTAGCATTGGTTTTTAGAGTCTTTTAGCTCTATGTTGCAATTTCAGTCTTGATAATGTAAACTAACATTTCTTTCAACAGGGCTTCAGGTTCTGAGATAACAAAGCAGTTTTTTTCTCCTCCAGTTGTTTTTAATGAAATATTTACTAAATCACTCAAGTGGTGTTCTCAGTGGGACATTTTTTGATCACACTTGAAAATTATAGTACACGAAGGTGAAGTTTTTTAAGCTCGGTGAAAAAATTCTGTATAGACACACAGTTAGAAGGGATCGTACCACGTGTAGGCTGAAGAGTCCATGAAGAGTCTTCCTTTTGGAGTTATGACGTGGAGTTTATTAGCTGAAACTACAGTGAAGGTGATTGACAGGTGGCATTTTCCCTGTAAGACTGAAGTAGCAAAATGAGTTAAATTATTGATGTGAACTGATTTTGAATGCAATGATATTGATGGGCTTAAGGGAGAAATGGATTAGCCTGAGTTACTGTGGTGTACCTTAATGGGAACTGCAAGCACAGGCCTCAGCTTGGCTGTTCATTCTTCCTCCCTGTTTCATGGTACTTTGGCCCAGGTGTTTGGGTGGCTGATTATTGAGCTGAATTGGGAAACTATTTTGACTGAAAAATAACACAGCCAAAAAACTCAACTTCATCAGTCCTTACATTCACAAATGCTTGCAATAATGTAGTTCACTAATGCAAGGATGGGTGTGGTTTGCCAAAGGAGAGAACTACTGAAGTGGGTTCTACTACAAAAAAATTTAGATCAAACTCCTCTCTAGGAATCTGGCTTTTTCAGAGAATTTGATTAGTTTGCACAAATGCTAGTTCTGGAATAAGAATGACTGGTCTCTGACCTGGTAACAATATTACCACTGCAAGCAGCCCCCTGGGGTTCATTAGTTGTTAATACAACTGTATCATTTCTGGCGAGAACTCCAGAGAGAGTTGGTCTGTCTGGTTAGTCTGATGATAGGGATGTGTAAGGTGTTAACTTTCTCCAAGTAACTTGCTGACACTTCTGTGGCCTTCTGACTGAATTGAACACCCAGCTATGGAGTTTTGAAAGAACACGTTAGTTATTAGACATCTTAGCACAACTTTAACGATGGTAATAATGATCTTCCATTGCTTTAATTTCTGAAACATCTATGTTTTGGATTAAAAAGAGGGATATATTTTTCTGCTCAAAGTAGTTAAGTCCATTGATTTGGCCTTTTTCATCTCTACTGCAGTCATTCTTGTCTTGCATGAAATATGTTGTTCAACAGGCAACAAAAGTGAAATGCTTTTGGAAGTGATAATTTCCCTATACTGAGTATGAAGGGGATTTAGTATAATTAGCTTACAACTCAGTATCAGAGAGCTGGATGCCAGAAGTAGAAGAGATAAACTTTATCCTCCTACTACTTATTTGAAGCATGTGTTCGTCTGGCAGTAGATAACCTGACAGAGCATTCATCTGATTTTTTTTGTTTTAAGATTAGTAGAGACAATATTTTATTTAAAGACAGCACTAGAAAACCAGGTTCTGTCATACATGAAATGCTTTTTACTTTTCAGGGAGCCCATTTGATTTGTGCTCAAAACCAAATTGCAAACATTGGTTCAGTCTTTGACCTGCAGCCCTGCTTTTCCACCAGATCAAGAGCTCTATATGCCTTTTGCGAGGGAAGATCTATGATGCTTTGGATAATAGAACTCTAGCAACATACAGCTACAAAGAGGCCTTGAAGCTTGATGTTTTCTGCTTTGAAGCATTTGATCTTTTAACATCGCACCATATGCTGACAGCACAAGAAGGTCTGGATAGCAGTATTTCTCAAATATAAGTAAAATTTAGCTGCTTTCTCAATATGCCTTTTTCCTGGATAAAAATTAAAGCAATACTACAAGTAACAGACTTTAAAATGTTAAGAACAGAAAATGTATGTGATGAGTGAAAATTAGAATCTGCTCAAATTTACATATGAAATTTATTTTTCAGTCTTGCAGTGCTAAGAATGAAAAGCAACAAAGTAACCCAGCTGTCCTGTTTGTTTGCTCCGGAAGCTCGCACACTCTTTGCCCAGCCTAAACAGTATTCTTCCTGTGTTCCCAAATTCACAGGCTTTGAACCCATGAAACCCTACTGGTGTTTGCTTAGTTTTCGTAGTCATTGGTTAATGCAGCATTCTGATGGATAACATTTGACATGTAGAGTAAATAAAAATAGGGGTGTGTTATGTCTTCTTCATTAAATTTAATTTAAAAGTGTAGAAGGAAGAACTTAGAATTGAATCATTAGTTTCCATAATTAGTAGTATTATCTGTTTCAGTATATCTGGATTGTTGTCTTCCTTGTACTTTCGGGCTGAGCATCATAAAATTCTTTGCATCTCTTAAGTTCTCAAAACGTTGGTTCTTGCTATTTCTTCTGTAATATGACCACTTTTTTTTTTAATTCACATAGAAAAAGAACTTCTTGAATCTCTACCTCTTAGTAGACAATGTACAGAAGAACAAGAATTGCTTCACTTTTTATTTGAGAATAAATTGAAGAAGGTAAACCCCAAAACTGACTAAAAAACTGGAGAATTGATTGAAAGTCTTGACTTCAGATGTAAATTTTCTTTGATTCCATTTATTGTGAACGTTAGAATAAATAAGGGCTTTGTAGTTTTGGTTATTTTAAAATTTATGATGCAGTAGGTATCACTTCATGGGGTAGTATAACAGTTTTCTGGACAACCTGAAATTCTGATATTTTTTTTTTTAAGCTTTATTTCTTGGGAAACTTCTAGGTGGGGAAAAAGAACATTAATAATGTAGGCAAAATGTCAGTTACCTGAAAATACTAGGGTATAGCAACATTATTCCAGACTATTTTTTCTGAAGATAATGGGAGAGCACTGAAACCCAGCTATATGTTGCTTAGTATTCGTTTCTTCAGGCTATGCTTAAGATGTTGACACTGGCAAGCATCTTTCATGTTCTAAATGAGCTTTTAAGTACATTTTAAAGAACCATTTTACCAAATACATGTTTTCTGGACTTTGAGTTTAAACCTAAAAGTATTAATATTTATACAATCTGATTTTAGATTGGTTGTTGTTTCAGATGTTGTTTCTTGTGTCTTTCAGTATAATAAACCCAGTGAAACACTGATTCCTGAATCAGTAGATGGTCTTCAGGAAAACCTGGATGTGGTAGTATCGTTAGCTGAAAGACATTATTATAACTGTGATTTCAAAATGTGTTACAAGCTTACTTCCGTGTAAGTATACAAAGCAACTTTCGGGGTTTTTTTCTCATGTGCTGAAGTATAATAATTATGCCTGGACTTAACAGTGAATACTGTCAGTGAATACAGTCAATCCAGTTCAATGGATTGACAGACATAACAATTTGATACAAAGTTTCAGGTATTTAAAATGTGTAGCTTGTGTCTTGCCAGTCACATTATTTTATTATACGTAGCAGAAACATCCTAAGCCAAACTCCAGTTAATCAGCACTGTGCTGCTCTTCCCTTCATCCGTCTCCTCTTCCTTACTGTGGTACCTTCAGTTTTGTGTGTTCTCTACCTACTTCTTGTTTGGCCTTCAGAACAAACAGGTTTGGATCAATTGGTTAGTTAGTAAGTATGATTTCTGTGGCTGATTAAAAGTTACGTTAATTTTGATGTGCCAGCTGTTGTGTCTCGGTTGTTACATAGGCCAGGCATACACTGCTGCTCACTTGTCAGATGTGTCAGAACAACAACATGGGTTGCTTCTCAGCTACTGTAAATCTGAACACATGGTCATGGAGCTATTTCTTCTGCTGGCCTGACAACTACTTTTTTTTTAAGAAAACTGTATTTTTCTGTATGTAAAGCATAGTCCCAGAGTATTAGTAGTATAACATAGAAGCGGTGGGTTTTTTTGTGTTTTGTTAGCTGAAGCAAGCCATCACTATGTAGAATATACCATGGAGCTCGGTGCAGGCAGGATTTTTGGGAAGGTTGTAGAGAATGCTGACAGGATGAATTTAAATATCTGAGTAAAATTATGATCCTGTTGAAATAAACTACTCCAGTTAAGTCAATAAAATTATACTGTCACATCTTTGTGAAACTTAATTGCCACGCCCTGTCTATCACAAAATGGCAGAAGTAAATGTCTCCTAAGGAGGAGACTGTCACAGGTGCTAGAGCTTGGAAATGGGAGTCTGAGAAGTCTATATAACTTCAAAGTGTTAGACTCCCTTCAAGAGAGCGTTTAATATATGTGTTGATATGTTCTTTTATACTTTTAGTTCGAAATGCTTTGAACTATTTAAGAATGTCAACTAAACTTCTAACTGTTTCAAGGTGTACTTCTCAGAGAATGGAATCATAATGTTGTACTTCTGATTTAAGAGATTCTGTGTATAGATTTAAAGACGCCTTTTTTTTCTGCTTAGTTCATCAAATGCTTACAAAAACAGCACGTGCCCACAAGCCATGTCCTGCATGGAGTCTGTCTGTTTCTAAATGACATAGGAAACAAAAAATACTAAAACTAAGCTAAATATTAGCTGAGTAAAACCGAGCAAAATATGTGTCTTAATGCATACTGCTTAGTGTTGAGCTCAGAAAGTTGAGGACTGTTGCTTGAAAGTTTCTGTCAAATGTATGGAAAAGATGAACAGAAATGTTGTTGCTTGCTTTTTGCTGGTTAAATTTGAAGTGACCTGCAAACAAATGTACATTGTATTCTGTTTTTCTAATTGTATATTCAGCTTGCCAGTATTTTCTGTTATCCTCTGTCGTTAAGCTAAATTAATAGTTATCTTTCTGGTCTTAAGATAGCTTTTATTATGCTGTTAATAGCTACCTTCTAGCCACAAATAGTTTTCCGGTGCCTAAAGTGATAATTAACTGGAAAATTGCATACTATAATAACAACTTGCTTATAACACATTAAATTTTTTGAAATGTGCACTGCAGATTTTTTATTTTTTCTTTTTCAGAGTGATGGAAAAAGATCCTTTCCATGCAAATTGTTTACCTGTGCATATAGGGACACTTGTGGAGCTTAATAAAGCAAATGGTAAGAAACACAACATTTCATATGAGTCAAATGAAGATTATAAAGTTTCAATTTTAACAAAGAATTAAGGATGCAAAGAACTTCCCTTATATACTATTAAAAAAAACCCATGTATTTTTCCTCCTACCTGCAGTTTCAAGAAAACGGTGGTAACTGGAAAAGAAAGGTGTTTTAGAGCTGACAGCGGGGTCAGGGGCGGGGGTAGAGTCCAAAGAGTCTTTATTCACTCATGATCCGGAGTGTCACAGTCTTTTAACCACTGGGCTATGTAGCCAAAAAGTTAGTGGGCTATTCTGCTTCATTTCTGTTTTGAGGTGATATTCCTAGAGATTCTAGGTGTACTTTTTCTGCTCAACAATAAAATACATTAATTTAACCTGGAAGGAATTCTTCAGCAGTATGTATGGTTAGGTGGACATGCTTATTCCATATTAGGAAAAATTGTAGACTCTCCTTGTCTTTGCTGATTTGAAGGCCTCTTTTTCGTTTCAAATAAGTTAATAATCTTGCAGCACCTCTGTTGGAATTACAAGAATAGCTTACTTGCAGCTGGGATGACTTTTTCTCATTTCAGACTGCATATAAACATCCAAATCAAGGGAGGAGCTTGAATGTCTTTAAAACCAATTGGAAAATAGAATAAGGAGCTCATATGATTTGCAGTCTCTCAAAGGATGGTGCATTGTATGTACATAAATAGGTTATTAGGTGTACTGGTACTGCTCAATGTCTAGTGAATGTACTTTTCAGTTACTTTACAGTTAACTACGTCTGTAAATGTGGCCAGTACTTTGATTTTTCTTCTAAGTCTGCCTTGAGAAGCATTTTGTAAATAAGTTGGAATTTTGTAAGTCAGTTTTCGTATTTGATTTTTCTGAAGCCAAGAATTGGTGCAAAGTCTCCAGAACAAACTCATCAATTTAAGAGCACTGTACTCTGAAGAAATAAACATTTTATGTACTGTAATGCTGTTTCTTTTGAAATTGCATAGGCAATAGAATTGCTAGCCTGTATCTGATTACTTCCACTGTTATTAGAAAATCTGTAGTAAGTTATTCTAATAACTAGAATTATTATTTTTATTAGAAAAGTAATCACTTAGAATTATTCCAAATAATATAATTTATTTTGCTTTGTCCTGTTTTCAGCATAGTAATACACAGGACTCTAATCTGAAATTGATTTAGCCAGTATGTTATACCTTTTAGATACAGGAAGTTCCATAGTGCTTTACCTTGACGAGATACATTCAAATGTAATACTACAGGTATTTATTTTAATGTATGTTAATGACCTAAGCTGCATAATTCTTAAGGGGTGGGAGGTATAGATGCTTATTTATGTGCTGTGAAGACTTATGGGTTTGTTTTTTGGTTTTTTTGGAGGG
>Ga0065711_1050020_pt1 | contig 11026 bp, 6 predicted proteins | sample Hoacrofraction12_FD_59098 | JGI IMG/M metagenome (GOLD analysis project Ga0065711, IMG submission 59098) | Hoatzin crop microbial communities from Cojedes, Venezuela - Epithelial fraction 12 v2 (version 2) | ecosystem: Host-associated > Birds > Digestive system > Esophagus > Crop | place... | reverse complement strand
TTTTTTTTTTTTTTTTTTTTTTTTTTTTTTTTTTTTGTGTTGTGGTTTTTTTTTAAATTATTTTTTAAAATTCATTTTACTTGTAGCGAATTGGGCAGGAATAAGAAAGTTGTTTGTTAAAATAGTGTTCACCACTAACACAAGTGCAACTAAAATATACAGAAGGATCAACAGACAATATTTGATTCCACAGGTGGGGAAATATTTTATACTTATTATACTTATCAAGCTACCTTAAGAATAATTCTGTGTGTTGGGAAAATGTTTATTAATGCTTTTTAGATTAATTAAATTTTTACAAAATATTCGTCTGGAATACATACTATATATATCCAAAATTATCTTACCTGTGGTTGGGAAAGCATGTCCAGACTCCAAGAGCATATTTTCCCATCAGTTGAGATACTAATTAAATTATGAGCATTCTGGGTCCCAACAACATTTACACAGTACACTGGGTGCTAAGAAATATAAAATACTATCAGAAAAAGGAATTTCCAAGTAACAACCAATTCTGGTATAATTAATATACTGTAAAATATACATCTTCACCATTTAACAAAGCATAAAAAAATTGATCACAGCACAGTACAAAGAATACTCCCCTCTAAAACTGATACTTGTTTTTCTGACACTGATTTTTATGAATTGCTTGGCTCTTCAGTGATAGCATTGACAAAACATGGACATAAACATTGAAGCATTATCAAGCAAGTGCACTGGACAGAGTTTCCTAGAGGTTAACTACAACTCAACAGGGAACAGTCCTTGAAGATATTTCACCCCCTACCGTGTGAGCAGCAGCTGAAAGTGGAGTTCTCTGCACTGGGGTTCTCTTATTGCTGCGATTATCCCATAGCACTATTTGGCCTGAATACGTGCCACCAACCACCAGATTGGGATGAAATTTTGCAAATGTAGCTGACATCACTGCTGACTGAACGGGAAAAAAAAACCAAACAAACAAAACACCACAAACAACAATTCACACACAAAATAATCATTCAACGACGCTATGTCTAAAACTAAAGAAAATGGGACCAAGTACTGGAGTAAGTTCTTTGCCCAGATTTATTCGATACACTGTTTCACTGTCCAATTACTTAAGGATTCACAAACCTTTATGAACCCCCAACAGTTTTCCAGCTTTAATTTATATTCATAAAATTAAGTCTTCCTCCTCTTTTCTTTCGTATGGATACATATGTATTCCTCCTAGCACAGTTTGTTAGTAAGGGAAAGCCCAATAACGCACAAGATTTTAATGTTTTGACACATTCTGTGGTCATTTTCTTAGAGAATGTACAAGCCTGTTTTGATACAATAAAGTTACTTTTGCAATCTTGGGCTGTGACAGTAATCTGACAACAGGAGATTAAATTTTGATTCAACTATGTAATTTTTCAGAATTATGGCATTTCAAAAATAAAGTGGCTATCCCAGGCTTGGCATAATGGAAGAGATTTGCATGTTTTTATCTTTCAGAAAACTACCAGAAAACCTCCATCTGCCTTTTTCTTGACGCATATGTTTCTAGTTTTCATCTTTGCTGCATCTCCTCAGGCCATCTTCATTTTATTCAGTAAACTAAGCTCTAGCAGTATACAACCCCACTCAGTTCCCTTACACACAAACCCTTCTTTGTGGTTCAACCATTACACAAGAAGGTTTTTTGGTCTTTAAATAAATTAAAATAAGAAAATGACTTCTCACACAAGACTGAATTCTGAATGATGTCAGAAATTCCAAAACAGAATAATGTTTCTAAACTGAAATCTCTAGCTATCACCATCTGTTTGCAAATACATGTGGTTAAAGTAAATGCCAGCCCAATGAAATCACTATCTTGACAAGCATAAGGAAGGTACTCGTCCAAGTTCAGCAACACAAAATCTTTAGCCTCCCGAGAGAGAATCATACCTGGCAGTGAAAGACATACTCTGGGGTAGTTTTCTTGTACTTCATATTCCATACGAGGGCCACCCCGTCAGGCTCATGAGGTGCATCCTCATTGTTGTTGTAAGAGGCTACGAGTAATTCTGGGTACTGTACAATAAGTGAAAAAGACTCCAAGTAAGCAAGATGACTACCTAATGGTCCAGACAATCCTAGAATCTTTGTTTTCTTTCGCCAAAATAGGGTTAAAAAAACCCACCAAAAAACAAAAGCCACCTCACATCTATAAATGAGAAATTGTCAGTTAAAACTGCAATTGTTTCAATGCTGTTTTATGAGCTAAATTTAACATACGCATTAGAGTTTTGTTCTTTCATCATAACTTGCTTTCAAATGTAAAGCCCAGTACTTTTAAGTGAGCTTGTTGTAGTGAAGCTAACAGTTACCTCTACAAAGTAGTCCATAAACTAGAAACAAATATGCCAAAGACTTTCTTCATAATACAAACCTTTTGCTAATTTTCACAAAAGATTAACAGCTCTGTTTACTTTTTGCAAACTATGGAGCACGTAAGGAACACATTTAGAAATACAGCCTGTATCAACTGTACTTACAAAAAGGGTCAAGCACATAGAACTAGAAGAATTTACAAAGATCACTGCTTACTGTAAGCACCATTTTTTACCTGAGATGACCAGTCCAAACAACTGACAACACGATGCTTTGACCAACGCTCATCAAAAAACTGCCTATTTAAGGACAGTTTTGCTCCTGCTTGAATTTCTCTATAAAGAGAATTAGCAGATATTAATCTCAGATCACTTTTTCCATTACAAATATTGCACATCCACAGTAAAGTATTCAACATTCACATTACCCTTCTTTGTCTTCTAAGTCTCTTCCACTGTAGTCAAAGAAAATGTTGATTTGCTCAGAAAGAGCTCTTTCGACAATCCTTGTGGAGTGGTCAAAGAAACTTAAAAATTCTTCTGAATGCAAAAGTTGTTGTTTTTCCTCTTCTGTAAGTTCATGAGGGGCAGCTGGAAAATAATTATACATACATTCTCTGAACTGCATACTTTCACCAATTCTTTCCAAGAAAGAAAAACAGAATACTTATCATGATGTTGGAAAACTTGTTTCCTAACATCCACGGATTTTAAATACATTTTTACATTTTATATTTTGCTACCTGATTGTTACAATGCAAATCAAATTCATTTCAACTTAACGGAAAGAAAAGAAGTTAAAAATTTATTGGTGCCTTTCTTTAAAGCACACTCAATGTCTTGAGGTGAACTGTACCTTCTTCCTCCTCCTCTTTTTTTAATGTTTTTTCTTCCTCAGGTTCAACTAATGGTTTTGGTGCAACCACATCATCTTCATCTTCCTCATCTAAGGAGAAACATGGTAGTGAGACTGTCAATGTTTTTTAAAGAGGAATAGTAACATTCCATATGAATCTCAAATAAGCTGATGTAAAATGCTATCATTTAGGTTAAAATGGTTATATTTGTAAAATGTAGTCCCCAGGATAACATTATCTCAAACCAAAAGATCACTGGAACACTATCTACACCTGGATTTTAGTTGCACTAAATTATGTAGTTGTACAAAACTGAAATAAGACACATAAGAAATTGTAAAGAATCCAAAGTGGAAATCTCTCTTACAAGCATTTATGATTCCAGACAAAATCATGTGGTGGATGCATGTTCTCTGGAACATATTGACACATTAATGCTGCAGAATAAAGAAAAATCAAACGTCTAAAACAGTCTACAGAGCAGCTGCTTACTTGTGATCTGAAACCATCAGAGTCTAATGGGTCTTCACATGGCATGAAGATGGCTTACATTAACTTTCAGGTTGCTATTCTGAGAGGCAAATTTTGCTAAAGATAATAGCAGGGAGATTACATTTTTTCTGTCATTCTAAATGCAAGTCTCATTATCTGTATCATGTTTGGCAATGAGAACTTTACGGCAAAATGTGTTTTCTCTAACTGCAATGAATAACGTAAAATGTTAATGTTCAGGAATACTGACAAGGCTGACTGCACTTTCTGTATTTCTGTGCTTTATTCTTTGAACACTGTAAACCAGAAAATAACTTTAAATTACTTAGTGTTGTGGAATACGCATTTCCTGGCTTTTCTTCATCCACTTTCTAGAATAAGCTTCTGAAAAAACTATTTTTATTGGTTAAACAGCTATGTCATCTGTTTATAAGGGAATGGCAGCAGGAGTCTGCTGCACGCCTCATCACAAGTGATGAGACAGTATTCAACAGGGACTAAGCTTGTTTGTTGCAGCCACCTCCCTGACCCATGTTCAAAGTTATCTAACAAAAAAGTAAAAAAAAAACAATCCACACACACACACACACACCCCAAAAAAAAAGGAAAAAAAAGGGGTGGTCAAGGGATGGGAACCAGCTGCCAAGCCATGGTCCCAGCAGCCAGGCCAGCTGACTAGATAGCAACAACCAGATGGTACTGCTAGGATTGTCTCTCTGCTATGAGGTGGCAATGGGATGGCACAACATTTTTCTGCCTGACTGCTTCCAATCATGTCTTTCCCCAATGGCAAGCCTGTGCAATTACCAGCACTCCAGGAGGTCTACAGACAAGCCTTTACCCTGCAAACAAAATACAGCTTGTAGGCCATACCAGCTGCCAAACCACACACATAGTGATAGGTTTAAAAAGGTCTGAAAATCTTTCTAACTCCATAGTATAGGCAATAAAAATATAACTGTACCTGCAGGAAAGAAAGCTTTAAATGACACAGTATAATGCACACAATAATACAAACTCCAACTTAATCAAAATGATAATGACGTATGCCAATCCTGCATTACTTGAAATTGAGCGATTTTTACGTTCTGACAAGTTTACAGAACTAGGATAAATGGCATGAATGATTTCAATATATGCTCATACTTTTGAACCAAATGGTGAAGGTTAAAATCTTTCCTTTCAAGGGCCTCAATCAGCCACAAAGGAAAACAGTAATCACTGTCTTTTCAGCCAGCCCAACCGCATTTGTCAGCCCTTTCTCCGTCAATGCAGCCAGAGCAATCAACCTGCCAAACATTCAGAATGGAAAAACAATCTGAAAATACAGGGTATAATGCACCTGCCAGTGAAAATGGCCATTTCAAGAAAAGCTAGTGATCTCAGTGACCCTGCTGAGGAGGCGGTGGTGCAAAGGGGAAAGAACGCGTAAAAGAATTCTTAGTGATCTCCACTCTCTTGCACATTGACACTTCCTTACAAAGCATGCCAATTACAGCTTTTGTGCTACTTAAAAAAAATGAAAGCTTTTTTTGGGAAAATAATCACGCAGAGAAACAGACATTGCTCCTTTTTAGATGGATTCACGTGTACAGGGGACTAGTAATCTGAAAACTGTATAACTTGTAGCAATTCTAAAGAATGGAATTCTTAATATCAAATCACTATCAGTGTGAACACTGATTAATTAAAAAATGTAATACAAGTTAGCACACATGATTTTGAGAACAACAAATACAGGTCCACATATTCACATTACAGCCACTTGGATAAAAATCCCCCCCTCACGTCCGCCCTGCCAATCAATTTTGCAGATTTAAACTGCACCTTCAAATTCAGAAATCTGGTTTTGGGTCACCCTGGATACATTATTCTAGCTTTGAAAGTCCCAAATTAGAAATTTCAGCCCAACCCCCCATTAGTCATACTACACTGATTCTAAGTACCATTTTCAGTGACAGGAGTCAAATTCTTGTCAAACGCACATGGTCAACCCCTCAGTGCTAAGTGACCTTCTAATCTACATATTTTATTCAAAAGATCATATAGTTGATTGCTCCTGCCTTTTAACGTTTGAAACATAAATGGCATATATTATACAGAGATCTAAATTCCTTCATAGTACTTTCACTACATACAGCCAGCTGATATTACTGCATTTAAATGCAGGATATAGCACTTATTTTAATATTCTCAAAGTATCAGACTTGAAATTGAACATGTCATCTCGCTGTGATTTATCTGTAACTACATAAATCTAAAACCTTCTCTCTAAAGAAAAGTCATATGCAAACTTTCTCATTAAGGGATCCGGAGGGGAAAAAAGAAAAAGCAACACAAAATAAACCCCCCCACATATACAAGTTCTTGAACTCATTATCCGAAACTAGGATGCTTTCTCACAGAAGTTTACAATCAAAACAGGCAGCAAGAAGCTGTTGAACAACAGAAGAGATACGAAATTTCTGTTTTAATTACTTCTCCTGTCTCTTGACTTTATTAAATAAACAGGCCAGGTGCTGATATTTGCAAGGAGTTGGCATAACAATAATATATTACCCAGTAAACACTGAAAGACTGGACATCGTATTTCTGAAAAAGATTCCACATCTAGTAAGTCAAGAATGATACAGTCTTGCACTGCATTTATTTCAAGTCAGCTACATAAACTTGGAAACTTTAGAGGCACTGCCTAACTTCATCCTCCTTATTCATTGTTGACTGTACCTACTGGCATTTTGTGCCACCTCCACTGTCAGTATACCAAATACAATTTTGCAGTTAAAAAAGGCTGCTAAGACTAGAAAAGTCATAGGGCCATGAAGACAGGAAATAGGACTCTATGTCACACCAACAGGTTCATGAATATTCATTATAACATGCTAAGGGATTAACTCCGTGTTATTTCTGACAGGCAAACAGGGGATCTAAGGTTACAAACTGAACAGTAAAGACTGCATAAAAACAGCAGCTACTTTAATAGCAAACTTCTTGTCAATGAATGCTAAAAACAGGTTTAATGAACCACTGAATTTTGAGTTAACATAAAAATCGTGATGTATTTTGGCAAGACAGAAAGCAAAGCAGTGCTGTAAATTAGGCTGCACCTAGCAATAACACTAGAGAGTGAAGTTCCAGTTGTCTTATCTGTTGCTGCAGAGTAGGTTAATCAAAGTTAAATCATCTGTGAAATGGGTGGCTTTTGTTAAGCCGAATGTCTTCGTATCAGGTTTTCTCATCTATATTTCACTGTACATTTGAGGCATGTATGGATAATACATGAATATATGAGGATCCATTATCTCTTTTAAAAATATTAAAATGTAAAAATGCTACGTTCACTTGACAGCATCCAAGAAGCCAATCCTATACACCAAATTGTTTTTACTCTGCTTAAGTCAGAATTAAAAGGACAAAAATGCTTAATATTTTCATTCTGTGTCTTGGAGACTCTAATCAACAATTCCTCAAACAGTGGAGCTAATGCAATAATACTGTCTGCAGTTAGTTGTGATTGCACACCAGCGCCAAACAACAAGTACCCCATTAGCCCAGGAAAAGCCTTAACTGGGACAGCTAAGCAGAATCACATTCCCCCATATGCCTGTCTTTCTTTGGATTAACTACTGCAAAGACTTAGAACACATCTTTATTGGGTGTCCTGGTGACTAATTTCTTCCCATGAGAATTTGAACAGTGTCTTAGCAAATCACAAAGGAAGAGATCAAACAGTATAGTAGAGAGCAGTGTAGCAAGAAGTACAGATAAGAAAAAAAAAATTTAGCACCGATGATTACAGTACTCTGCATGGTGGCCAACATGGAGCCTGCAGAACATTAAGACATATACCAGAGTTCACATCTGAATCGCATCTCTGTTGCTGAAACTGCTTCTGCTGCCTGCTAGAAAGAAATGAGTGTATGAAGGGAACCAATTTCAAATGTATTTTCAGAGAGTGGGTCTGAAAATCTGCTGCCTGATAAGGCATGCCAAATAGAGGCTAAATAACAGCCCTAGTAACCAGTTGACCACACTAACTAAAAAACACATCCACCAAAATTGGAAAATGAGGGTAGCAGGTGGCAGTGTTATACACAGCATCATGGGAAGCGAGAAATGGATTTAGCTAGTAGAAAAGGGAATAGCAGAACAAGGATGCTGGGGAATGGAGCAGCCTAAACACAGGATGTTCACATTATGATGGTGACAAAAGTTACTAAAGTGTAGTAATGGCATAGAGATGTAGGTGCTTGGGGTTACTCGTTATAAAGTAAGGGAGAACAGCACCAAGTATGGCACAACACTTCTCGAGCCAAAATAAACTTATTTGGTCCCTAAACAAAAAGGATGGCCATCATTACCATATCACAGAATGACAAAACTCCCGAAACAGGAACAGGACATGCTGAGAGAACAAAAACCAAAACAAAACAAGGGGTATTTTCTCTGCTACATTCCTCAGTACAACAAACCATTTCACGATTTCACTTCATTTCTTTCACATAATAAATACAGTTGCTAAAGAAAGAGCAGTGTTAGAAGACTAAGGCTATTGAAAGTTCTGGAGAAAAAGTGAAAGTGAAGAAGGGAGGGGAAAAAAAAAGCAGCACTGAAGACAGACACATGTCAGTATTTTCATCAAAGCAAGAAGTTTGAGAGCACCAAGACTGCCACCCTGACACCATTTCTTACTGTGTTTCTCTTCTTCTATATTCTTAGTCACTTGTATGCATAGGACCTTGAGAAAAGAGCAGCTGTGGGTTACACCCATCATACAAAAAGCCCATACAGCAAACACCGCAGATTTACCTTCTAAATCTACTTGGGATGTGGGCATCTTCTTATCAGAACTGTGAAATGTGTTTATTAACTTCAATTAATAGGGAAATTTGATCTTCCATACTGTTCAGAATACAGTGAATGACTTCCTGTGGCAAAATACTGAGCGCTCTAAAGACGACTCAATCTCTAATCGTAGAGTGAAAGCAATTGCTAGGAGAGATCCCAATTTTATTGTTTTACAATATCATAAAAAGAATCAGTCTTCGTAAGACAGACAGTTTCTCAAATATTTTGAGGTCATAATAAATCATCATATTAGTACTGCAATAAAATAATGGAAGTTGTGGAACTGCCAGCGTAGTAAATGCCTTCATCTCCTAAGGAAGCTGTCACACTTCAAAATTAAGAGCTGGGCATTGTATAAGAGGAAGACAAGGCTATCTACTACTATAGACACAACATTTCAAAGGGGCAGGGATGAAGAAATGTGGAAACGTCCTACTTTCAGTAGTGACACTTTTGTCTTATCATAAAGCGGCTATAGTGCTACTAGCACTGAGGTCACATTCTAGCTCTAGCATCTAGGCCTGCATGCAAACTGGCCGCTCTTCCGTTACAAATGCAGACGACCACTGGCTCAAAACAGTTGCAGCCAAGAAACTTTGTATCTGCAAGACAGTGGTGAGAGTTACTTCATATCTGAATATTGTCTAGGATGGTGCAACATGTCTGCACCATACAGAAGCATGAACATATAAACTTAGTCTACCTCCCTTCTCTAACTATGAAATTTTCCTTTTATGGGTTTCTCAACTACCTGAATGCAGTCTTTTCTATCAACTTCTGAGGTAAGTGACCTTCACATTTTAAAACCAGAACTGCTCAAGTGAAAGGTATTCATGACTTAAATTTAACTGTTTGTTACACTGAATCCAAAATGGGCGTCTCTAAAGGCTAACTTTAAGCTGAGGACATGAAATCTACCCTGTGTAACTCACTTAATTTGTGTGTTACCATAAATATTTCCATGACAATTAGCAACTGTTTTAAACTGGTTCACTCCTACTTCCTATCTGTCCCATCAGACAGATTGGTTGTAGTTTGAATGTTGCCCAACTCAGCTTACAATATAACCACATAACCATGGTTGCACACAGAAGTGGAACAAAGAGGACTGGTGGTTGGTTGTTTTGGTTTTTTTTGTTTTTGTTTTTGTTTTTGTGTTTTTTTTTCCTCATTTTGGTAGTTTTGGTGCCCCCCCCTCCCCGCCCTCAATCAATGTGTGTTAGCACAATTCAACCTACAGCACAGGTGGACCTAAACCTGCGGAATGACTGCACAGCATATCTGATAAAACTGCTTCTATTTTCCTTTATTCACACACACAGCTCTAACAGTGTTTTAAAATCTCAAAATATGATAATTAAGAAAGGTCCAGTCCACTCCTTTTATAAGAAAGTGCAAACACTGTATCTAATCTAGCTGAGACGCAACTTGTTGCTGTGCAAGTGAGCTACTGAAGATTACTTCTATGTGTGAATTCAGTTACAAGTTCAGCTTCCAGGTGTACCTTGTAAGATTAATTTTATTTATTTATTTTAGTGCATACACTGTAAACTAAATAACACAACAATTCGGGTTGTGAGAAGAAATAAGCATCAATGAGATAGAATGTATCTAAGTGCACTCTGAAAATGGAGGATATTGCTTTTGTCAATTGTTTTGAAGACTTCCAAATTTTATTCCCATAATCAAAATCTCTCACCTAGTGACTTTTTTTGAGGCAGTACGATTTTTTTTAAGCCTATGTCCTATTTCAGATGTCATCATAAATTGTGAAAGTAGAGCTTAATTCTGAATGTATTTAGGCAGTCTTAAGACAGACCTTAAAAAGACCCTCGACATTGAAATGATGAAAAACCATCTGTAAGTGACTTTTGTGAAGTACATATAAATAAAATAATGACAATGGCCCTCATGAAAACAGCATTATTTTTAGGGTGGAACGGATCAGGAGACAGCATCTGTGTCGAGAGCAATTTCTGGTAAATGCAGAAATACAGATGACCCATCTTTCCAGCTTCACTACAGTAAACCTCAACTACAGCCTATCCACTGCGTGTGAAACTGAGATCATACAATCCCAGGCAATTTCCACTGACAGGAGGCAGCAGAAGTAAAACTCTTCAAGCACACAAACTACGAACTAAGCCTTCAGATTCCACGAACCTGACAGAGTGAAAGAAAAAAAAAACCTGAGGGATTAGAGAAAAGGTAAGGGCAAGGGAGAAATGAAAATGGGACAAACCCAAATGTGCAGGGACACAGATAAAATGCAAAATGGAAAACACACACAGTCAGAGAAAAAGCACATCCTCTGTTATTCTGACTCACTGAATAATGAAGTTTGAAAGATCAGGTTTGTGTTCTGAAGACACATTGATCCCTTATACTGGATATCCAGAGACAAGAAGGGAAGAAACTTCTCAACACAAAGTACTGTTGCAATTTACTTCCTTTCTCTGCTCTCTGCTTCCCCCCCCCCCGTTA
>Ga0065711_1050012_pt1 | contig 11026 bp, 8 predicted proteins | sample Hoacrofraction12_FD_59098 | JGI IMG/M metagenome (GOLD analysis project Ga0065711, IMG submission 59098) | Hoatzin crop microbial communities from Cojedes, Venezuela - Epithelial fraction 12 v2 (version 2) | ecosystem: Host-associated > Birds > Digestive system > Esophagus > Crop | place... | reverse complement strand
CCCCCCCCCCAGATATATACTTTGGAAAGGCAGTATGCAACCACTGAAGCAGCTACTCCCCCATCTGAACGGCAAAGCCGAGCAGGTCTCCCGTATCATATGAGAAGGAGCTGCTGCAGTTGTGGGACTCAGGAAGGCCCCCTGCCTCCAATAGATCTGCGCTTAAAATTCTGTAACTTTTCAGTAGGTGTGGGCACGGCTTAGTAATTTAAATGGTTTAGCAGATTTAGGATCCTTCTGGATCAAATTAGAACTGGGACCATCTCATCCCCATGTGGAGGAACCCAACGAATTCCGTAGAAATAAACAAAGCTAGTTTGATAGAGGCGTGGCTGGAGTTATAGAAAGTCCTTTCCCATTCCACGCTCCAGGAGGGAAGAAAGATCTCTTATCTAAGCAGTCTCTGGTTTTCAGTCATTCAGATGATGATTTGCTTTGCACCACAAATGCTGCTCTATTTCAGTGATACAGCCTGGTGTGGAATCCTTCAGGAGTCAAAGATACACTCTGTAAATGTTATTTTTAGAGAGTCTGAAAGAGTCTTTGCTCTTCGTACTTTCCACAAGCCAGAAAAATCACTAATTGCAACAAAAGAGCAGACCTACGTGTGAATCTGGTAACGGAGTACGGGAAGGATCATCAAGGTCTCTCAGAATCGGTCCTTCTCAGCTTATGTTAGATTAAAATTAAATCTGCCACTGGTTTAAAGAGAAGCATCCAGGCTACTGCTTTTACTTCTGACAAGTTTGACTTTTCCTCTGTGTGTTAGACCTGACTCCAGTGTCTTATTCTAGACTGGGAAAGAGTTTCATGGCAGATAGCCTCAGTTTCTCGTAAGCTTAGACTATGAAGCCCTACCAATCCATAGCGGTGTTCTGGCTATGCTGACTAGTTCATTAATAACATGCTTTGATAGCGACTACTTGGATTCGTGCCAGAGTAATTACTCTTCTGTATAAACTACAGTGATTAAAAGATTACACATTTATTTTAAATAATTGTTTGAGAGTACTCTTTGTAATGGTTATACTCAGCACAAGGGTCGTTTGTATGTATGTTGCTGAAAATGGTATCTTAAAAGGGCCAGCATTTAATTTAAACACTTAATGACAATAACAGCAATAATGAAGCCTCTAAACCGCTCTCTCACTCTCTCTTTCTCTCTTTCATCCCTTCCACCACCAAATAAAATAGCATGGGACAACTAGGAAGATCTGGCATACAAGTTCTATCAGAAAATAGACAATATACGAGGTTGCAGCAATGGCCCTGAAGAAAACAATGTTAGAGCTTTTTCCAGAAATATTCCGCTGCCATATCCACATTAAGCCCTCAGCTTTCCATGCCTGATCTGGAAATGTTCAACAAACACACAAAAAAGCTGTAATTTACTGAAATATAACAAAATTGCAAAAGTGAATGATGCATAGATATATTGCAAGACAAGAAATACTGAAAACATTTGGCATGGTTTTCATTCAACTGAAAGGGGAGGTGTTTTTGATAAACCTGACATTTACCCCTTTCACACTGCATCCCTTAAGGCACAGGCCCAAAATAGCTGAAAACAGATTTTCTTCCAGAAGTCAAGCAACTTGAAATAAACAAAAATGGAAGGTACTAGCAACCACAAATAATTAAAAAAATGTTTTGGAAACATGCTGGTAAGAAACTTTGCTAGTGAAATAAAGGAGAAGTTGAAGAAGAATAGAACAGCATAGACATGATTGGCGAATATATTTGCAAATGTCATCCCCCTGGTAGAAGTCTGTGGAGACAGTGGCTGTTTTTATCTCACCAAAGGACAATCATCTACTACCACAAACTGAGAGTCCTACCTTGCCTACTTGAATTAATACCACAGCATACCAGAATGGGTCCTAGACATTTTCTAGTTAGTTTTGAAAGCGTGATCTCCCAGCTTGAGTGGAAACATCCTTCGTTCTAATATAGGTGATCAGCTGTTGTTATAGGGCCAAAATTTTGAAACATAAAAAAAAAAAATCTTACTTTCTTTGTTATAAATATTTATTTAAGAGTTAAAAAAAATCAAGCAAGAAATCATTGAGGATGCTTTAAGAATTTTTGCCTTCTTCAAAATGCCTGGAAGGACTTTTGAATTGTAGACTATATACTTTCAAGATCTTCCTTGTATGTTTTGTACTTCAAGTCACCTTTAGTACCACAGTGATCACTATCTACAACTTCAAAATCCAAGTCCTTTACAAGTTACTTTTGTATCTCGTTTGCTTAGTGTGTTTTTGTCAAGTGTTGTTGTTAAAGAGTAATTATAAAGTGAAACCAAAACAATTTTCATATTAGTGCTCATTCTGACCAGAATTGGCTTTATGAATCAAATCCTTAGGCCTTTAATGTTATTCTGTATGCCCTCTGGAATTGCTAGAAGAGCATAATGTAATTAGGCAGAAGATTATTTCATTTAGATTGAAAATTTCGTTGCCCCAGAAGAGGAAGAACTAGTCAAACTATGTACTTTAATGCTAGAACCATGAAAACACCACCTGTAGCATTACTGTTACTTAAGCATGTCAGCTAAACTCACTGGAAAGAACAACTGTAAGATAAAGATAGACCAACCTGCTTCTCGTTATCATTCTACAGTGATACACTAAGAGCTTAAACAGAAAACAGCTGAACATTGGTAGAATTCAACAACACAGTAAATTTATTTCTGTAAAAACTGTACTTGTTAATCAACTGGGATTCTTAAAATGATGATATTTAAAAAGTGCAGCCATGCATATTATCATGTATTTTGAAGCAGCAACTGGAATCAAACAGTAGAGTGTATCACCACAGGGAGAGCAGTGTAAGAAAACTCAGAAGTATAGAACTTCTCTTCAATAGAAGTTTTACCACAATTTCTAGGGAAGCAAGTTTAGGCTCTGTAAATAACATCCCTTGGATTTATCCCATCATCCTGCCATTTATAAATCACTATGTTCCTGAGGTTACGCTAGCTACATCACATTACACCTTAAAGTGCCCCCCCCTACACTCTTTCCATTGAATCCAGTTATGATTCCTCAACATATCCTCAAAGAGCTTCGTTGCCCTGATCCTAGATTCTCCAGAAGTGACCCCCTTACTGTTTCTCCCCTCTGCCCAGGGCTCTGCTGTTGACTGCCTGCAATGTACATCTCACAAGAGGTCTACATATATGTTAATGCTACTTCAGAGGCATGTAGTAGCAGTTGGGAGCAGTTTTGCCAGATGACCATCCTCCAGCCACTATGACAAATAGACCTACACGAAATCTGGTTAATTGGCAATAAGCTATGTATTAGAAGAGGCAACGAGCACTTAACTCAAAACAAGCATACCCAACAAAGGCAAAATTTATTTGAGTTGCAGAATGCATTTGTTTGATCACCCCCATGACTACTGCTTGCACATTAAATGTTATCTTCCCCTTTGCCCCTTTTCTGGCTTTCTCTTTTTTCTAGTTGAACTTAAGCTAGGGACACTTTCTTCTCCTGTGTTTTGCACTACTGCTAACAGAGTCATAGAATCGTGGAATGGTTTGGATTGGAAAGCACCTTTAAAGGTTGCCTAGCCCAAACCCCCCTGCAATGTGCAGGCACATCTTCAGCTAGATGAGGTTGCTCAGAGTCTCATGCAACCTGACCTCAAATGTTTCCAGGGATGGGGCGTCTACAGCCTCTCTGGAAAACCCATTCCAGTGTTTCATCACCCTCATATTGTAAAATTTCCATCTTTCAAGAGAAACTCATTGCCACCAGCATTGCTACAAATAAAGGAGAACAGATTACTCAGTCATCTTTTTGCACTGATGTCAGGCCCCCAAATTCTGCTGGTGGAAAATAACTCCCTATTTTCCTTTCTTTCTCCAACCCCTACCAAGTACCCTTTCAGCACACTGAACTTGGTCATTTCTGACTGGAGGAATTCAATGCCGCAATGAAAAACAATAAAACACTGAATCATAAAAGTATGGATCTTAGACACATTACTGCTTAGATGTTAAACTGGGAAGGAAATTTCACGGAAGCAAATACAAATAAAATTAGAATTTAATTTCTTCACTGTAGTTCAGCAGCACATATTTGATTGCTAGTCTAGATATAGCCAGCAGAAAAGGAAATATGTCCAGCACTCCTTTGATTTTAACAGCTGTTCGCATTCATACCTCAACGTAGCATCAACAGAGAAGGAAGACCAATGTTTTCAACTGGTCATATAAATTCTTATTAGAGGTGTATTAGATAGAATGTATGTGGAATGGAGTTCACATTTCTTCTTCAGTTTACAGACACTAGGAGTTTCAGTGAGAAATAAAAGACTATAAATTGTCTTCAAGAGTTTTGGTCAGAAATGAGAGATAAGTAGCCAAAGCTGCTATCAACTCTGCATCCAAACATAAAAGTAAAAGAAAAGAATTAGTGGATACATACATAAATGGTCAAATGGGTAAATGATTTCTTAGGAAAGTTTCAACATGGCTTTTACAGTGAGAAGTCATATTCTTGCAGATCTATTAGTATTACCTGAGACAACAAATGTGGACAAACAAGATACAGTTACTACAGACTGCCTGGATTTTCAAAAGTTTTTCACAAAGATTTCTTCCCCAAATATTCTTAGGGAAAATCAAATTGCCATGGGATGGGAGGAGAGGTTGTGACATGTTTACATTACTGATGAAAAGGTGAGGAACACAGAGGAAAGAAACCTGTCTTTTTTTCAGAGGAGGAGGGTCAAATGTGGAGTTCCTCTGATTTCTGTGATAATGCCTGTGCTCTTCAGAAATCAGCTGAAAGAGGGGATGAAGAGTAAGGTGACAAAGTTAGCATCAAAGCTAAATAATTCAGGATATTCACAAACTAAGTAAATTGCAGAGCTCCAGAAGGACTTCACTACATTGAGTAACTGGGCAATGAAATGGCAGATTAAATTTGATGCAGAGAAATGCAAAGTAATACTCATGAGAAAAAAGCTATGCAAGTTTTGCATATAAAATGATAGTTTTTCCAGACTATCTACTACTATTCAGGCAAAAGGTTTCTGAGCTCCGATAGGTAGTCAGCTCAGTGCTCAGTAGTCGTCAAAAAGCAAGTAGCATGGGAAAGGAATATTATGACACAATATCGTGTCTCTAGATAAACCCACAATGCACCTGCTTCTTGATTACAGGGGTAGTGTTGATTTCTAGCCTTTATTTCTAGGCAGGTAGTTCAGGACTAGAGATGGCTTGGAGAAGGTCAAGATGATATGGGAGTCTCCACATGAGGAGCGACCACAATCTAGTTTTGATGAGTGAGGAGTGAAGAGTAGGGGAGAAAATGAAAGAGTTAACTTTGCACAAACCATATATAAAATTCTAGGTGATGTGGAGATAGCGAACATGGAACATTATTGGCTGCCACTGCAATACAAGAAAAAGGGGAAAACCAGCCACGGCTGTAATCACAGCAAAGGAGGCATTTCTTCAAGTCACCTGCAGACAAGCTGTGAAACATGCTGCCATGCGGCTTCGTGGGAGCTTGAAAATTTAAGCATGATTTCGGAGATCCGTTAGTGAGAGCAAAGTTCAAGCATAACACTGGTGCCATCTTTGACTCCAAAAGCCTCTGAGCTGGAGACTTCCTCAGGCTGTGAGAATGGCTCAGGTACATGTCCCTCTGGGGTCACCCTGCTGTGCCTCACTTTCTGGGCATCTGCTGATGGCCATTGACAGAGGTGGGAAACCAGGCTAGATAGATCTCTGGTCTGCAGTAGCTCTTACAAACAGGTTTCCTTGTAAAAAGATACGTGCATTTGATAAACATTTGTACTCCAGGTTGCAAAGACATTTGGTTATTTCTGTAAGAGAAGATTCTCATTTCCAGAACTGAATGGGAATTGTTTTTCTCTTCAGCTCAGGCTTTATCTGTAGGAATGTTTTTCCCGTCACTTATAAATTTGCTAACTGAATGGACAGCATTGATAATGCTCAAGAAAGTTCTTTGATGTGTACTATTTACACTGTGCAACTTCAAATAACAGGAATTTCATCCATTGTACAGAAAAATAGAATGATGCCCCGGTTAAAGTTAAAAATAAAGGCTTAAGTCAGACTTGGTAGGAAGAAAAAAAGGTATTAAATTTTCATGGAAATATAACTCAGTAATGTCACGTTATTTCAAATTGACGTGCAGAATATGCACAGATGTGTGTATACACGCTACATGTGTATAAAGTTAACCAATTTACATGCGTGAATGATAAGAAGACAGTTTAAAGCAAAACAACTAAGAATAGATTAAAACTTGCCTGCAACTTCATCATGATTTGGGAGTTGCCATTAGATAAGGGATTCATAATGCCTGAAAATATATGAATTTCAATTCCTGTATTTTGAAGCAGCTTTTTTTTTTTTAATATCCATTGATCTGGCACTGGTGGCCCTGAAAAGAGGCACAGGGTGACATCAGGAATTCTATATCTCATCAAAACTGTTTTTCTGGGGGAATTATTTTTAGCAGATGATTCAGCAGAACAAAGCTTCTTCCTCTCCTTCAGAATGAAGATTATTAATTCCATTGCAATATGGATGTGTCTGAATGCAAATCAAAAGATTTGTAATACACACTCACTACAGAAGCAGAGCCGCTCCCTGGGTTTAGCGGAGAGCAATTACTTCCGGCTGCCTCCCCTGCTCCCCCATCCTTTTCCATGGGCACGCTGAAGATGTGGTATTACGTTTGATGAAATCCAGAACTGCAGATCAATACACCATGGAATCAAGATATGCTCTGGAAAATGTAGTTCCTGCATCTTTAATAGTCTCCATTTCCTTTTATCCTAACCTTCATACTCCCAGGAGCTTAATAGCTCTTAGTCATCTTGGTGGTTCCAATGCCCCTCTTCTTCCTGCTGGCAGACACATACCTTCTGGCTCAAAATGTCGACGCACGTCCGACAATCTAATTTATAATCTTAAATCTTCTGAAAAGGGCTGCAGAGGCCAGGCCATGCAGGGCTTTCCAACTTCATTCTGAAAGTAAAACAGTAGATGCAGCAGGCGGGTAACTTTATCTAGATTTTGGAGATTTAGTTACATGAAAGTGAGAATATAAAAATGCTTTCGCATGTAGCGGAATACTGTTGAACACATTTGGAAAGGATCAAGTCAAGACTACCTAAATCATTCAATAAAATCTGCTACATAAAACATCTAATAAATTGTAATGGCAAGGACTTGTGCAGAGAGGCTGAAATTCCAGCTATGCACTGAAAATAAAAGTTTGGTCACATAGTCACTCTCTTTTCTTTTCTTTGCTGACTTTACTAGCCATTGGGCTGGAAGTGTCCAGTTTCACTGAAACGCCACAGAAGATGTTTGGCACCGGTCTCAAAGGAGAAATGATTTGGTATGCTGTGATTTACTTTATGATTTTGGGGATACTTTATTAATCCCTGAAGTTTCAAATCTCTTAAGACCATGATTAAATAAAAAAAAAGATCCCTTGGTGCAAAGGCAACTCCTATCAAGAAGAAAAATTATCATAAAACTCCTGTGACAAAGCAATAAAGATTTCATAGTAAATTACAGAGTTAAACAATGATAGTATCTCACATCAAAATAAATTTACTAATTCAATTAAGCACTCTGTAAGTAAAACTGGAATGCTGCTAATACAATAAGATTTTGTAATCAGGTTAGTGAGAATGATAGCCTTGTGTTCCATATCCTGTTCCTCAAGTTCAGTACCTACAGGATGCAGTGCAAGAAAAAACCCACAGAATACATACGAGGAACCTGGAAGCATCTGTTTCTGTTACTCTTTGTTCTAGCCAATAGGTATGTTGATTAAATTGCATTTATCTGCGTTTTTGTGGGTGAACTGCACTAAAGACACAACAGCTAAGACTAAGAAGCTATTCAACATATGCAATAGCCTGTTTTCTGTATTGTCTAAACGATGCTCTCTTAGAGACAGGATATAAGATACTTGTTATTAGTTTCTAGCTGTCATGATCCAGGAATTTAGTTCAGTTTGGGTGTGTTTTAGGGATTGGACATGTTTTGTCTTCATAGTTTTTTTAAAAAAAGTAACATTGCCTAATATGTTCTCCTCATTTCAAATGTGTCTTGTGATGTCCCCATAATTTTAACTACTATTTTAACCAGTTTCAATGAGCACCACAGAAATTAGCATGGGGGTACCTGGGGAAATCTTTACTGTGTCAGTATAGCCTAAGCAGGAGCAAAGATTTACTCAGAAACTCTTCATTACCTTCCAGACTATTTTTGTCTACACTTTTAATTTTAAGATAGATGACGGCCTTGTGCTGCATTTGGACATGTTAATTTTTTGCTTATTAGTGGTTAATGAACTCAAGCAGGCAACAATTCTGCACGGTCCATGTAAAAGTTGGCACACAAGATCGGTTCACATGCTATGAGCAAGCGACCTCTGCCTGGACTTGAGCTTCCTGGGTACGGCTGCAGTGCCAACTATTTGTTTTCTCTACAGCTTTCCTCCCTCGAGGCCAGGTCAGTGACTTAGCTTAAAAACAGGGATCAGATTGTGGCTGTACAGTGGGAGAAATGACTGCACTCTGGGTCTCCAGCTTGCTGTTTATGCTAGCTCCTCCAAATAAGATGAGAGTGGTATGAGGGTATGACCACAATTCAGAGAAGTTTCGAGTAAAACCAGCTGCCCGGTATCGGGGGGAATACAAAACACACATTGAAAAAAAAAACCCAGCAGAACAGGTGGCATGACTACTGCAGCAGAAAAAGCTGAGGAGCTGAAAGCGACAAACATTATTTTTTGGGTTGTCCTTGCAGTAAGACTGTGACTTCCACAAGCCAATATTTGACATAGTTTTTAGCTCAGTAATGCCTGCTTCTCTTTTGATTTGGGCTCAATTCCAAGCACTCTGATATTACTGCAATACTCATATCGACTGTGATGGAGATTTGATTGGAACCAGAGGTAACAGGTAACAAGTAGGGGATTGGATAGTGCTTTAATGCAGTAGGAGTACCTGAGCAGAGGAGAACACAATAAAAAACACCAAGTGGTAATGAGTTATCACAGGGTCAGAATACCAACCTAATGACATCTGGTTAATATAGTCCAACTCAAAGAAGACAGCAATAGACAAAGTCTTTCCCTGAGGTGTAAAAAATGCATCTGATTAAGAGAAATTTATGAAAAAAATGTGCATCATGGGTAACAAACATTGAGTCACAGTTACCCGGAGACAACTGCACATGCAAATCCCATGTACTTGCAATACACAGATGGTCTTGTGCATGTTACTTGAAATATTCTTTATAACTGTAATTATGAAGTATGTCCCAAGCCTGATGCCACTCTCCTGGACTAGAAATGGCAGCATAAGTTTATAACAGCACAGGATAGGAAGGGTGCAACCTAAAAAGTATCAACAATTCAAAACTTTTCTTCACTGAAGCAGAACAGACAGAAAACAGCAACACCCCAGATCCCACTGTCCAAGAAATGCTGCAGTGGGACATACACATGGCTATCACCCACCAGTGTACAACCGACCATCAGGAAGAAAAAAGTGTTTAGGGTGCAAAGTCTGGATGGGAGTCTGACATTCTCCAAAGAGCAATGGTGAGGGGAAGAAAGGAGAGAGAAGGTGTAATAGAGTGGGGAAAAGCATGAGTGATATCCAATGTGTGGGGTAGCAAACCTTTTTCAGAAGCCAAGACATACTAGACATGAGTCACAAGAAGGAAAGAGAGGAGAAAGAAAAATGTGTTTGACTCAAAGACTGTCATTTGTGGAGACCCTTGCAATAAACCCTGACTGACTATTCTCTCTTCAGGTTCTAGCACCTCATCCTCATGACAAATATTCCAGCAAGAGCAGGAAAAGACACAACCTGAGTATGGTTTAACAGCAAATGGTAGGCAATAAAATAGGAAATGGTACATACATGATATATTTTTATTATGATCTTAGTTTTTGTAGCTTTGCGGTCTTCCTTGAATGGTTTATTACTAGTCAAAACCTATTCCCATAGGTTCATTCTGTTATTATTATTGTCATTATTATTACTACAAAACAGCAACAAGAAGAAGAAAGGTTATTTCTTAGCACATCTTTCAGAAGTACCTTCTAGTTTTCCTACATTTGGCACAATGAAGCATGTTGCTTACAAGGAACCTCATGAATCCCAGCCAAGTTTGGAAATATATAATCAGTTGCAAATGTTTTGGGGTGGTTGACTGATGAATGCAGTAACTTTACCATTTATCCCATTTTTTACCATTAGTAAATCTTAGATAATTTTAGTGCAGCAGCATTTTCCCGTTTTTAGGATTAAAAAGACTCAAAAACTCCTGAAAATCATCAAAACAGCTGTTTAACACATTGATTGGTCTGCTCCTCGTAATAATAAATATGGTAGTGGTATTACAGTGATGAACTTTCATAAGAACTGATGTAATAGGATAATTTCTACTATAATGAAGGACAATATAGTTACCTGTCATTCTTTATGCTTTATAAAAACCACTTTCTTTCCTGTATTCTCATTTCAGCTTCTTTCCCTCATAATGATACACTTCATCTTTTCAGGAAAAAATCAGCAACTTGCAGAACAGTCTCTATGCTGCCCTGGGCCAGAAGGCTTCATTCATTCACCTTCTTTTCGGTTCCAAACTTGTTTATCATGTAGAGTTGCTCTTTTTTTTTTTTTTTTTCTTTTCAGCATGTCACCTGTTATTTACATGAATAATAAAAACATTCATAGGCACATTAGTGAGGACTTCCACATTTTGGAAGGTATATAAAGCCTTGTATTTCAGGACATAAGCCAAGGTCTAAGTAATAAGGAGCTGTTATTACATCAACAGCTTGAGCTAGGGAATTGTGCAACTCCTTCATGCTGTTGGCCCCTAACAGCTCTCAGAGTGAGTATGGAGTAGGAGGACCACTGGCCTGCTCCGGCATAGAAATTCCACAAAAGATTATTCAGACAGTTACTTTTTACTTGGGGAGGGGAGGTGTGAGGGGGC
>Ga0065711_1012201_pt1 | contig 11026 bp, 7 predicted proteins | sample Hoacrofraction12_FD_59098 | JGI IMG/M metagenome (GOLD analysis project Ga0065711, IMG submission 59098) | Hoatzin crop microbial communities from Cojedes, Venezuela - Epithelial fraction 12 v2 (version 2) | ecosystem: Host-associated > Birds > Digestive system > Esophagus > Crop | place... | reverse complement strand
GTGAGGTCTCACCAGAGCAGAGTAGAGGGGCAGAATCCCCTCTCTTGACCTGCTGGCCACGCTTCTCCTGATGCAGCCCAGGACACGGTTGGCCCTCTGGGCTGCCAGCGCACATTGCCGGCTCGCGTCCAGCCTTTCGTCTATCAGTACCCCCAAGTCCCTCTACTTCCTGTGACATTCATTTTTGCTTACTCTATTTAAACTTCAAAATGCAAAGGACCATTTGGTTTAACTTCTGTTCCCTGCACGCATGCTCACCCCACACACGATAGATGTATTTTATTATTCTGCTAGATTTCACGTAGCACTTCTCTCGTCTAGCTGCCATGTTTTCTCTCTGCATATGTTCACGTTTGCATCCAAAAATTACACAGTCCAATGAACGCTCTGAGTCACAGACCCGGCAATAAGATGTGCTGTGCACATTTTGTAGTGTTTGAAAACACTCAAACACTGTTCCTGCCTCTTGCTTTTACACAAATTTCAGTCCTCTGTGTCACAAAAGCATGCAAGAGCATGAAGAGTCCCTAGGATTTTAAACAAATATACAGCTGTGTAAGTAATAGATATAGTGCTACACTGTACCAAAGTATAAACAGCTAATTGAAGACTTCAGAAAAATTAGATAACCCAGAACCTTAAAAATGAGGCCTCCTTTTTAAATATAATAGTTGCATTTTCTGTAGGTGTCTTTGCAAAAGACCCAAAAGGATTAACAAGTAAAACTGGACGTTCCATTTTATAGGTATTAGCTGCAGCTACAGTCTGCTCCTGTGCCAAGCAAAATGCATGGAAATAACATTTAATTCAATGTCTTTTAGAAGATAATATCAAAGCTCCTATGTTTTTATGTTCTTTCCACAATCTAACTTATTTAAGATGCTATGAAGAGGTACTTTACCTACACCACATAAGGAATGAAATCCAAGGTCACAAGTGAAGAAAGATGTGCACGAATCTTGACCTACCCACATCCGCTGGAACGACACAAGCTGGTGAGGATTCAAGCGTTCCTAGCAAGTGCTTAAACTCTATCCACATGGTATATCCAGATAAAAGAAAAATAGGCTGAAATGTGCACTCGTAAGAATGATTCTTCTGTAAATGGCATTCTTTCACCTCTGATTTTGGAGAAGTGCTCGGAAAGTCAGAACAGTAAATTCTGCTCCTTAAAAGAGAAAAAAACATTTAGTTAATACACCGCAACCATAAGCTGCTCGTGGCATCAGTAACACAGAACTCGGAAGGCAATTAAAACAAATGGTGTCACTGGAACTGACTGGGGGTTTCTGGCGATTATTCGGACAGATCTTGAACTTGAATCTGCACTAAATGGATAAATAATACTGCGGTGTAACTCCTCAAAGCTTTGGCTCTTTGTCTGAAAAAAGCAGGACATGAAGGCTCTCCCCACTGCAAAATCTTTTGATAAGAGACTGACAACAGGAAGGAAGAGGCACGACAAGAGGAGGCATCTCCAAATACTCCTAAATCACGTTACTTGAGGGGTATGTATTAGCCATACGCATAGCAAGGCGGATCTCCAGCCAAGAATTCACTCCAGCCAGGAATATGACTTTCAAAATATCAACTGGCATCCAGGGGAAAGCTGCCATGTCGACCCATCAGACCCGTACTGTGAAGTCTCCAGGAGATGGAAATCCCACACAAATATCAGTTCTGGAGGGTGGCATTAAAATCCCCCACACAGTCAGCATCGCATCTGGCAACAGAAGAGAGGAGACCTGGACTCTGGGTATAACGGCACTGGACATCGCATCGGTGAGGGGAAGTTTTCAGATTTCTCCTAACTCCTCCTAAGCTTGTGCACAGCCCAGACTCGTGGCAAGAGTGGCCAGACAGGGTATTAGTTGTTCAACTGAACCACAGAAGTTACACTTAGCTGAACCTCTCCTCTTCCTGTCAGTGTAGCTAATACCGATGAGACTGGTGCCTCGTGCTTTGAAGGTTTGGCTTAGCATTCTCTGTTTTTACAGGCTGACCATTTCTGGGCTGTTTCTGTTGGCAGCGCTGACTGTAGAGGAAGACGCAGTAATAACCCAACCAGAACAAAACACCAACAGCAGAGCCATCACACCACATTGCTGCAGAGCGTTGGATTTCATCTGTAAAATGTCATTGATTCAGGAACTAAGAAGGCTAGCTGTGCGCTCCTGGAAAGCCTGACGTGTCTGTTGTCGACGTAACAAGTCTAACTTCCGCCTTCATCGTGAGGACGTGCCTGTGTCTAAGCAAATACTAGCAACTCCAGCATATTTATGGTGCCTCTTGCAGTCAAGCTTGGACCATTAAAAAACCTGACCACTTCATTCAGTTTCAAGCTTGTAAACATTCAAGTTCTTTTTGTTTTTTTGTTCCCAACATGCAATAGAATGTTATGCAAATGATACTGGTGTTTTCATAACTATATATTTTTAAACATCTTATACTTCAACTTTTTGATAGTCACTACGTTCACGTGGTCCCCCATGAATTTTCTTCTTTTTTATTTCTTTATTCTCCCTCTTTCAGATCTTACTATTAATAAACCAAAAACAAAGAACAAAAGGAAAGATGACAATAAATACTAGCATCTGGGAAGCGTTTTCAATCTGTATTAATAATGTTCACTCTTAAATCTACCAGGAACACTGTAACAAATCTACAGATTATCACCTCCTACTAGAAAACAACATTTTTAGCTAAACCTGAACAGTGAAAAAGTGGGAATAAAAAACATGGCAAGAGCAGTGTGGTTTTTATTTCAAGCTCCCTGCCCAGCAGTATACTCATTATATTCATATTTGTGAAGACAGTTGAAACAAAACCTACCTTAGCAGTCAGGTAGTCACTAATCCTGCCCTAACAGCCTCCACTTGAAATCTCAAGCACTCCAGTTATTACTTTAGACCACAAAATCCTGAGAAATATTCACCTGGGTACTACGATCGTTCAAAACTTCAATCCACCTCCAACAGAGAAGACAGTCCAGCTTTCCAAAGGATTAGGCCCTCAGGGCTGATTTAAGCTTGTTTGCCAAAACTTTCACGTATCCAGTCCAGCAGAGCGTTAAAACTACAGATTTCTTCTCAGGAAGGGAGAGCTGTCTGGCTGTCTGTCTATCTGGTTTATACAAAGACTAATACAGTTCTAGGAAACTCACAGGGATGTTTTAGTTTCATGGTAAAACAATACTATCACAGGCAATATTTGTGCACATGAATGAAGATAAGGATGATGATACCACTGATTTCATAATCAGGTTTGTATTTTGCAAACAGGAACATGTTTGCTCCGCACCACACCCCAGTTCTCCTGCTGTGTCCCAGACACAGACAAAATTAAACCAACCACCTGAAAACAAGCTCTGCCAAATCGCCTGACCAAACCTATGAAAGCTAAGAATTGCTCTAGTCACCAAAGATGCTGCCTTCACAAAGCAATACTCCCTTTATCAGCTAAGATTTGAGTCTCTCTTTATAAGCAAGACTTATTCCATCCAGAATGAATTGAATGCCATCCCTGCAGTTTTATCTACTGCCTGTGTATAGAATATATATTTTTTTTTAAAAGACAGAATTATAGAAAAAGCGCAGATTGAATGGAGACCTTGAGAGGCCTCAGTCCTACCTCCGACTCAAAGCGGGGTTAAATTCAAAGTCAGATGAAGGTGCCCAGGGTGCTGTCCAGTCGAGATCTGAACGTCTCCAAGGACAGAGATTCTACAGCCCCTCTGGGCCACGGCTCCCGTGCTCAGTCACTCTCACTGTGAGTGGGTTTTTTCCTTATTTCCTTACAATTTGTAGATACGAGCAACTAGAAGAGTAATTTTTAGAACTGATACACGCAAACACATCTACTTTAAGAGAACTGGCTTCCAAACTGCATCTGCAGGTTTTACAAATGCTGAAAAATATTGTCAATAGAATCCATGTTACACACTTGGGTACCTATGGCCCCCTTTCTGCACACACATTTAATACCTCTGGAGTCCCAGCTGGGAAACAGTCCAGCTTACAGAAGCTGAGCACATTTTATAGTTAGATCTGTTCATAATTCTTCGCTGTAATAGTACTCCCAAACGTAAAGAGTGCACTAAAAGCTACACATACCTGTAGTATCTTAACTGCAAGGAACTCCCCAGGAGCAACGTGTTTGGGTTCACAGACCATCTGCAAGTCATTTTCGTTAAGTACCCATCCGTTTCACATGTGATATTAATATTCACATCTGATTAAAACACATGGAAAACTTATTAACAAAGATATACTTGTTTGTACAAAAAACATGCATTACAAGTCATAATTGCTCTGTAAAAGCTAACTGGAATTCAAAATGGAACTATTCTGACCTTACTATGAAAATACACCAAAATGATAATTTAAAATCATCTGGAATCTTACCTACTACATATAATTCAGCGTATCTATGATGACATTCCCTATTTTGATGACAACAGTATAATGCGTTATAGAAGAAACTTCCTCTAGGTTTTGTTGCTTTCAAGTTGAAAAGAGTAACTTTGCTTACGCGATCACTCACAAGCGTATACTGACTTTCTGGGATTTCTTCTGCTAAATTCAGCCACCAAACAATCTTCTTGGACACTACAATCTTGGTTTCGTTTTTATAGATGCAATGAAAGGAAACGTTAGAACCAACACTGGTCAGTATCTTAGGAGGGAAGTACAGGACTTCAGCTGCACAGAAGGGCGAAAAAGAGGAAAAAAAAAAAATCCACCAAGATTAGAATCTGAACAAAAAAAAAACAACCATAAAAGCATATGTCAATAGAAAAATATTATCATTACCCAGCTGTATTTCTAAATTTCCTACTTCTTAATTACTCTTAACAACTATAAGGGAGAGGAGCAGAAATGAGCCTTTGATGGTCTCCCTCCGTAATGGATGTTTGTAAAATCTGGTAATAATAATAATCTTTACTATCCCCAGGCAAACAGAAATTAAATGAGCAGAAAACCACTGGAGGGCACAGCGAAAGCAATACACAGCAGCACAAGGGAAACAGGGAATCATCGGGGCGCCTGTAAACTAAATCTTGGGAAACTGGATTAACGCTGCTACTTTGTACTCTGCCCACTTTTTAAGGCATCGGGTCAGCTTATTTAAATACTACAACAAGTACTTGCAACCTAGAAAGGGTTAGCTTCTGTAACTTGTCTCACAAACACACATCACAAATTTTAAAACCGTAAAATTGTCCTCAGGTAAAAGTGAGAGAAGATCCAAACAAGAGAAGAGTGATGTTTGGGGGTGGGGGAGAAGCTAACCCTTAGAACCCTGCAAGAATGTTGAAGTCACGTTAGCTGAAGCATTACTGTGATGCAGTAACAAAGATTGTGAGAGAATTGCTTTTCAGAACCAGGGGAGAGGGGATTGAAAAAAAAAAATTAAAATAAAATCAAGCTTTCCAGTAGTTACTAATCCTGCTCCTAGTGAAGTCAGCAGGAGATTACTGTCTCGGAAAGTTGTTTTACAGTCTCAGCAGTGCAGTTAATACAAATGGTAGCAGTGATACAGTAAGTAATTCACCCAGGCATAAAGACACTGAGTTTGCAAAGCATGTAAACATGAACAAGCTCAGCCTCAGTCAGGTACTGAGGGAAGGTACAGGTGTGACACACCCGCTGTGAAAAGGAACAGTGTGCCAAAGATCAACACAAAGCCAGCAAGAAACTCCTTAACAGGTCAGGTTTGCTTTCCATAGTTGAGGAACCACGTCAGGTATTTCTAGGATTTCTCCAAAATACAGGCCTTCTCAGATGGTAGAGCACACTTACAACATCATTGTCAATGACTTTCATGTTAAATATAAATCAGAACATCAAACTGGTCAACTGTACAAAAACAGAACTGCCCGATATCAGCGTCTGCTCTCGCGGTGTTAACGCGTCTCCGTGAACGCGAGGCAGCGAGCGTTCTGTCCCCGCCGCCTCGCTGCTCCCAGCTGGGCTGCACGCTCCACTGCTCTTCCAGGGGCTCATCCCAGCGCTGGCCATCGGCAGAATCTGCCAGTTGGAGCCTCCTGCAGTGAAGACATTCATCCCTCTACGCCGCCATCCGGTTAGTCACGACGGGATTATTTTGCTGATGAGATGTATGTTTATACAATTGCATAGGCCATAACAAAATTCATAAAAAATAATCTAACAGTATCTACTGCACCTCTTTTACATCCATATTTCTCAATGCACTCATAAAACCTTTCTGAAAATATCAGTATATGACTATGTGAGAGAGATAACGTGTATTTACCCCCCAAAAATTCTCAAAGCTATATAGTTATTTATATTCACACACACTTTTTTAAAATGTGTGTATATAGATAGGTAAAAATCCAAAAGACTAAGGGCCAGTTACGCCTCTAGTCACGCAGTCAGGCACTCTGTGGTTCACGCTCGATTGCCATGAGGGTCTGTGTATTTTCAGCTTGTGTGGAAGAGAGCTTTCTGCAAAGTTTAGTTATTTCCTTGGTACTCAAGCACATCAGTTACTCTATTTAGCATAAAGTAAGCAGGTGTACATGTAAGTGCCTAGGTAAAGCACTAGTATTATCATGCAGTAGTTCAGAGGATACCTGTGATACACAGACCAAAACATTTCCAGTTAATCCTAAACAGAGCATGGAAAAATACAACGCAAAAAATCCTGAAAATCTTTAGGCTGACCCAAAGCAGCTTAATCTGCAAAGCAAATCAGCAATCCTGACAACCGACCAAGGATTTGCCAAAGAAAATTTCTTTCCCTTCCTATACGCTCTGACCAGGAATAAAGCACCATTCTGATCCATTGTTTTAGCAAGAGCTGTGTGGATATAAGGGACCTCACGAAATCACAGGAGCCCTCTACTCAGTCCTGGAGAGCTCTCACTGTGTGTGACGTGTCAGGAACTCACCCTGTTTGGGTGGTAAATTGATTACGGTATACAAGATTATATGCTCAATGCCAGTTTATGAAGAGGGCTCAGCATTACAAACCAAGATGGATTACGTTAAACCTACAAACCCAAAGCTGCGTTCTGCGCTTTTAGTTCAGCTACAAAGCCACTTACTAAACTAAAAGGTAGAGAAAGCATTAGGAGAAAAATCTTGCGTTGAGTAGAGGGTGAACACTGCCAACTGTGGTTTGAAATGGAAAAACTCCCAGAAAAAGAGCTTTTTCTGGGCCTGGACAGGTGCTTGGTAAGCAAGCAAGAGGGCCAGACAAGGAGGTGTCATGGAGCTGACTGTGCAGTCGACACACATTAGCCCAGAACTCTTTTAATGCAAGTCTTGTACAAAAGAAAGCGCGGAATCTCAGGCAAAGCCATGCAGAAAGAGGAGCAGAAGAGGACAGAACTTCCACAGGATTTTTCAGCCCAGCTCACGCATGCTGTACCTCCCTGGATAATGCGTGCTCTCAAATACTCATTCCATGAAACAAAACAAACGGGGAAATCTGCTCTATTCCAAAACACTACTTACAGCTCGTAAGGGAGTGCACGTCACCTACCTCCCAAGTTGAGGTTATACGGTGTGCTCCAGTCACTCCAGAACCCCGGACCATGACGATTCCTGCACCGCACTTGAACTAAGTATGAAGAATCAAGTAGTGTATTGTCCACAGCCAGTGAGGTTTCTAGCGCAACTTGAACCATCTGTTGGATTATCAGCAGCCGTTATTGTTGTATAATGAAACAGCAAAAAGAAAGAGACAGAGGGAACCAAAACAAACAGTCTAGAGAGTAGTTTTTAGGTAGCAAGCTAGGGGAAAAAAGCTTTCTTCTTTAAATTTACTGTAAATTTGAGTATGGTAGAGGTTACATAATTCTGTGGAAAAAGATGCTATTTCATTACAGACTGTTAATTAACAGCTGCTTTGTATTCCAGAGCCAGTTGTTTTTCTGGCAGCAACAGAAAAAGCAATTCACTAATAAAAGCTATAAATATCAAACGTACACGCATGTATCATAGAATTTGGGGCTTGCTGAAAAGAGAGGGCTTTGCCTTTAGACTTCACAGAATCTAGTATTTCATCTGAAAATGAAGATACGAGTTTGTTTGCAGGACCCAACAGGAGATGGGTCTTTCTGTATTGAGTAGTGGCTCTCCCAGTGCAGCAGACAAACTCCAGCTTGCCAGCTCTACCACACTCTGTTGATGTTTACCAGGCTCTGCTGGACACCACCAGCTCAGGAGAAACCAGTGCGCCATGCCCAGCTCCACCAGGCCAGCCATGTTGCTCAGCCCACCAGAGCCACTTGCCCAAGGACAAGGAGGGTGGTACGAAATCCTGAGCTCCAGAAGAGCCCCACCAACCTGCACCACTCTGTCGTAAAACAGAGCAAGCAGAGCTGACTCACCTGCCAACCGCTTTGACCTGAATTTGCAGAGATCTTCACTTCATACTGAAGTGGGTATGGCATCAGCACAGGGTCAGACCAGCAGATCCTCACTTCACCTTTCTCTGTCATTTCTAGATGCAGGTTCAGAGGCGGTTCAGGCTTTACTGAGGACAAATGATTGACAAGTTTACCACCAATCCTGTTGCCCATGACTGCTGGCAGTAATGGGTTTTTACTGATTCAGAAGTCTCCTTCAAGTCTTTTCTTTAAACTCCGTTTTCAAGAGCTGCTCCACAGCTAGAGTATGACAGAGTAGCGTTGTGCAGTGTCACTGGAAAAGTGCACCATGGCACTGTTACAGAGTTACTTGTCAGGACGTGCGGTTTGGCCTAACGTTGCCTTGAAACTACATGAATTTCTTGCCTTGGGCCACAATTCTCTGCAGTAACCAAGCACTAACTAACCTGTTTTGCTGAAAAGAGTACTGAGAGGGATGGGAGCGCTGAGCAAAGCAAATTGCTTTGCTCAGCTCCTTAATAGACAGGAGATAATGTCCTCATACTGTACACAAAGAATTTCTAAGTATTCCCATCCCTTCCACAGTGATTACGGCTATGAAAGAAGGTCTCCAGGAGAGCTACATTAGGGCAAAGTAAAAAAGGAGGGTTTCAGAAATTTCCCACCAGGATGAAGAGAACTCTCTGGAGAGGGAAATGGATGGGTAATTCAGAATGATGATTAGGATTAGACTCACTCTTCCTCAGAAAAAGGCATAGCTTTTAAAACAAAAGTCAGTAGCTTCTACATCACACTTTCACTACTCTCACAATACAGAGGATGTCTGTTCTACTGATGCCACCTGTCTACTGATATCATCTATAACCAGGTATAACTCTATATTACACAAATATTCACAGTTTAACTTTCAAAATAATTTTTAATTCAGCTAAATCTTGGCAGAACATATACTAATATTACACATTTTTAAAATAAATTTCACTAAGCAGAACAAAACTAATTATGTCATTTTAAACACTGGCAGATACAACTCTGAATTTTTAATCACTTCCTATAGCATAATTTAAAAGCAGCATGATGATAAATGCAACCTCTCATCTCCCATACTAGCCCACCCAGAGACTTTTAACTTACCCTGTCTGCAAAGCACATCAGTTAGGAAGAAGTTCATAAAACCTGTATTTTTTTGTCCGCACAGCTGACAGGGTCCCTGCCTTTTTAAAATTTGCCAAGACCGGCAATAACTGTGCATATTGGATAGCCACACATATCAAATTCATAATGTCAGGATGGTTTTAACTTGATTAAACACACAGGAACATTTTCCAGCTTGGAAGACGTGGGAATTGTATGCGTAAGGAAGAAAGCATCAGGACAACAGAGCTGCTTGAAAGAGGAGGGAGTTTCATCTGCTAAGTAACTTTACAAACAGCTTTTTTCCCCCCTTACTTTTTAATTTAAGTCCCCAGCGACACAGACAGATAAGCTCCACCACTGCTCCCGACTCAGCCACAGAGCAGTCATGATTTGAAATGAAAGCTCAAGTCTGTTGACAGCCTGGCCTTTGCTCAGAATGGTTTTGTACCAGAGCCCAGACCGGCATTAGGCTGCTAAGAAACACGTACAGCAAGTGAGACAGCACCAGGGAGTCTTTTCCTGTTCTGTCTGTGCCCTCCTTTTCCACAAGAGACATCCTGCTGCTGTTCTCCATTAAAAAAGGCTTTAAAATATAGGTCATACTTACCTATGTCTATGGGCTTGACTGACATCAGAGGCGACCACAGAGGTGTTCCTCCAGTCGCAGCCTTCAGCCACACGATGTAAGTGTCGTTGAGTCTCGGGGAAGGCACGCAGCACTCACACTTGTCTCGCTCACTGCAGTCACACTGAGCAGCCAGGACAGTCCCCTCCTTCAGAGAGCTCGTAGATACATCTCCCAGTGGCAGTTCCGATCTGCAAGGGAAAAAAAAAACCCAAACCAAAACAAACCAGTATTTCTTTCTATACTCTGTCTCAATAGAGGAGGTTTGTCCTTCTGGATGAGGTTGATTTACAAAAAAAGAAAGTAATGAAGAAAAGTAAAAAAGACAGACATTGTAACCAATTGCTTTAACTTTTCTGCTTCTCCTTTTTTACATGGTTTCCAAGCACAGTAGTTAAGATGATTTCATGAAAAGTATTCCTAAGGTTTGACCTTAAAACAATTGCATTACAGCCCTAGATGAGACCCGTAGTTTAGTCAGACTAGTTTCCGATTCCCAAGGGTAACTATCACTAGATACTCCTTAGACACACATAGTTTACTTTACAGTGCACTAGTGGCAGCTCTCTGCCAGCCGCGTCGAGATTATATTCTAACTCCTGTTCATGAGGCACTGAAATAAAATCTAAACAAATTTAAAATTCCCTCCCACTTCTGCTACCGTAAAGCATTACAAGTAATATAATAAAAACAAATAACAGAACTCCACAATTCAGTACACATCTTAGTACTTACTTTCAACAACTTAGAGTATCTGAAAAAAAAAACAACAGACACTCATGCCCTCCAAAAGTCTTAATTTTGTGCAGTTAATTCCAGGATAAGGTTTCAATTATTTTTATACAAAGCATGTTTGTCTCAGCCTGATGTTTCCTAGGAAAGCAAATTATTTACTCACACGC
>Ga0065711_1011710_pt1 | contig 11026 bp, 6 predicted proteins | sample Hoacrofraction12_FD_59098 | JGI IMG/M metagenome (GOLD analysis project Ga0065711, IMG submission 59098) | Hoatzin crop microbial communities from Cojedes, Venezuela - Epithelial fraction 12 v2 (version 2) | ecosystem: Host-associated > Birds > Digestive system > Esophagus > Crop | place... | reverse complement strand
GTCACTGCAGCCGAGTCTACCTCCGACCTTCACATCCTCCACCAGTCCCTCCTTGTTTGTTAACACAAGGTCCAGCAGAGTGCCTTTCCTTGTTGGTTCCTCCACCACTTACATCATCCCCGTGCCCTCCCCAAGCGCTTACTGCCAGCCATGTTGCCCATCCCTCTCCCCATCCCCTCCTCAGTGGCTGCTCATGTCTAGGTATCTGATTAGGTCCTTGATGCTCGTCTTGAACTTATGGACTATTTTGGGGCAGTATGTGACTAACCCATTTTGGATCTCATATGTGGTAATGCTGTTCTCCACCAAAGTCAGCACCTGTGTATCTAAGATCTTTCTCTATTGAGGGAAAAAACCTTGTGCCTTACATTAATAATTTAAGAGTTAATACAGACAGGGTTAAAAAATTGTTACCAGCACACAGCAGAAGTTGTTTTATATGCATGTAATTGATAGAAAGAAGACATTTGAAAGAATCTGTGCTCAATATTAAATATTGTCTCAGTATTTGGCATCACTGCTGGAGGAAAAAAGAGAATGAGTGCTTGTTGTATAAAGGTTATTCTTTATTTAGCAGTGCCACATCTGTGGTCACTATGAAACCAACATCTGGGTTTTGGTGGAGTCATCTTCCTGCCCTGTCTCCTGTCCACAACAGAGCTCAGGTCCTTGGTCATCCCTGGAGATGGCTGGCTTTGACCAGAATGGGGCATCTCTCAGGTCTCATCTCTGTCCTCAGAGCATGAAAGTTTCCGAGGGTCTTAAACATCATATTTCTTTTGAAAAGAAGTTCAGCTATACCCTGCCTGGTGCTTACATGAGGACATAGAAAACAAAGATGCTATAAATATGTAGATGGGGGTATCCACACCAGAACAAAGGTCTTTATTTCCCGTGGGTTTCATAGCAATAGGAAAAGAAAGCAGACCCCGTTAGTGCCTGTACTGAGGGAGAGGCTTCAGTCTGAGTTCAGTCTGTATTAGAGAACTGAACGCAGAGAGAAAGAGCTTTGCAATGAATGCTTCAGACATGGCAAAAGACCAATTAATCCCACTGCCCACAGGATGACTTGTTTTTCCTGTCAACACTCAGAAGACTTCTAATGAAGAGAGGCAGGAATGGTTTGTAAAGATTGGATAAAACCAGCAGGCAGGTTAGGCTCTAGCAGAGCTAGCTCTGCTGCAGCCCTGGTGAGGAGCAGCCCTGGGTAAGTCCCGCGCTGTGTTTCGCAGAGGCAGCCCAGAGGTGACACGGTCTCCAAAACTAGTGAGCCGTGGAAGCAGCTGTGTTTGTGGCACATCATGGCTGCACACAGAGCTCCTGAAGCCTCTGGCTATTTTCTGACCACCTGCGTGATAGGGAACGCAGGAGCTCGACAGGGGATGCGGCTCCTGGGGAACCCACGTAGGGAACCAAGGGGCAGCTTATCTCGCAGCTCCTCTGGCAGGTGTGGTAGGTGCCATTATGCCTAATACAGAGGAAGTTTAAAAGTTGATTTCTGGGGCTAAAATTGTGACATCCTGCAGTTCAAGCTAGTATGACCAGGCTAGAGATGCTTGTGTCTTTCATTGACACAGGGAGGGCCTTGTGTGAGACACTCATGAAGCAACAGCATAGGCTGTGAATTACATGAATTGTAACCTGAATCTTCATTCTTTTTGCTAATTAAATAAATAAACTACTTTAAAACCTGTTTCTGCCACCAGTGTATAATCCATTCACTATGTGGGATGCCAGCCATATTATGACTACGTAAATTCAATAAGGCCTTTTTTTTTGTGAATGACAATTATGCAAGTGATGCCAGATAATACATCTCCAAGCTTTCAGTCCTAGTAATTCCTGAGTCCTAAAAATGGTTACAGCTAAGAACTAACACTTGAAGTGACTATCACTTGCCTCAGGAGTACTGCAGCTTGTTAATTGATTGCCAGGCTAGAACGGAACAAATCCTGTGGAAGAGGTTTTCAGGAGGGTAGCATTTCATTCCTGCTTTGCTAAGTGCTTCCTGAGAGCCAGGCAAAAGTCTTACAATGCTCAGTCACCACAGGAACCTGCCTGTGGGCTTTGGCCGTGTGGGGTTGCCTGGCAAAACCTGGCCAAAGTCACCTGCCCACACCCCCGTTCACAATGTGGCTGAAGATATCCAAGACATGAAGGTGTTTAGTGAAGAATAAATAGCAAAATAATGGTCTCTGTGGGCTTTATTTGTTCCTGACTATTTATCAAGCTTGTCTAGTCCTATTAAAGAAACCCTTCTGGTCCTTGACCATTGGAGAATGCCAATTACCTTTCTTGTGCTCCAGGATGCTGACAAGATTATTGATGAGAATTAAAAAAAAAATAGTTTATGATTCTGTAGGGTGAATGCATCAGTGGCTGTGTGGGTGTTAAATTTGGTCAGGTTTTCCTAGACCTTGTACTCTGAGCGTGCTCTGTCCCCTAAGCCATCTGCCTATGTATTTCTTCTGGTCTTTCTCACCTTTCCAGATGCAGTTGTTAAGCTTTTTCAGGCCAAGTCTGAACAGCTTGACGCCCTGCTTGACCATAGGCGTGAAATGCATAAAGTGAAAATTAATCAGATAAATCATGACATAAACAAAATAAAAATTTCAACTTTTTCCATCCATGCTACTTAGGAACATATACTCCAAGTATCTAGAAGGTGGCGGGATTTAGAGAACTAAAACTGGATGAAGTAATTCTTGCCCAGCGAATCTATACTGGTAAATAAAATGGGGCTGGAATGGGGGTTCAGCCATGGGCACACAATTGCAGGCATGTTCAGTTGTTACCGTGCACCCCGTTCTTGTTGGCTTGTACTGACCAGCACTGTCCCAGCAACGGCCGGGCACCGTCTGGGGAACACCACAGGTGAATGGCTGTTCCCAGTGTTGGCCTTCACTCAGCCGCAGTGCGCAGGGGCAGAGGCTTTCGCCGTGCGGATGGGAGCTGCCCTGTGCCGCTTTGCCTCGGGGCTGGCAAACAGTCCCTGGCCTATTTTATTTATTAATAAAGATTGAGGAGATAAGCCCAAGCTGGATGCAATCTGTTAAGTGATTTCAAAATTGAAGTCATTTGTAAACCTGAAATTGGGCATTTAAAAAAATATTAAGTGTAAATTATTTCCGTCCTATGGACATGACGAAGGAACTGGCGTGGACACACTTGCGTGCGTGTTTTGGCGGAGGGCAAGCACAGCAGGGACAAACGTGAAGAATGCAAAGCTCCAGAGTGACCTTTTCCTTGTGTGGACTCCTGAAAGCTGTCTACCTGGTGGAGCAGGTCATGGTGTGCTGCGGTGTCCTGTCCCCTGCCGTGATGATGGGGCAGCAGCTGGGGAGTGGCACAGCTCCCCACGCGGGTCCCCGCTGCCCTCCCTTGGGGACACCAGGATATTCCCAGGACACATCCACCTGGGCCCAGGAGGTCAGGGGCATTGCCAGCTTCACCACCCTGCTTGAAGCAAGAGTGAATGAGGGAGCACTGAGTGAATTTTTAAAGCAAAAATGTTGTCCACTGGCTTTTGTGGTGCCAGTTGAGGGGCTTTTTCATTGTATTTTAATACAGTAGCCAGGTGGCAAAAAACATGCTGGGCCTACTTATCTGCCCTTATATCTTCTGTAATAAAGGCAACCCTCATCTTCCCGGCAGCATTGTTCAGAAGAGGATTTTCTTTCACAGAACTCAGTTAAACATCTTTCAGTTAAGCATCTTTCAACAAAATGAGGTTTTTTTCCTCAGTATCAGCAACTACAAAAGGATGTACCATCAGTCTGCAATGTGCCAGCAGATAGATAGGTGTTTAGCAGGTGGAAAGACTCAGAACATCAGAAAAGGAGTGACAAAAAGCCTGAGGGATGAAACGTTAGCCCAGGCAATTTTACGAGGCAGTGAAGAGGGAATAAAATCATTTACTCTTTTTTCATGTACTTCCATCCGTCCACAGTTCCCTGTCTGCAGCACCTGCTTGAAGCCTGCCCTGGTTAGGAACAGTTTCCTGGGACCACCGCTCCTCCTTTTTCTCCTGCTGGGGCCTCAGCTATGAGGATGGGGTGGTGCCCCAGGGCAGGAGGGGGGACGTGGCTCCCCAAGGGCGTTCCTGTGCTCCTTGCAGCGAGGAAGAGGAAGGCTTGTGGGTTCCTGCATGTGCAGTAGCAGTGCCTAGGACACAGGGGTGTCGGTACGCAAGAGTGTTTGTGAAAAAGCCCAGGCTGGGGTTCCAAACCACTGTGCAGAAGAAGGGAGGGAGACTGGAGATCTGAGATCACCTTGGGCGTCACATCTTGTGCCATGTCCTGGGCCAAATCATGGATCTTTATCTAACCCTGGTGGGGTTCAGGCCCCTGGGGTGCTTGTGCTGCAGCCAGGCCAGTTTGCACAAATACAGCCCAAAGGGCTTCCAGAGTGGATGTCAATAACCATCCAGCCGTGGTGGAGTTTTGTTCCCAGGAAGCTGCAAAACCTGCCTGAGAAGACGGGTGAGCACCCGGGCCCCAGGCAGCCCAAGCACTTCCTTAAAAGGCTTTTGGAGACGATCCATGAGCGGTGTAACACACGGGATTTTGCAGAGTGCTCATGTCCATCCTTGAGTCTTCTCCTTTTGCAGTCATCGGTGAGTTTTCACTGAGGGTATGGCAATACCCGAGACTGAATCACACAAACCCCTGTACCTGAAACTTCACGGCCAGTGAGCAATTACCTGAGGAACGCCGTGCCTTCGCTGCCAGCCCAGGCGTTCCGGCAGCCTGAAGCAGCCTCACAGCTCCCTGGAGGGCTCCTTGCCTGGGCACTCGAAGGCAGAAGGGGGGGCGAGTCCTGCTCCTCCTCCTCCTTTTGTCTGATGTGCTGAGTGTGGCATGGGGTGAACGCTTCTCACAAAGGACATCTGGTGTCAAAACAGCAAATAACAATCTATTATTTATTACGTATTTATTGCTAACCTACTGTTTATCTGGGGTAGTGGGATAATGTGCTGCTGACGGACTTGGTCAGCAATTTCCAGTTCATGCAGGTTTACATGGTGATTTCTTTTAAGACCTCAGAGAGTAGAGGGTGCTAGGTGTGTAATTCACGACATTCTGCCAATGTATGGACTGCGTTATTTTATATACGTGTAACAGAATATAGAGGATACTATATTTTATGGTATGTGTGGAGGCAGGATTCAGGGAGGAATTCCAAGCTCACCATCTAATTTTCAGATCAAGAAATCTCTGCCTCACTGCTGTGTGGTTTCTAGCTCTGTATATAGATTGGGAGCAGAAATAATTTTGACCGTTAAGAAACAGAGTCTCTTTCTGAAATGCAGCCACGTCCTGAAATGAAAGAGCAAACATTAGCAGAGTACAGTCAGGCTCCCAGCAGTGCAGGAGAGGAAGTAATGAATATCTCATTTACCTGGAACTGCAGAAGGAACAGAGCATGCTGCACGCAAGGACCTGTCTGAGGACTCGGAAGGAACCTCGAGTGAGTTCTCCCAGTGGAAAAAATAGGCATAGGTGCTCCTACGGCCACAGCACTTGGGCATAATTTTCATGTTTAATTCCTAAACCTTTCCCTTTGGCAAAATCCTGCATTTTCATGGTTTATGAGTTCATTAGTGACAAACTGTTACCAGTCAAATTCCCCCCCTACAGCTATCTCTGACCATTCAGTGAAGCCAGGGTTCCTTTGTTAAGTTTTGCTGAAATCAAGCAGATATTTTTGCCAAGAGTCATTCACCAGGAAGAGCTGTGCTGAGTCCAGGTGCGGAAGGAGCCAGGTGATGCACGTGCCTACCGGCCCTGTAGAGTTTCGTGAGAAGGCTGGGATCTCTTGTGGGAGCACAGGAGACACCACGTCTCTGACCGTACTGGAGATCATGTTCCAAATTCAGACCAAACCTACTATTTGATAGCTTTGGTTATCTCAGGAAATCTCACATCCCAGGACTGTATCTTTTAAAAAGACTTTACTGCCCACCTAATGCGGTGGGAACTTGACGATGGGAGTTTGCCACTCTCAAACCTGCATTCCAACCTTATATAAACGTGCCTTAATTTCACTCTCAGTTAAATGTTACGCTTCTTTGTTTCCTCAACTTTAATAAAATACTGATTGCTTATAGTAATATTGAGTCTGTAACATAAAGGAGCTCTACATGACTGTTTCTAACTTTAAATAATGGTGTAACATTTTTAATAAGGTATATATTACATTCCCATATACTGTATACACTATGCTCACCTTTAAAATGTGCTTTAATGCATTGATATACATGTTTTATGATGGAAGCTGTATCATGGTCAGTTATTAAAGATGCTGCAGATCTGTAATTGTCTCTAATTGGTAGAATCACTTGTGTTCAGTGTCTCTTAGGACTTGGTCTTCAGAAATCGTGTAGTGCATTAGTGAAATGATCATCAAATATTGGCCTGCTCTTACTCCTTCTAACTGCAGTGGAAATATGACTGACATCGATATAGTCATGTGTCAATACATTTCATTGATAAAAAACATTATGTTCAAAATTCCTTCCTTATTTGTGGCTAGGAACTCAGTTTTTGTATTGTTTGCATAGCTGAAAGGCAACGTAGTGTCAGAGTGACTCATGAATGGAAGTTAAATACATTACAGTGGGCGATAATGCAGCCTGAAAAGGTTGGGTAAATACAACCCCCTCCCCGAAGGGAAATTCACTGTATTTTTTCCATGAAAGATCAGCTGAACTTTGTGTTTATCAGTCAGGAAAGTAGCAAGTTCTGGCTAGTTCCTATGATTTAGAAACTTTTCACGCCGCAGTTTTGGTGCTTTATTTCCAAGCTCCCTGGGAGAATTTCATTTAAAGCTTGACTTAATCTGGATTCTATTATAATTTCTTTGGATAGAACAAAAGCAGAACTTTTATTTCAATGTGGTATGTTTTTAGGTTTTTTTCCATGAAGAAATCACATGATGAAAGCGTAACTCCAAAGTGTTACTTCTCAAAGCTGCACAGCGCTTCACATCTGTCCTGACTTGCACAATCTGCTCTGTGCATAGAGCAACCATCTTTAATGAGGGAGCTGTTAAAATGTGCTGTGTTCCCGGAGTGAGCTGTGTGGTCAAGAAAAGGAAAGACTTTCAACTGTCATTAAGAGAAATCTGGCTTCCTCTGGCTTATTATTGTCTTTATCTTCTAAATTTTGTATAATAAACCCCTTTGGCTGCTTTTCCCAAAACAGGTCATGTACCCATCCCCCTCTTTTTGTTTCCCTGTGTCTCTATGACTACCTGCTTACGAACGTCCTCTGTAGGGGGGAACAAAAGAAACAGTGCGCTTTGTCCCAAGCAGAACATATCCACAGGCGCTTGTTTTCCTGCGCGTGCTGTGGTACTGCGTGTGTTTATTCAGGTAGTGGTATGCCATCCACAGAACCGCCCTTCCCTAGGAAAGGTTTTTGCTCTTGAGGGTGAAAGGACACCTGGATCATCTATGTGCATCTGTGAAAGCTGTCGCATTTATTCTCCCTTTCTGTTGCAGTCAGCCTTGTGTAACAGCTCTTGAATCCTCTGCGGAGGGAGGGGTGAAGAACCTTAACTTGGCAGCATGGAAGAAGCTGGGAAATTGGTGCTATTTACAACTTGCCAGACATTATGCACAAGAATATGTAAAAAGAAAAAAAAAAACGTAATGGGCAAATAATTACACTTGTCCCTCCTGTGCAGTTAACTGCAAATAATAAAATTGCCTATAAATGAGTAGTCACACCCAGGGAAGGTAAAATGCCACTGTTTGTCCTTCCTCATGCATTACATTGAGCTTTGCATGAATACAGGTGCTATAGCCACAACTCACATGCGAAAAGGCTTTTTTTCCCCTCTGGGGGGAAATAAACCAATTAAAGATATCCAAGCGTCTTTGTGGTACAACAGAGCACACTGTATATAGTGTCATGAATGTTGTCGTCTGTGGTGCATCAGATGTCAGTTTTGCAGTCAGCTTTTCAGGGAATTATAGAAAAAAAAAATTTGGAAGCTAGCTCTGGAGATATCTAGCCTGACCCCTGCTCAGGGCAGGGCTAGCTTCAGAGTTAGATGAGATTGCTCAGAGGGTTTGTCCAGACAAGTTTTGAAAAATCTCTAAGGACGGAGACTCCACAACACCTTCACATTATCCAGGTTTTAAGTTCTGGAGAGAAAAAAAAAACCAACAACCTGAGATGATCCCAGAGATATATTTGGAAAATACGTAATTAATTAACTCTCATGTGTACAAAGTGTGTATTTGTGGTATAGTGTGGGTTTTTTACTGTAAACTACTGTTATTGTGCCTGTAGAGAAATGTGTTGTATTGCACTCTGTTGATGCTGCGTAAAGGTAAACACATGGAAAACGTGAAGAGATGAGTGGTTGAGTTAAGCTGGGAGATGAGGCGGCAGCTGAGAACTTCACACCCCCCCAGCAGGCAGGTGATGTTTTGCAGGAGAGAGGTCTGTTTTTTCTTCCTTTCCTCTCTGCTGAGCAAGGTTAGATTTAGATCTTATCTGAATGCAGACTCTGTATTGCTTTAATGACAGGCACAATCCCTGGGCTGTGAACACAGTTATAAAAAGAGTTTCTTTCTTTGTACATTAGAAATCAGCAGGAAAGGGAATAAACTCTGCTGCTATAAAGTATTTTAATACTGGGGATAATATATTGATGAAAAATAATGCATGAGTAAGTGGCATTTTGATAGCAGTATGAAAAGAAATGCTGGCTTTATATAACTATATACCTGTATACAGGTATACAGTTTTCATCGTACCGAAGCAAGCAGAGATCTACACATAATTATTTCATGGACAATAGAACAGTTTGAGCCAGAAATGTTGAGGGAGGGTCATTCCGACCGTATAGGCTGATGGTGCGTTTACGTGAGGGGAAGAGAACAGAGGTTCAGCTGAACAAAGACATTTTCCTGTGAGAAAGGTTTCCCTGTTCCCTGAAGGGGGACAACTCCCTCATCACTGCACAGGAGGCAGGCACGGCACTGTTTGGAGAGCTTGGGAAAAGCAGTGAACAGCTGCCACCTCAGCATTCCCATGAAGAGTGCACCTCCAATCCGTATGTGCATATATACATAAATAAATATGTATATTTAAATAAAAATTAAAAAATAAAAAGGTTATATTTATGTGTCTAACTAGACTTCACAGCCTCCCTTTCACAGGAGTCCATCAAGGGTTACTTTGGAAATAATCTTGATATCTTCCAGGATAACAAAAAAATCCATTTGTTCCCAGATCCCAATCCACTGCAAACACTTCTCAATCTCTGGGTACTAAGAACCCTTTCAGTACTTAAAGTACATACTGGCCACGATAAGTTATCCTTAAATATGACATGCAAATGTTTACATTTGTGGAAACTATGTTTCTGCTTCTTCTTTCTTCCTATCTTGGTCTCACAGCCACAAAATTCTTGTGCAGTTGTTGATAGTGCTCATTAACATCAGCATTTTTAGTGTGAGCCCATGGCTAGAAACCCATGATAAATACTATGCTGACCCCTACCTGCTTCAACGTGGGCAAGAAGTGTGAAGTCAAGCTCAGCCCACCTGCCCAAGCTGGGCAGGACGTCTGTGGTTTCCTGCGGTTATTCATCGCGCGGGGTGCAGCTTCAGTGGGCAGCTTTTTGAATAATGCAATCCAAAAGTGAAAGGGTAATGTTTGCCAGACCTGTTTCAAAATGGCTGATTAATCAAATAAATGGGTGTTTATTGAGGCTGTTGCTAGGTACTTACTGTTACTGAGATAGTTGTGTGACTCAGCTAAGCCAGACAAAGAGCTCTGCTGTTGCTCTAAAGTACCGACCTGCGAAGCCTGGACCGTGACACCAGAGTAAGGGGAGAAACCTTGCCCTTTCTTTCTCAGCTTTTTCGCAAGGCTGATCGCTTAGTTCATTTGTTGTCACATCATCCACTTTTACAGCCAGCTCCAAATGCCTTCCTCCCATAAAAGCAGGGAGCAAACACTCACTCTTCTGCAGAACCGCTTCATCTGCAGCACTGTGGTGATGGGGTTTTCGTTACTGACACCAAGCTTTGGGGACGGACCTTTCTTTTGTGCCTTTTCTGTATTATTATATTCTTGCCTCTTTCTGTTAAGCACCTGCATAAACCATAAGGTCCCAGTCATTCAAACTACCTGTTTAGTAAATAATTGGGGCAAGTTTTGTGGGGAGAGGTAATATTTTATTTTTTACAAGTGATAAACATGGGAACAGCTGACAAGCTTTCGGGCACACCAGTTCTTCTTCAGGTCAAACTTGTTGCTTGAAAGTCTCTCTTCTTTTCCATCTAGAGGTGTGTTTTTTCCAGTAAAAGCTGTTGCCTCTCCCTGAAATTCTCGCTGGACATATTCTTAACTTTCATGGCTACAAAGACAGAGCTACTAACAAACAATAAACAGTACTTCATTAGGCAGGCTATTAATGGAGGTTTTATGATAGAAATTACATCATACAACTCATGCCTCGTATTTTTCATCTAAAGAATTGGAAACATTTTGAAAAGATGGCTACTAGTGAGTATAATTATAGAAAACTCTCCTCGCTTCTCAGAGGAAAGCATGAAGGACATGAAGTCTGATGTACAGAAAGAGATTTATATCTGCAGATTGGGGGGAACACTGGGAACGTATAGCTGCCCTCCAATTAACCCTCTGGCTTATATATTGATTTAATTAATTTAATATAATAGGCTTTTTTTTCAATCCCAAAGTAGCATGTCTGTGTTCTGCTGATGGTAGTTTGCATAGCTGAGTGATAAAGGATATTTGAAATCACAGGGGCATGTTTACTTCAGAGAGAATCATAGAATCATAGAAAGTTTTGGGTCGGAAGGGACCCCTAGAGGTCATCTAGTCCAACCGCCCCGCAGCGAGCAGGGACACCACTAACAAGATCAGGTTGCTCAGAGCCCCGTCCAACCTGGTCTTGAATGTTTCCAGGGATGGGGCCTCCACTACCTCTCTGGGCAACCCGTTCCAGTGTTTCACCACCCTCATTGTAAACAATTTCT
>Ga0065711_1050021_pt1 | contig 11027 bp, 8 predicted proteins | sample Hoacrofraction12_FD_59098 | JGI IMG/M metagenome (GOLD analysis project Ga0065711, IMG submission 59098) | Hoatzin crop microbial communities from Cojedes, Venezuela - Epithelial fraction 12 v2 (version 2) | ecosystem: Host-associated > Birds > Digestive system > Esophagus > Crop | place... | reverse complement strand
GATTTTGGATTCAGAAGGTGCTGATCTAATTAAAAAAAAAAAAAAAAAGACATTTTAACTCAGCCCACGCTATACAATTAGAAGCAAAAATTGATTCAGCAAACAAGGTGTGCTGAGAACATGGTGACCTGACACCCTGCAATAAGGCTCCCCAAATAAATACTAGAGGCAAACAGAGATGCCAATTGCTCTTAACAGTGACACCCACCGTTCCTCCCTCCGTAACACCATGTCACGTACTTGTTTTAAATATATCAGTGAAGTATCACGCAATAAACAATAAATGGAAAAAATAAATAAAGTTTTGCATAGCATTAGTAAAGAAAACCTTTTAAGACTGATTTGATGCAGCCACTGCCAGTGCCACGCTGCTGACTAGGACCGAATTATAACTGCCGCTCCCCTCCAGCCTTGTGTTTGCCTCCAGGAAGGTTTTGATTAAGGGGCACTGTGCTGTTGGGAGCGTCCGTGGCCAGCAACGCTGCCGCTCACGCAGAAAGTGATGCTATCGCATGTGCCGCTGCCGACTGAGGTGCGTGGGGTGGATCGGGAGCAAAACAGAGAGTGAAGCTGTTGCCATCCCCTTCGAAGTGCTGCACTCGGGGTTCATGGCCATTCAGTAATTGCACAGCAGTTCAGTCGCAGCAGGATTTTGCAATTATGCAGCTTAATTGTTCCTGCCTCTTATAAATGGCTCTTTGTTTCTGCCATTTGTCTTTCCTGCTCACCAACACTCTGTTACATCTCTGCTTGCCTGTCCCCCACTTGTCCCCTACCAATTCCTCCATGCTCCTCTCTGCTCTTTCCATACCTTTCGCTGTGCACACCTTGGTTTAATTTCCTCGTCCCTCTGCTGTTCAGTGTTTCTGTCTCGGTAGCTCTCAGCCTGCTCCCCTACTTCCATTTCAGCTCCCACTCTCTCATTTAAAACCACTCATGCTGATTTTACTTAATGCAGTATAATTAAGGGTAGGATTTTTCAGAAGGAAAAATTGTCACTTTTCATAGACCAGAATGGAAAATTTCACAGGATGATACAAAATCTTGCAAACGGACTTTAAGATCCTGATGATGAGTCAAACAATGTCCATTCACTTGAGGGTTTTGTGGGGTTTGGGAGTTAGCTATTTTGATTGGTATGGACGATTTTTGTGTTTGCCTGAGGATGACCCTGAAGGCCAGTACCACCTACAGATTTGTTTAAAAAAACAAAAAAGCTGCAGAGACAGATGTCTGGCACTGAGGGAAAGATTTAGCTTTGGCTTGCTTGTTGTGATTGCTTAGAAAAACTGTATTTCTGAACTTCTAGTGCATACTTGAGGCCAATTTCCTGGCCTCCTGACACTGATTAGCTCTTGGAGCACCTCCTGAGGCATCGTGACCAGCAGCTACGAGGGAAAGGACAGAAACCTGGACACACTCAGCTGTGCAGGGCACCTCCTTACTATGGTGTTGGCTGGATCAACCTGCAGGGTCCTCTGGATCTGCTTGAATCTGCTCATGCAGCTCCCGCACGTCTGTGCAGCTGGGCTTGGGCTGCCATGTTCTTCTGCCACCCTTGAATTATCATACATGGCATCAATCTTCATTGACTGTGGTATAAGCAATGCGCCCGGTGCCTCATGTTTAACTCCCTGGTGGTCCTATGCCCAGCCCACTACAAGAGCTAAGCCATAAGGTGGGTAACCTGGGGCTCCACCTCATCCTGTCGGGAAGCTTACTCCTTCCTCTCTATACAGATGTCATATTTGAAGCATTCAGCCTCAGTAAGGCCTTCTTCTGGATCCGGCATCTTTACGAGGAAATCACTGCTTGGGTGGCCCAGGATGTTCACAGATAAACTGGCAACTTGTTCTGCATTAAAAGAAAGAGAATTAAGGATGCCTGTACCAACCACTTGTAATGACGGCAGAGGCACTCCTGCTTTGCAGATGAGGTTTTCCAAGAAGATTTTGATAATGAAGCAACCCAACAGGAATCTGTCATGTCAGCGTTTGCTCATGCTGCTAGTGGTGGAGTGTGGTAAAAACTCCTTTGTTTTCCAGGAGAAGAAAACAGAGGGGAAAATGAATTTGGTGCTGAAACTTCTGGCAAGGCTGCATGTTTGTGGACTGCCTCTTAGCGCAAGCGTATCACTGCCACTGGTCAGCCTCTCCAGGACACACTGGGCTGCCTTTCTGCCAGAGCAGCTGCGTCCCCAAACCCCCTGGCTGATGGAGGAGGGGGATTTGCACTACTCAGATGATCTTGCTCTGGGGCTTGACACTGGAGCTAACAGAGCGAGCTGGTATGGCTATTTTAGGATCTTCTCAGTTTGAGTGGTGGCTGGGAGGGTCTTTCCAATGTATTTCCAGACGGGGTTTGATATACCTACTCCATGATGGAAATTAAGCATACTCCGTGTTTCCAACCTTATGTTAGTACCTTCACCAAACTTAATGGGCTAAGTAGAACAGCAGCAACATAATGTGGCCTTCAGCACTGCACTAGCAGCCTTGGAGCTTGCAAACACACCGGATGCACCCAGCAACTGCCTGCCATGACCCTCCGTCCAACCAGAGCACACAAGCTACATCAGCTATGTCCCATGCTTTCCTCACAGGATCATCTACACCAAAGAACACCAGCAGCTTGCTCAAGCCTGTCCCCTACCTCCATACCCCAATATACAAGACTCATAACTCTTCCTGCTGTTTGATCTGCTGTCCTTTATGATTTACGAGAGTCCTATGCCATAACAGCAAGGAGGTCAACCCTTTCAAACCACAGTTATCCATGGTGCTCATCAAACAGTTCAGGCTGACTAGTCACCGGACCCAACTCTCTCCCAGAACAGGCTTGACATGTACGGCACGGGCATCAGCTCTTGCAAGGTTCCCTATACAGATTCCTCAACTTAGAAGGGAATCTTCTCAGGGGAATATCTTTGCTGGTCTGGTCCTTGGGAAGCATCTGTAGCCGCTTCCTCAGTCAAAGGCAGCTGCTCTGGCAGCAGTCTGTGAGGGTGGTGCAGTGAAAGACCTATGCGTCAAGTGGCCAACAAGCAAGATTCTGCATAAGGAAGGTACACAGGGCTGCCTTTTTGGTTTCATTTTCTTCTTTCGAGTTATCATTTTACAGAGGGGTCTTTTTCAATCTGTGATAACACACAGATTTTACTGAGGGCAGAGATCAACGGCTGAAGTCTGAACTTGAGGCCAAGAACTTTCAGGCAGTTAGACCCAGCAATTCTTCACCATGTGTATTTTTATGTTGTTTTAACAAATCTAGCCCAGATTATGGCTCCTCGGAGGAGTTTTAGACACTTGTGGTCTGAATAGACTCTGTGGGACTGCAGATGTCCTTGCTAAGTGAAAGAGTGTGTGTGTCAGGAGTGTGCGCTTGTTCTTAACCTGTGTTTGCACTGATGAACAGGAGGCGCCTATCTGTAAATACTTTCTAGCTGGTGGCTCTGAAGGCTTTACCTTGCAAGATATATATTGCAATATGTATCTTTTCTCTAGAAAAAAGAGTCTAGATGGTCATCAGGAGGTTCTTGGTCCTATTATTCCCTTTCCTATTAGCAAACCTTGAGAGGTTTAATTACTGCCTGCTTGTGCCACATCCCTAGATATGAAGACATGTGCCAGTGACATCTGTTCAACTTGTAGCAAGCTGATAACCTCTCATAAGATAAAAAGCACCTTCAAGTCACATGCATAGAAAAGATGCAAGAATTCAGGGCATGCAGTAAAATCCAGCTTTGAAGTCAGGAGAGATGCACGGGAAGGAAAGCTGGGAAGTACATGATGAGCGGCTTTGGAGCAACTTTAGAGGCTTAGTACACCGACAGCTATTCCCCTTTCCTTTACACTAGCTACTATGCATAGTAACAGCTCTCTGTTCTGTCCTTTTCTCATCACTCTTGCTGTGGTTTGAGTACTGGAAAAAAGGCAGAGCAGACACGGCCGTGTGCATGTTAGTGCAGACCTACAAGGCAGCTCACCTCTCTGAGTACGGGCCTTCCAGCAGGACAGGACCATGTAGCATAGTCCAGGCTGATGTGTTTCGCCACCAGAATTTTAGGGTTATGGCAAAGAATACAGGTGCAAAGTGTGAGGGACTGTTTTCAGTGGGAAGAGAGAGGAAAAATGCCAGCCCTGGCTGCCTTGCGCAGCTGAGCTGCTCCTGTTGTTACGGCAACAGAGGGAGATGTCTGCTGTAAGAGGAAGGGGTCGAGAAATTTGTCTGAACGACTGAAGACAGAAGGTGGGACAGAGGAAGAAAAGAAATTGGTTCCAGGAGAGATGTGGCAGCAGTCACTGACCCACGAGGAAGGGAGGAGAAGGCAGCTCTGCCTACGTACATGCATATCGTGTCACATCCATCTCTCCCCTGGAGAAGACACGCTCCTGCAGCACGGAGCTAACAATGCGGCAGTCCTCACGCTGGACCCACCAATACCGTGTGGGGTAAAGAGAGTGCCCACTTACCCCATGAGGCAAGCATCAGCAGTCTGGAACACAGCAAGTGGGTACTCTGAACCTGTGGCTGGCACTCCCCGAGTCAGTGTGACCTCTCAGCGGGCGTGAATTGCCCACGGCGATCAGCAAGACTCGGAACGCTGACTGCAGCCGTCATGACTGCCAGGGAAGAATGTGTGCTCTGCCCACACCACTCAGCTAGCTGGGCATGTTGTGTCATCTTGACCGCAGTGATCCCTTCTGGCACGAACTAGCTTGTTCGTGGCCTTACATGAATGTTACAGAAAGTGCAGAAGCTGCTTTTTTTTAAAGCATCTGTGCTGCACGGCTGTACGAACCTAGAATGGCCACCTTCCAGACAGCAGGTCTCTACCCTTGCATCTCCATCACCAGTGCAGGTGTGAATTTCTGCCATCAGCCATGAAGCCACTCTCCTGCGAAGGGCTACAAAGGGGATCTTGGGTCTGAACGTAAGGAAGGCAGCGGGTCGCCGCAAGAGCTCTAGAGGAGCCATGCTGCAGGATATCAAAGGGCATGCAGGCTAGGTGTCACATCTGAGGACACCGCATCTGTGACGCAGGGTGGACGTGGGCAGTTGAGTGGTGCACCAGGAGCCTACTGTGCGAGCACAGAGAGAGCACACGATCCCACGGTCCCCTCAGTGGGACTGCCAGTGGGACTGTGGTGTGTGAACCTGGGCTGGCTGCCCGTTGCCCACCAAGCCGCTCTCTCACTCCCCACACAACTATTATTCCCTCTGGTTAAAAGTTGATGGGTGGGGGAGGACTGAGTAGGAATCATAGAACCATAGAATCATTAAGGTTGGAAAAGACCTCCAAGATCATCAAGTCCAACCATCAACCCAACACCACCATGCCTGCTAAACCATGTCCTAAAGTGCCACATCAACATGCTTTTTTAAACACCTCCAGGGATGGGGACTCCACCACCTCCCTGGGCAGCCTGTTCCAATGCCTGACCACTCTTTCAGTAAAGAAATTTTTCCTAATACCCAATGTGAACCTCCCCTGACACAACTTGAGGACATGATGCAACTTGAGGCCATGAACAACAGAAAGTTCCTAAACTGTCTTGGTCTTCAAAACCAGTATATTTTTAAGCAACAATTTGCGAGTGACCAGATGTATTGCTACAGTTCAGACAAAAGCAGGCCCTTCCCTACCTGGTTATCCGAGTTAGTGACAGGAGTGCTGTGTGTGTTCAGGTTTTAACATTTGCTCTATTTTTTTTACTAAGGCTTCCGTCGACACTAATTTTTAATGGAATTTGAAAAATTGCAGATGGCTTCAAAAATCACGTCTTAATCTGATAAAACTAGCAAGGAATAATACAAAGGGTAAAAAAAGCCTCAAGGTCCTGCTCTCATCAGAGTAGTATGGGTAACACGTAAATAAAGAAAACAAATCAGTGCCCCGTTCACACTTCATCAACTGCCTAACAACTTGCAACCAGTTAATTATGCAGCTTTAAAATGCATGCACAGGAGAAATGATTCAGAAATAAGCTTCTACAATGAGAAGAGACAGCACAGAAATACCGACTCCACTCAGGTAAATTTAACCCTTCAAATTTGACAGTGCTGAAAGAAAGTACTGTATGTAATAGCAAAGTAACTTGTGTCTGCTTTATGCTAAGCACTTAATAACCACTTATCTACAATGATCGCTCTACATTTGTTTATTGCTACTAACCTTTGTAACTTTTACACCTCACCTAAAAGGAAGATAAGGATTTACACACTGCACACAGGAACTGAATGCTAAGTTAGTTACTCTTGATTAAATATATAGAAGACCAGCAAGTGGTAAGTAATATTAGGCTGCGTCACTTTCACATTTCCAAACATTTAGGACCCATGTAGCCTGGTAGCTCAGTAAATACAGTATTGCTACAGCTAGCAGCAGAACATGAGCTTCATACCAACTCTGCAAATCCTCAGGACTTGTCAGGCTTTGCCGAGCTTGCTTTCGCATGTCTGCAACTCTATTTTACCTTGTTTACCTGTAACAACAATTTTCTAATGATCAGGTGGTAATTGTCTAATATGCTGATGATGGTGACAGCAACAGGACACGAGCAGATGGAATGAAGGTGTGTCAGGGGAAGTTCAAATTGGACATCAGGAAAAGGCTCTTCACAGAGAGAGTGGCTGGTTGCTGGAACAGGCTCCCCAGGGCAGTGGTCACTGCACCAAGCTTGTCAGAGTTCAAGGAGCATCTGGATGACGTTAGTCATACGGTTTAGTCTTAGGTAGTCCTGTGAGGAGCAGGGAGTTGGACTCGACGATCCTTATGGGTCCCTTTCAACTAAAGATAGTCTATGATTCTATATTCTAATTTTGTGTAATTTTATATAGTTGTGTAATAGAACCTTAATAACCAGTAATTAGCAGCTACTTAGCATGAATAAGAATGCAATGCAGGGGGATTACAGTCAGGGAATGACAGGAGTGGGGGGAGGTGCAAGATGACACTGGAAACTTCAGGGTTGTAAATAAGTCACCGGCGGTCAGCTAAAAATACACAGACCTGGGAGCTGGGGAAAGCCAGTTCTGGGGGCAACAACGAGAACAAACAACTCCCACCACACTGAGCCAACCAACCTCAGCACCTATGGAGGTAACAGAAGGGTGAGCAGATGCAGAGACAGAGGGGTGGATGAAAGCCCACAGAATAAAGTTGACTGTTGTAAGTTGTTTATATATTTTCTGCCCTCCAAAGATTAGGCCAGTTTCATTGACCAATGATAGGATTTCAGGAATAATTTTCTCGTGTTTCAGTTCTTCTCTTTTGCCCGATGGAGAGGTCACTACAGAGTTTTATGCTCTGCTGCCTGCCTGACCAGCTGGAGGCAAAATCTACTTTATTCTGATCAGGTTGTGTTTCAGTATGTATGAGGCATAATGTGAACAATATGTGATGGTCAAAAGAGTATCAACACCAACGAACAGAAAAGTGTGTCCTAAGATCTTTATATGGTAACTTCCACACAGCGTCATCATCAACCCAGCCAGGTTTCTTCTTTCTCTGCGTGAGAAGAGCACTGAACTACAGGTAAGTGCACAGGTACTAACGTCGATCAGGGAGTTTTGGCCTGTGCTCCCACCAGTATTTGGTACCACGCTTCAGCTGGGTCCCAGGAAGCTCTGGCACAGGCAGGGTGGGGTGCTTCTCCTCCCACGGTGAGTCCGCCGTACATGTCTACACCTGAGTGAGCCATCAAGATGCACTCAGTAGCAACTGAGAAGAAACAGGCTCTTCAAAAATGTGATTTATCTAATTTCTTTGCAACATCCACCTGTGCATGAGATTAATCCTGTCCTAAAAAGGCCCTATGTCACTTCCTCAACATACAGCAAATTTAGACAAATAGTTCAAATACAGATAGCTACGTTACATATATGTGGGTAGATAACTCCCACTGAATATAAACTTCCATTTGAAAAAAGCCACAAAAAGGAGTGTGTAACCCTTTATCACAAGCGATTATCAGAGCCCAGAAGCTAGCAGGGGTTAGGTGCCTAGTCATGTAATAAAATGGAGATGTGTAGTAATATAATAATACTAAAGGTGCCACGGTCACTTTTTCCCAGTACAATAGCAGGTTTAAGGTTTATTGCCCTGTTTAGTGCCACACCATTCACTGCTGCCCTTGGGCCCAGGTCCTTCAAGCCACAGCCGGATGACATGAAGCGTTCCTCTGCAATACCTATTTTAGGCAATCGGGCTTCCTGACCTCGTGCCTCCAGTGCACTTTCGTCATGGCACCTCTCCTGCACTCAGGCTGGTGGACCCAGCCCAGCACTCTGCTCCAGCACACACCTCTTCAGAACAGCACACTCAACATCACTCAAACATTCATACCTTTACTACATGGAGGAAGATAAACAGGCCTTAAATACCCTACCGACAGTTGTATCTGCAAATGTATGGTACTTGATTTTAACGCAAAGCAGGTCTTTGGTACCGCCTATAGAATTTCCATTCTCTTAAAATGCGAAATGAAATTAAGCTAGGGGAAATTGAATTAAATGTGGTTGTAGCATAAAGCTTGCTGCAGTCTGCTGAGAGTCTTTTAAATGGATACTGTGGTACAAAAGTTTTATGGATTGCCAAGAACGCTTTAATGGTACTCTCAGCTGAAAAGCAATTGAAAAGGTGGGTGAAAAGGGCACGCTTTTTCTTTACTTCAGCTACTGATGCATCAAAGCACGGAAGCAGCAAAACATTTTCAGTAGCTATTTGTTAGAGTTGAAAGCAAAATAAACTATTCTCTGCAGTACAGCTGCAGCAGGAATACTTATAAAGAAAAGAAGAAAAATAAAATGGTGTGAACATTGGTAATGCATCATTTGCAGCTGGTAACTTCAGTATTTACAAATATCACTTTATCTACAAATAAATGAAGAATAAGAACAGGTATTTCCTGCGAGTTGTTTAGCACAGGCATAATTTCAAAATGAAGAAAACTGCTGAAAAGCCATCACTTGATCTGCAGAGGTTTACAGCAAAAGTCTTTAACCAGGGAAGAGTTTCAGCTCAAGAGCTGCCGAGGGAAATATTTCATATCATCAGCTCTGAATGCACGGAAACATCGAGGCACGTTCCCATAAGATGTTTCTCTAACATTACAATCGAAAGTATAACTTTGTGGTTTGCAGCAACATTTTTTAACACTTTGTGACAACTTCCCACTTAAAATTTTTACATTATGGGTGATGAAAATGAAGATTGTGGATACCAGCAGCCAAATACTGTATTTATTCCTGTGCAATGCACTGAAAAGCTTACTGTCGAATCTTACAGTCAGCAGACAACTCGAATGTGTTAAAGAAATAACGCATTAAATAATTCTTATTTTGTTGTCGATTACCTTTTATTTGACTGTAAAGGTAACGCTTATTTAAAAATGTGTCAAGGGAAAACAAAAAATGAAATAGAGTAACAGTCACTGTTTACTTTAGATAACAAATATGTTGGCATCATGCTGTTATTTCAGCAAACAAAATCACATTAAAGCTAATCCTATTTTTTGTGAAAATGTTGTTTTAAGCATTAAAAGCTGTAAACATTGCTGAAATGTTCAGATTTCACAAGAGGCTGGGCATGTTGTGTTTGGAATAGCGTGTAACAAGAATTTTTATAGACTATGTATCCATAACTCAAGCACTTTGGACTAAAAAATGGCCCTAAGAGTGTGTCTTCCAATTCAGTTCACTAATTCTATTCTAACAAGGCCAAGTGCCAGGTCCTGCACTTGGGTCACAACAACCCCATGCAACACTACAGGCTTGGGGAAGAGTGGCTGGAAAGCTGCCTGGTGGAAAAGGATCTTGGGGTGTTGGTCGACAGCCAGCTGAACATGAGCCAGCAGTGTGCCCAGGTGGCCAAGGCGGCCAACAGCATCCTGGCTTGTGTCAGGAACAGCGTGGCCAGCAGGAGTAGGGAGATGATCGTGCCCCTGTACTCGGCACCGGTGAGGCCGCACTCAAGTACTGTGTTCAGTTTTGGGCCCCTCAGTACAAGAAAGACATTGAGGTGCTGGAGCGTATCCAGAGAAGGGCAACAAAGCTGGTGAAGGGTCTGGAGAACAAGTCTTATGAGGAGCAGCTGAGGGAATTCAGGCTGTTTAGTCTGGAGAAGAGGAGGCTGAGGGGGGACCTTATTGCTCTCTACAACTACCTGAAAGGAGGTTGGAGTAAGGCAGATGTTGGTCTCCTCTCTGAAGTAACTAGCAATAGGATGAGAGGCAATGGCTTCAAGTTGCAGCAGGGGAGGTTTAGAAGATCGGATATTAGGAAAAAATTCTTTATTGAAATAGTGGTCAGGCATTGGAACAGACTGCCCAAGAAGGTTGTGGAGTCCCCATCCCTGGAGGTGTTCAAAAAACATGTAGCTGTGGCACTTCAGGATATGGTTTAGTAGGCATGGTGGTGTTGGATGGTTGGACTCGATGATCTTAGAGGTCTTTTCCAACCTATGATTCCATGAATAAGTACTCTATGGTATCATCTTCTGAGATACTTGATTTCTACCTCAAAAACTGCGGAAAGAATATTTTACCTCTGTAAAAAGACGCAGTCAGACTACAGACAACTATGCTTCCATAATTTCATAAGCTGAGCTTCAAGGTCAAGACAATTTCAATCACAAACATTTCATATTTGAATTTAAAAATAACATTGTAACAACGAGTTGCAAATAACTGAACGCACAGAGCCAGGCAGCGGTGTCATCTCAGACAGCTCCTGTCGGCGGCCTGAGGAGCGGCGGCACCTCCCAGGGCCCACGCCAGACACCCCTGAGGCAGCGCGCGATAACCCTTCGCGGGTCTCTGTGCCCCGACCTTGCCCGGCGACTCTTGCAGGTACCTGGACTGCCTGGGAAGCCTCCTGCTCCCGCCTCTACCGGCACCGGCGCTCACCGCCAGCACCCGCACAGCCCCGGGGCCGCCCGCCCTGGCGGGGCCCGCAGACTCCTCACGCCGTGCCCAGCCCCGCCGCCGCAGCCAGTACAGCCCACGTGACCGCGGGCGGCTCGCGCG
>Ga0065711_1015288_pt1 | contig 11027 bp, 9 predicted proteins | sample Hoacrofraction12_FD_59098 | JGI IMG/M metagenome (GOLD analysis project Ga0065711, IMG submission 59098) | Hoatzin crop microbial communities from Cojedes, Venezuela - Epithelial fraction 12 v2 (version 2) | ecosystem: Host-associated > Birds > Digestive system > Esophagus > Crop | place... | reverse complement strand
GTTGATGTTTTTTAATGAAAAGCCCGATGTTTTTTTTCCATACACCAGGATTGAAGTTGTAGACAAACCGGATCCTACAGGAATCGGTATGACAGAGAAGGTCTTTTCCGGGCCGTTGGACCGTCAACTTCGTGATGCATTGAGCTATATACGAAACTATATTCTCAAAGAAAAAGTCGTTAAAATTTCAGGAAGAGCAGAAGCAGACAGGATATTCAATTATCCGTATGATGCTGTGGAAGAAGCCTTGTCAAATGCCGTCTATCATAAATCTTACCAGGTCGGTGAGCCTATCACCGTATCGATAACGCCTGAGAAGATGGAAATCACCAGCCTTCCGGGACCGGACAGAACAATTATGGATGAGGATATCGCAAACTGTAGGATGGTTTCACGCAGATACCGAAACCGAAGAATAGGGGATTTCTTAAAAGAACTCAAGCTCGTGGAAGGGCGTAATACGGGCATCCCCACGATTTTGAAGGCAATGAAGCAAAATGGATCCGAACTTCCAGTTTTTGAGACGGATGAGGAGAGAAGTTATCTTACAGTAATCCTACCAGTCCAGAAAAAGTTCCTTTCGATGGAATCGACAGCTGTTTCGCAACGAAAAACACGGAGGAATATTTCCGATATTAAAGAGTTGATTATGCAGATTCTTTCTGAATCTGGAGAAAGATCCACATCCGAACTTGCTGCGGACATGGGATATACCAAGATTACAGAAGCAGTCAGAAAGGCCTCGCAAGAATTGCTGAAAGAAGGGGAAATAGAATATCTTTTTCCGGATAATCCTAAATCCAGACATCAAAAATTCAAGCTGTCACATTCAAAACAGTCGATTTAAGAAAATCAGTAGTTTTATTTTGCCCCATATTCTGTAAGCATCTTAGCCATTTCAGGCTACTTCTGGCGTTCTTCGCCTTATCCGTTCGAGAATCCGTCCATAAGCACCACGTATGATGAAACATGTGTATTTTGATGGCGTTAGATCGAGTGCTTGATTATGGCGAAATTCTTAATGTGCCACAGGCCGATGAAAGAAATTGGCATATGGAGCGAAAGGAAGTAATGCTATTTAATATCGATGCTTATCGCGAAGCTATTATAAATGCTTTTGTTCATAATTCGTGGGCGAGTGGTAACGAGCCTATGTTTACAGTATATAGCGATCGAATTGAGATTTTATCCAGGGGGTATTGCCCCCCGATCAGAAGATAGATGGATTCTTTGTGGGAGAGTTAATTCCGGTAAACAGGAAGTTGTCAGAAATTTTCCTACAACTACATATCAGCGAAAAACCTGGAAGAGGAGTCCCTAAAATAATTGAAGTGTATGGCAAGAACGTGGTGGAATTCAGGGAGAATGCGATTGTTGTTACTATATCATTTGCACATATATCAGCCACAAAGGAAGATACAATCGAAGTAATTGAATTGCCCATTACCCTAGTTAGTGCCCCCAGATAATACCCCGGTCAGTACCTCGGATATTTTGCCTGGAAGTGCAGAAGATATTTGAAACAGCTGCTTGAAAAAGGAAGGATTGCGATGACAATACCAAAAAACCAAATAGCAAAATCAAAAATACCTTTCAATTAAATGATGATAAAACCCTACTAACACACTGATACTTAAGAAGCTGTGTTTCCTTATTCTTATTTCAAATTTTCTTTTTTTGAAATAAGGACGATTTACATCGTCCTTAATTATTATTTAAATTATTATTTATCTTTTCTCTTCCTTATTATATTAAGAAGTATTTCAAGATAAAGAGAACAGCTAACACATACATAAGTGGTGAAATCTTTTCTCTTTTACCGCATAGTAAGTTAATAACTACATAAGAGATGATACCCATTGAAATACCATCAGAAATAGAATATGCGAAAGCCATTGTAGCCATACATAAGAAGGCAGGAATAGAATCGCTTAATTCTTCCCAAGCAATCTTACCAGCTTGTTGCATCATTAAGAAACCAACAATAATTAAAGCTGGTGCAGTTGCAAAGCTAGGAATAGTTAAGAATAAAGGCGAAAGGAATAAAGCGGCTAAGAATAAAACACCAGTAGCAACTGAAGTTAATCCCGTTCTGCCTCCTTCACTAACTCCTGAAGAAGATTCAACGAAAGTTGTGATAGTTGAAGTGCCTAAGCAAGCTCCAACAACCGTACCTACAGCATCAGCTAATAAAGCTCCCTTAATTTCCTTTAATTCGCCGTTTTCATCTAACATGTTTGCTTTAGAAGCACAACCAATTAAGGTTCCTAAAGTGTCAAAGATATCAACAAACAAGAAAGCGAACACAATAACGATAAAATCCATTAAATGCGAACCAATAAAAGCAAAATCAAATTTAAATAAGGTTGGTGACAAGGATGCAGGCATTGAAACAATTCCCGAAGGTAGTAATGAATAAAAACCATTAGCAGGATCAGGAACATAGAAACCTAATAATTGGCAAACGATACCAATAATCCAAGTAATCAAAATACCATAAAGCATATAGCCCTTAACACCTCTTAATAATAAGAAGGCAGTAATTAAGGTACCAACAATAGCTAAAACAACAGTAATACCTTCAGAATTAAAGGTACCCGAAGTAATTGAGCCCTTAAAAGAAAAAAGCCCAACTAAAGTAGAGCCATCAACAACAATATGTGCATTTTGAAAACCAATGAAGCAAATAAATAAACCAATACCAACAGATACTGCAACCTTTAATTCTTTAGGAATAGCATTGAAGATTGCTTCTCTAACATTAGTTAAAGATAGAATAATGAAGATAATACCTTCAACTAATACTGCAGTTAAGGCAACTTGCCAAGAATAACCATAAGAGCCAACAACTGTATAAGCAAAATAAGCATTTAAGCCCATACCAGCTGACAAGGCAAACGGTAAATTCGCAAAGCCCGCCATACAGAAACAAGCGATAGCACTAGCAAGTGCTGTAGCGGTAAAGATAGCACCCTGATCCATTCCTGAAGCCGCTAAGATACTAGGATTAACAGCCAGGATATAAACCATGGTCATGAAGGTGGTTAGACCCGCAACTAATTCAGTGCGGACAGTAGTGTGGTGCTCGTTGAGACGAAATAGTTTTTGGAACATTCTCTCCCTCTTTCTATTTCTCACACGCTCCAACAAATAAAGCTTCTTATTCCTAAAAATAAGAAAACTCATTCGTAGTCCCATCATTAAGGTGACGGGGTAGAGACACTTTCGCCAAATCCGAAAGCATATACGATATGAGAACAAAATCATTATAACCAATATCTGCTACTTATGCTTATTAAATTATTCAAATATAATAAACAGTTTATTTTAAATGCTCATTGCCATATATGCCGGTATAAATATTTTATTTTCTTCTTCTTTATATGCACCAGTATGAATTATGTAACTCTTCTCAATTCTTTCATTAAACTTAATATTGAATTTATCAAGGGATGTTGTTTTATATCTTTTTCCTGACTTTACTTCAATTGGATAAATATGATATTTTAACTTACTTTGATTACTAATAATAAAATCTATCTCGATATCATTTCGATGTTTCTCTTGGTTATATTCGGTATAAAAATATAGTTTATGACCGTTCGCAACCAACATCTGAGCAATTAAATTTTCATAAAACATTCCTTCATTAATCGATAAATTGTCATTTAATATTTGTTTATACAACGAATTGTTCATGAGTTCGCTTTCATCAAAAGCATGAGATACAAGTAGTCCTGTATCCCCCATATAACACTTTACAAAGCTTCTATCTTCATTAATTGACAAACCAACATTAGGATCCTTACACGCAAAGCATTCATTACAAACCATCGAATTTTCTAGCCAAAAGAAAGTGTCAGCATATTGGTCTATTGTGCTACCTTCCGAAACATCACTTAACCTGACTCTTTTTTCGTGTTTCGATAAAAAGGAAGGTATTTGATCAAAAATTGTTAACACTCTCGAACGATAACGATCGCTTATTTTCATAATATCGTCACGATAAAGAGCGAGAATATCTCGCTTTGCAATATCAGCCTTCTCAAAGTCCAAATTATTATCAACATAGGCAGCTACTGCCTGTGGCATACCACCAACTAATAAGTACTGTTTCAAGACAAACATCGCCTTTTTGTGCAAAGAATTATCTAAAGCTTTGCCTTCTTTAAAACAGAGTTTTATATATTCGCTTAGTTGATCGTTATTTGTTGCCCAACAAAATTCCTCAAAATCTAAAGGATACATCTTAAGTTTCCTTTCTTCTGACGGAATTACAATATTTCCTATATTTTCTTTTATTGATATAAGCGATCCTGTTTCAATATAATCGTATCTACCATCCGCAACTAAATATTTAATCATTTCTCGAGCTTCGGGAAATTTTTGCACTTCATCAAAAATAATAAGGCTTTCTCTGTTATGAAGTTGAACATTGTATTCGGTTGAAAGCAATAAAAATAATTCATCTAAAGAATTTTTATAATCGTTAAAATATTCAAATATCTTATTACTAACTCTGGCAAAATCAATTAGTAAATATGTTTTATATTCGTTTCTTGCAAACTCTTCTACTACCGTTGATTTGCCAACTCGTCTAGCTCCTTCTATAAGAAGGGCGGTTTTACCACTACTATCATTTTTCCAATCTAACAAATGATTATAAATTTTTCTTTGAAACATAATTATTTACTCCTTTTATAAACCTGTTTGATAAAACGCACCTTAATTATCATATGAAAACTGATAAAACGCAAGTTAAAATATGCTCGAAAACTGACAAAACGCACTTTAAAATGTTGCTGAAAACTGATAAAACTCAGGTTTAAATAAATTTTTACTAATTCAAATAAAGAGAATACAATATACTTATGAAAAATTTATTAGTTAAATATTCAGAAATTATCCGTTATTTGATTGTTGGTGTTTTAACTACCGTTGTTTCTTTAGGATCTTATTATTTGTTAACTAAATATTTATTTGATGCTAGTAAACCAATACAACTACAAATAGCCAATATTATATCTTGGTGTCTAGCGGTTGTTTTTGCCTATGTCTGTTCTAGAAAATTTGTCTTTGCAAGCAAAAACCCCGATATCCTTAAAGAAGCAAGTTCTTTTACGCTTTCAAGAGTAAGTACCTTATTAATTGATATGGCAATTATGTTTATAGGTGTTAGTGTTTTAAAATTTAATGATCGTTATGTTAAATTAGTAGTTCAAGTGGTAGTTACTATTAGTAATTACTTATTTTCTAAATTGTTTGTTTTTAAAAAGGATAAATAATTAAGAAAAGATACTATCAGGATTAAGTAAAAAATCAAAGATATTTAATATTAATATACCGTTTTGGGTATATAAACCAGAATATCCATCTTTAACAATAATTATCTTCTTAAAAGAATCATTAATATTAAGCAAAGAAGCAGATTCCTGTTTCTTTTTTTCTTCATCAGCAATCGCATATGCTGATTGAATATAGTAACGCTTAGAACCCTCATTACATACAAAATCAACTTCCAGTTGTTTTCTTTTATTATTTTCGTTTGTCGTTACAACCCCTACATCAACCTGCATCCCTCTTCTTTTTAATTCATTAAATATTATATTTTCCATTAAATGAGTTTCTTCTATTTGCCTAAAGCCAATACGTGAATTCCTTAAACCAAGATCAGTAAAATAATATTTTAAAGGAGTGCCAATATAATTTTTTCCCTTAACATCGTATCTGTGAGCGGACTCAATTAAGAAAGCATCTTCTAAATGTGATATATATCTTCTAATGGTATCTGAAGAAATATCAGAGTTCTTTTTTGAATGGAAGGTGTTTTTTAATTTTTCCGGATTAGTTAAAGAACCTGTTGCAGAAGAGATAATATTTAATAAATCCTCTAAATCGGCAACATTTTTTATTTTATTTCTTTTAACAATATCCTTAATATATATTTCTTGAAAAAGATTATTTAATAAAGCTTCTCTATCTCTTCTATCCTTTCTTAAAACAACCATCGGTATGCCGCCATATACCAAATATTCATTAAAGCCATCTTGTTTATCTCCTTCATAAACAGACATAAATTCACTGAAACTTAAGGTAGACATATGAATTTCATCTCCCCTACCAGCAAACTCAGTAATAATATCTTTAGAAAGAAATTTTGCATTACTTCCAGAGACGTAGACATCCATATTTCTTTTACGAAGATAAGAGTTCAAAACAGCCTCAAAGCCATCTAATAATTGTATTTCATCTAAAAGTAAATAATACATGTCCTCATCTACCAATTTATTGTTTATATATTTAACAAACTTAATTGAATCTAATTTTTCACCCTTGATAAGTCCTTCAACACATTCGTCATCTATTTTTGCAAGATCTTCGCTCGAATCAAAAGCGAACCTAATAATATGGTCTTCTTTAATACCTAGCGACAAAAGATAATCATAGAAAATATTATTCATTAAATAGGACTTACCACACCTTCTAACACCAGTAATTATCTTAACTAAGCCATTATGCATTCTATTAATTAATTTATTAAGATAATAATCTCTTTTAATTTCCATGATTACCTCCTATGTGAGATTTTTGCATTTTCATGCACTTTTCTCACATAACTTAAGCTTATTATAGTATATTTTCTTGTATCTATGTGAGATTTTTGCATTTTCATGCACTTTTCTCACATAGAACTCTAAACATAAAAAAGAAGTAGCAACGCTACTTCTTAAGGATAAATAATTGTACCTGTTTCCCCTTTTAATGCTTTTTTAGCATCCTGCAGAGAAGTTATTAGTGCTTGTTTGCCACTACTCTGTACAAAATCTAAACAAGCTTCTATTTTAGGTAACATCGATCCTGGGGCAAAGTGTCCTTCCGCAATATATTGTTTTGCTTCGGCGACACTCATCTTATCAAGGTCTTCTTGGTTTTCTTTATTGTAGTTAATTGAAACCTTTTCGACTGCTGTTAAAATAATTAACTTATCAGCTTTGATATCTCTGGCCAGCAAGGCGCAAGAGCGATCCTTATCAATTACTGCAGCCACCCCACTTAAACCTTCTATAGTTTCAATAACCGGGATTCCTCCCCCACCTACCGTAATAACAATATCTCCTTGTTCAACTAGTTGTCTAACAACATCTATTTCAACAATTCTTTTTGGTAAGGGTGAAGCTACGACTCTTCTATATCCTCTACCAGCATCTTCCACAAAGGTATATCCTTTTTCTTTTTCAATTTTTTCAGCTTCTTCTTTACTGTAGAAACTTCCTACTGGTTTAGTTGGTTTTTGAAAGCCTTCATCGTTTTCATCAACCACAACCTGAGTAACGATAGTTGCACATAACTTATCAATATTACGAGTTTTTAGTTCCTGTTGGATGGCTTGTTGTAAGTGGTAGCCAATATAGCCTTGAGACATGGCACCGCATTCAGGAAAAGGCATATCGGGAGTATTACCACCATTTTGGGAAGCAAACTCCATTGCTAGATTAATCATGCCCACCTGTGGTCCGTTACCGTGTCCTACTAAAACTTGATAACCTTCTTGTGCTAAATCAACGATTGTTTTAGCGGTATGTTTAACTAAAGCTAACTGTTCGCTAGCCGTTTTACCTAAGGCGTTACCACCTAAAGCGACTACTACTGTCTCGCTCATTTTAAAGTGGCATACATTACAGCTTTGATTGTATGCATTCTGTTTTCAGCTTCATCAAATTGACGAGCTTGTTTGCCTAAGAAGACATCATCACTTACTTCCATCGATTCTAAACCAAACTTTTGATAGATATCCTCTCCAACTGTTGTTTCACGATCATGGAAAGAAGGTAGACAATGTAAGAAGATTGCATTCTTATTAGCTTTAGCCATTAACTTAGCATTAACTTGATAAGGCTTTAATAATTTAATACGTTTAGCCCATAATTCATCAGGCTCGCCCATTGAAAGCCAAATATCAGTATAGACAACATCACAGTTTTTAGCTCCTACCTTTACATCATCAGTAAACTCTAATACTGATCCTGATTCTTTAGCGATCGCTTCACACTTTTTAATTAATTCTTTTTTCGGCATTAATTCTTTTGGCCCACAAGCACAGAAATTCATTCCTAATTTCGCACAAACAACCATCAAAGAATTCGCAACATTGTTTCTGGCATCACCAAAGAAAGTTAATTTCTTACCCCTAACATCACCAAACTCTTCTTTAACAGTTAAAATATCTGCCAACATTTGAGTTGGATGGAAATCATCAGTTAAACCATTCCATACTGGTACTCCTGAATACTTAGCTAAGTCTTCAACAACACTTTGTTTAAAACCACGATATTCAATACCATCATACATTCTGCCTAATACCTTAGCAGTATCAGCCAATGATTCTTTCTTACCCATTTGACTAGAGCCAGCATCTAAGAAAGTAACACCCATTCCTAAATCTCTAGCTGCAACCTCAAAGGCACAACGAGTTCTAGTGCTTGTCTTTTCAAAAAGTAAAACAACCTGTTTACCTTTTAAATGATCATGTAAAACACCACTATTTTTTAATGCTTTGAATTGTGCTGAAAGATCTAATAAATAGTTAATTTCTTCAGCGCTGAAGTCAAGTAAAGTTAAAAAACTTCTACCTCTGATATTTAAGCCCATATTCCCTCCTTTATTCGGACCTGATTAAAGGCATCGACATACATCTAGGACCGCCTCTACCTCTAGATAACTCACTACAGGCAATCTCTAAAACTTCGACACCACTATTCCTTAGTAATTGATTAGTTACCTCATTGCGAGCATAGACCACAATCTTATTAGGTGCAATACACAAGGTATTAGAACCATCTGACCATTGTTCTCTGGCACCTGCGATTTCATCATCTCCTCCACACTTCAATAACTTAACATCATCTACACCACTATACTCACTTAAGATTTCTCTTAAATCAGCTGTTTTCTCTTTAATATTTAAATTATTTTTACCCATTGTAATCTCATAAACCGATAAGGTATCTAAGATTTCAGGATGAACTGTATATTTATCGTAATCAATTTGAGTAAATACCGTATCTAAATGCATAAAGGCACGACAAGAAGGAATCTTAAAAGCCAAAACCGTTTTAATCTTATTGTCAGGATCCTTAAATAGATTACGTGCCAACATCTCAATCGCATCAGGAGAAGTACGTTGAGAAATACCAATAGCTAAGGTTTTCTCATTTAAATTTAAAATATCACCACCCTCAATACTGGCATGATTTTCACGCGAATAATATAAAGATGTATCACGGAAATCAGGATGATATTTAAAGATATATTCAGCATATATCGTCTCTCTTCTTCTGGTTAAATAGTGCATCCTATTTAAACTAACACCCTTACCAATAGAGGCAAAGGGATCTCTAGTAAAGTAAAGATTAGGCATAGGATCAATAACTAAATCAGCCATTGGTGCAACCTTATCCTGTAAAGAATAAGTAGAGGTATCACCCATCTCTTTTAAAGAAATACCTTCCATTGTTTTTAAAACTAAATCTTTGCCCCTATAGTTATTAATTAAATAATCATGAACCTTTTGTTGCCACTTGGCAGTCATGACATTACCTTCGTTTAACCATTGAAAAATAAATTCATTGATTAATTCAGGATACTTTTCAAAGACTGTTGTCATTAAATCTTCTAAGTAAACAACCTCTACTCCATTATCTCTTAATACCTGGGCAAAATTGTCGTGTTCAATTTGCGCCTGTTTTAAAAAAGGAATGTCATCAAAAAGAAGTTCTTGTAGACGATCAGGAACTAAATTTAAAAGCTCTTTGCCTGGTCTATGTAGCATTACTTTCTTTAAATCTTTAATTTCACTAGTAACCCTAATACCCTTCATTACATTTTCTCCGGCGCACTAACACCTATTAGATATAAAGCGTTCTTTAAAGTATACATGCAGGCATGTACTAAAGCTAAACGCTGATTAGTTAACTCTGGATTATCCTCGTTATAAACAGGACTTGAATTATAGTAGCTATGGAAAGTTTTAACCAAATTTAAAACATATTCACAAATCTGATTAGGTTTACGCATTCTCGCTGCTGTTGCCACACTTGTAGGAAATTGAGAAATTAAATTCATTAATAAAGTTTCTTTTTCTTCGGTTAATAAATCATAAGTTTCTCTTCTTTCTAACTTAGGCATTTTAGGATTATTAATAATTGAATTCATTCTGGTATACGCATATTGAGCATAATAAACAGGATTGTCATTATTTTGGGCTCTAGCTAAGCCAAAATCGAAATCCATATGTGAAGCTACATCCTTAGACACAAAGAACCATCTCGCACTATCAACACCGACATCTTCACACATTTCTCTTAAAGTAATGGCGTTGCCTGTTCTTTTAGACATCTTTATTTCAACACCATTTTCAACCATTCTCACCATCTGAATCACATCAACATTTAAAGTATCCTCGGGATATCCCAAAGCTAATAAAGCACATTTCATTCTAGTGATGTAGGAATGGTGATCAGCACCCCACAAATCAACTAAATTATGATATCCTCTTTCAATCTTATAAACGTGATTGGCAATATCAGGTGTCAGATAAGACAAAGAACCATCGCTCTTTCTTAAAACGCGATCCTTATCATCACCATATTCACTACTCTTAAACCATAAAGCACCATCAGCTTCATAGGTTAAACCTTTTTCAGCCATAGTCTTTAAACAATCATTAATTCTTTTACTATCATCTTCATAAAAGAAGGTTTCATGAACCCAAGAATCAAAGCTAACACGATACATCGCTAAATCTTCTTCAATCTTTCTTAATTCTTCTTTAACACCTAATTCTTTAAAGTGATTAATGATATCTTCTTGCTGTGCATTTAACCACTTATCGCCCTCTTTTTTAGCTATATCAATCGCAATATCTTTAACATCTTCACCATGATATCCATCTTCTGGTAGTTCAAAGTCCAAACCGAAATATTCACGATATCTAGCATATAAAGATAAAGCCAACATATTAACTTGAT
>Ga0065711_1050019_pt1 | contig 11028 bp, 8 predicted proteins | sample Hoacrofraction12_FD_59098 | JGI IMG/M metagenome (GOLD analysis project Ga0065711, IMG submission 59098) | Hoatzin crop microbial communities from Cojedes, Venezuela - Epithelial fraction 12 v2 (version 2) | ecosystem: Host-associated > Birds > Digestive system > Esophagus > Crop | place... | reverse complement strand
GTAAGAGGCCGCCGCGGGCCCCGCCGGCGCCGGGTCCGCTGAGGCGAGGGCGGGTCGCTCCTGGCCGGCACTCCCCCCCCCTCCTACCCCTGTCTCGGTACGCCGAGGTCCGCGTGTCGGCCGCTGCTCGGGGGCCGAGCGTAAAATGCGGGGAGTGGCTCAGCGGTGAGCCGGGCCCCCCAGCCCCGGGCCGGGCCTTTGCTGCCGGGCGGGCCGTGGGTGCGCGGCCCTCCCGTCTGGACGGCGCTCCGCCGCCTGGTGCGGGAGCGTGGTGCGGGCAGGCCTCCCCGGCAGCGCTGCCCCCCTCACTCTCGTGCCCTCTGCTGCGTGGGTGTGGAGTGGTCACAACTGAACGTACTGTTCTCGCTGAGATTTACCTTTTTCTTTTCCCTTCGGAGAAAGATAGTTTAAGATCTTCCAAATTTCATTTTATTTATGTAAGGGGGGTACTAAGGCTGCTGAAAAGAAACACAGCACCTTTTTTTTTTTTTGATACATCACTCTTTCTTTGAAAGCTTCATTATTTTGTTATTTTCTGTACAGAATGGTTTTGTTGTTGCGTATGAAATAAAAGTTCGTTTGAATCATCTTCATTGTTTAGTTTCCTACTCCAGCATTTTAAACTCGGCTTTCATGCACCAGGTTCTCATAACAAACATGCCCCATGATGGCTCATTTAGACTCAGATCCTGTCCTTGCAGTCCCTCGAGCTACGTCCTTCTTCCCTGCCCTCCCACTGTGCATGTGTCCTCTTAAGTTCTGGAGGAATGGGTTCATACAAGTGTCTCCCATCCTTTTTATGCCCTTTGCCTTTCACTGCGGGTTTTTCTCCCTAAGGCACTTCACAGAAGTAGCCAGTATCATAGCCCCAGTTCTTGGCAGAAGAATTTTGCCCAGGGCTGCCCGCAAGCCAGACGGGAGGCTGATGGAAGTACAGAGAACTTCTGGGTTGTGCTGGATGCTGTCCCACAGGGATTTGTGTTCAGTGACCTTTATCTTCTGCATCCTTCCAACAGCCTGGTTCTTACGTGACCATATGCTTCAGTGACATTGATCTCGTGTGACCAGGGGTTTTTAAGGCCATTCAGGCTGAAGTTACTGCTGAAATGACATTAAGTTGAACCAAAATATGTGACAGACTGTGGCTACCCTTGAATTGTTGCTGTGTGCATTCTTCAAGAACTTGAATATAGGTTCATCAGCACTGTAGGTGTACAGGTTTATAGTTTTGTTCCATAATCTCTAACACTGAAAACTTGAACAGTAGCTGACGTTTTTGATAGCGCCTCGAGAGTAGTACTGTGAGGGCACAGTGTAGGCCCGCAGAGGCCCAGCAGACAGCACAGGGGCTCGGTGGGGACTGTGGAGTCGCCTGCCTGAAGCAGGGATGGGAGCAGGCGCTCTGGGAGGTGGTACCTGTCTCTCTGCTAACTTCTGCCCCTGTGCAGCTCCCAACTCTGATCCTGGAGTGATGCAAGACGATGGAGTTTGACAAACCATTTTCCCACAGCAGTGCAGTCTTAGGCAGTTGTCAGTTAATGTTCTGGTGCTTCTGTCTTTGGCTGCAGGATGGACTGAATTGATGTAACGGAAAATTTAGCTTTTAAAAAAAGAAACAACAAAATACTTGCCCCCAAATTCTTTTTGGTGACATCTGTCTGATGGACGATGTGCACACCAGTTCTAATACAGCCTACTTTAAGCAGTGCTGTCGTAAGCTGACTGATCACAGCCACAGTTAAAGGCTTAAAATAGATAACACAAATACTCTTTCCATCATCAATAGGTAGCATAAATACTCTGCCCATCATCCTGCAGAAGATGACAGTGCAGCTCGGGTTAGCGTGTGCGTGGTGCAGGGCCAGCGCTCGGCACACTCCTTCTGTTGCACCCCAGCAACTGTCTTTGGCCAAGAATGTAATAACTCACATCAGCTGATCCGTTTCAGATGAGAATTTATAGTCCATATTTTCAATTTGATGGCAAGGATTTCATTACACCTGCTCTGTAGACCAAACTTTATTTCACCTGAAGTTATTTTTTTATTGAAAAAATAAATCTTGATTGAACAGTTCAATTCATATCCCTGTCATTAGTTGTCCTCTTCAGTGAACTGATAACTGCAGTTGCCTGACAGAAGTTTCGGGGAGTTGAAGTAATCATGTCATTCCTGAAGTTAATAAAGTGCTTATTGTAGTCTTGGGGGCGAAATGCCTCTGCATAAAACATTCTTAAAGTTTACTATGATTTGTCAGAACTCAATGTTACCAGGCGGTTTTTTGTTGAAACAGGCTTTAAGCATGAGAATGGCATTTTCTCTAATAAAGTCATTTTCTGAGGTCTCTTCTAGGAAAATGGTGAGCATAGTACTACAGAAGTTACTATTATATTTCAGACAGGAAAGCTGTTCTTTTTCACAGTAATAGTTTCATGTATATGAAAGACCTTACTTAAAGAACTTGCTGCAAATGTGTAACATTTCTAGTTTACTTCATGGAAAGGCATTAGAATTTTTTTAAAAATCTGTTAGAGGGAAAAAAGAGCTACTAGCAGTTTAAAAAGTACTTTTAAGTCTAGTGTTCGTAAATACACGCCATGCATCTTGTAAAGCTACTCTCTAAGTTGGTAGTTCGAGAAAAACCTTACAGCTCCACGGCAATAGGTGTATGGTCTGTCTGCATTCTTACGAACAATCAAGTGGCACCAGCTTTACAAGGAAAATACGTGACTGTTCAGGTAATGCCTCTGCCCAGCTTGGATATGTGCAATGCAAGCTTCAGTTGCCTTCAAGTGTCCTTACTTAATAACATCAAGATGTTACCATTTTTTGTAGTTTTTCTGTTTTCCTTTTTAACCTCCACCTGCAATATTTAACAAAAAACGTTCAAGCATTTGACTGTGTCCATTAAAAACACTTGTATGATGGTTTAAAATAAGGATTTAAAAATTGTCATTCCTTCTAATTTTTGGGGTAGGTTTCTAAAGTTGTTTTGTTGGGAACACAGCTAGAGCTGCTCTGTAAATGTCAGTAAAAGAGCAAGAATGAAATGAATGCATACTGTTTGTCCAGTTCATCTTAATGCTACGCTGTCTGCCAGAATCAGAAGTAGTTATAAAAAGATTTAGAAGGGAAAAATACAAATGACTGCACCTGTAAAAAATCTGAAACATGGGTCTTGTGATAGTGTATAATACTGAAATACAGAGTGGCTTCAACAATGAACTGAATGTGCACTTGTAGTGTTATAAAAAGGATTAATTACTTGGGCTTTCTGTGGGCAGAGGTGCTGGAGAAATTAGAGAGTTAAAGAATAGCAGCAGAAATGATACAGTGACTTGGAAGAAAATTTAGATTAAATGTCAAGAAAACAGTTTCTTTATAGGTTATTCTAAACTATTACACTAAACATGGAGGCTATGCAAAGAAACTTAGGAGGACACTTTCAGTCTAGTGAAGATGAAGTTATTTTATCGTGGAGTCCCTATGTCTTTTTGTGTGTTCCCATTTGCAGCTGTAGAACTCGGCCAATTCATCTCGTTGGACAGACAGAGAAAATAAATGTTTTATGAAAATACACTGCTGGGAGCGGCTAAAGATTGATTCAAGTGTCCTGAGGTGAAGGCTTCAGTATGAATGTGTCTTTATTGGCATCTACTAGAGAGGGTCTTGCATATGATGCTTAGAGCACACATCTTTAAATATCAAGTCCAACAGAGCAGGGGAAAAACATGTACAAAACTGAGTTCTGGTTCTCAGAGAAGCGTATTTCATTTCTGATCCCTGTGACTGAAAAAGCAGTGGTTTTCTTTTTCAGTCACCAGGATGAGCATTTTACCAGGAAAATGTAAATAGCACCTAAGCATCCCTAAATGTGGGAGTCAGAGTACAGTCTGAAGATAGGTCTGAGGACTGGAATTTGCATTGCTGAGGCTGGAGGATAGTTCTGTGTCCCACTGACACCTGTTTTTTTCAGTTAAAGCTTTTGCAAAACATCTACCTGGTTTGTTCTTGGTCTGTGTTTTTTTGTTTGGTTCGTTTTGCATGCACAGTAAGGAATAGTAAATGTCTTGGAAAAACCACACTTAATCTTAGCGTTTCCAAACCAAAGTAGTGTAACCATGGTTTTGGGATGGAAATGAAGAAAAAGGACGAAGTGTCTACCGCAAAGCATGAGCAGCACTGTGGATGCTGTTCTTCTAAGGACCAGCTTGGTTGAGAATTGACGAGCTAGAAGAACAGCATCCTTTGCTTTGCTGTCAGCTTGGACAAGTTGCATGTGCTTCCCAGACTGCCAGTTCCCAGCTCTAACCCTCCTCCTACGCTTCCTGGGGTCTGAAGAACATGCATGTTTTATAAATGAAGTCATGTATCGTAAATCTCCTGATGAATGGAGTGCAAACTTCTTGTAGCACCAGCCCATGTGTACTTCCTGTACGCTGAACTACATGTATGTATGTAGCCCAGCATTTTACAGCTGGTCAGATGTTGCGGAAAGACATATTATCTAGACTAAGAGTTGCCGAGTTGTGGAATAACTGAAGTCTAAATACTGTTAAATAGTCAAATTGGGCTCAGTAGCAATTCCTAAACCCTATTAGGTAGAACACGTAGCAACTTCATTGGAAAAACATACTTGGATGGTCTGAATATTATCAGCTGGTTCACTGTTGTATTAGCTGTCTTATAAATATGCTTTTTAAGATTTGCTTTTTTCAGCTGAGTGTCAATATTGTTAGAAGCTTAAAAAACCCACAGTAATTCTAACATGATACTGCTATTAAGGACTTCATCTACATTCAGAAACCTACGGTCTCTTAAACAACACAAACGTTAGGCAGGGCATAATTTGATTTCTGGACTTAAAGCTATTGAAGGGACCGGATTAGACAAAACATACTCTGCTTGCCCTGTAGCTGGTTTGCAAAGTTGATTTGAAGCATTAAACTGACAAATTACTAATCGTGTTGGGTAAACCTTAGTTAAAAGGACTGCAAAGCCAGGTAGGGTGTACTCGGTGGAGTTTCCACACGCAGCAATCAGGTCTGTGTGAAGCTCTCAGGCTGTCGCAGGGAAGCTGAGAAATGTTTCAAAAGCAGAGCAGCTCTGTGGCACCCTTCAAAGCTAAATGGAGGTTAGTGGTCTTCCCTTCCCACAGCATGGAAGTTGTCCCATTCAAGGACTCACCCGCAGCACTCCCAACTGGATGGTGCAACAAACAAGGACCTGACACGTGCCCTTCTGCGGTCACGTGGAAGTGTCCCTTGATTTTATTGATGGAGAGTGTGTCGTTGTCTCCATTTGAAAGTGGTTTGTTTCATCCCTGGAAATGCGGAATCCAGTCACATCACCTACTGGTGTGTGTGCTACGGTGTTGGGTTTTTTAATAGCACAAGCTGTCTTGTTGGATTGGCAGTGGCATCCAAATGGCTATGCATTTCCGTTAATATACTGTGTATTCGATGACATTGTTGCATATGTTGCTTTTAAGTTGCCTGTGCCATCAATTTCCTCTATAATTTGCAGGGGTTCTTTGCCATAAAAAGCTATAGAAATTTTTTTTAATAAGGAAATCATTATAGAAGTTTAAAAATCAACAGGGAATATTTAGAACTAGGAGCCATGAAATTCCCCTTTAAAATTATTTTGATAATAAAATGAGTAGTGTGTGTCCCCATGGCCTGATTATCTTTAATTGAATTGAATCTTTTAAAGCACAAATGAGGTCTTGTGTGTAATTTAGAAAACTACTCCCTTTAAATACAGTTTCTTGTTTGTAAATTATTTTCTGCTTTCTTCATCTCTTTTTTTTTAAATAAATAATACTTGCATGAGTAAAAGATGTTTTACAAATGTTTATCTATCCTGCTGTTTCATCCCCACCTCAGTGATATTGCTCTGCTACACGATGTCACCCTTGTTTCCTAGCAACCTACTGCTACAAGGCATTCCTGCTGGAGCAGTGGGACTTTCTTGTAAATAAGATGCTATGCTTTCCATCACAGACTTTGAATAATTCACTAAAATTGAAGTGCATGGTAACAGCTTCCTCAGAGTTAAGCCTGAGCTAATTGAGAGCGGTTTTGGTCAGTGGTGGTAAACCTGGGTAGTTTCACTAAAGCGTAAAGCACTCCAAGAACGTATGCCATCACCTAGAAGAAAAATGTGGTTTTAATAGTAGAATTTCACAAATTATTGATATCGCTTCCTAATACATATTTACTGCAATTTTCTGTGCTCGGGAATTTAGCTGCCTTTGATGGTGTTTCCTAGCAAAACCAAATGCTAATTTGATCTAATTTTCTCGTCTTGCTTCTCATAAAAATATTTGCAGCTGGGTACTTGCAGAAGTAAAGTTATTCTTTTCAGTGCTATTTCAAACCTGTTTTTCATTTTCTTTATGCAAGTTCATGCAGCCTGCTCAAGTGCCAGTGACCAGTGTCCACGCTGCCTGGCTGTCCTGCTGCATGTGCCAGAGAGGGGGGTTTTGCAGCTGGCGTCAGGGGGTGAGCTGCAGCCCAGCCTGGCAGTCCCAGTCTCTGGTGCTCCTACCCAGTGCCTCCCGCCACCAGACTCGCGGGCGAGGTAGCTGAGCGATTCAGTTCAGTCCCAAAGAGTGGAGGGGAGTGCAGGGGCGAGTTCAGACTGGATATGGACGTAGAAAGCAGGATGTCATGTACGTGGAGGAGTAAAAATAGTGAATTTCATGGCAAAATTGTTGAATTGATGGCAGCAAGAAAATTAATGCATGAGCTTAGATTTACTGAGGTTCCAGTGCCTTTCAGTTGAATGAAATCATCCACAGCAGCATTTCATGCCCACTGCAGTCTTAGTCTCACATCCATGCTTGCATTTATGCTCACTCCCCTTTCTTGCTTTAAATTATCTCTGCCCCTCTCAAGGCTAGAAACTATTTTTTTTCCCTCTAAAATACCGAAGACCCAATGTCCCAAGCTGTATTCAGTCTCCTCTCTTACATTGCTTTGCCCAATAACTTTTTAAGGAGAACAGTTTGAGGTGCCACCACTTTATCTTTCATTACTCATTTGGTAAAATGAGGTAAAATACTACTTCTTATGGCAATAGCTGAAAATCTAATCTGGGCAAACAGTGGAGTAGTGTACCAGGACGCTAGATGTGTAGTGGTTTATACATTAACATGCCTTTGCTTAATATTGAAAGATCCGGCTTAGCAGAAAACCGATACGTTTTTAGGGTTTTTTTGAGCAGAGAACCAGAAGAAAGAGTTTGGGTTTTCATCCTGCTAGAGATGCTGATTCATAGGGTCTTTGGACAAGTATATAGCTGTTAAACTCCGGGTTTTCTAAGTTGCCAACTTTTTCTCTTCTTAAAATCAAGAGAGTAATTGTGCATACCTAACTCCTAGCTCTGCATATAGTAAGTGACTGAGGACTGAGTTTACAGACTTCCTACTTATAGTCCAACAAGTTACTGTATTCATCAGTGGTGGTGCATTTAAAATGAGAGAAAATGTCTGCCACACCTGCTGCAGTTTTAGGCTGCATGTAAAAGGGTGAAAAGTAGTAGAAGAAAAATAATCGTTGTTTGGTCTTTTGCAGGGAAGCTTGGTCGCTTTCCACCAAGGATGCATTACCAGGCCACTCCCGACAGCCGAGCTGCTCCTCATTTTCCAAGGTCTCACCTTGCTGAAGCAGTTGCCAAAGCCAAGGCAGGTGGAGGTGGTGGTGGAAGCACTGGTGGAACTGGGAGAGGTCTGGTGGGGCAAATTATTCCTATATATGGATTTGGCATCTTCTTATATATCCTGTACATTTTATTTAAGGTAAGACCAACATAAATTGAAAAGTTGGGGGAATAACAGCTAAAAAAACCTCACAACAGAAGTAATAGTCCCATTTCTGTACCTGATTCCATTTCAGCCTTGCTCAAAAAGATAAAAGGCTTATGCTGGACCTTTGACTGGTGGTTGAAAGATTGGTGCATCCTGTGGTTTTTGCTGTTGTAAAGATTGTAGCTAAGAATGCAGGGATGGGTTGCTGAAATCCTGTATTGGCCTCTGACCTCTTACAATTTTTTTAAGGATTTTTTTTTTCACCTGGAAAATGTGTATGTCTAGAACATTAGATTAATTTTGAATATATACACAGTATTCCTTTCTATTATGTATGACTACATATTATATATGCTGTATATGTCACATATTGTGTTAAGCATTTAAAATGGGAAAGAGGGAGTACAATTATGGCATACCTTCTGGAACAAAAATGCTACATTGTTGGAGAATGGGAGTTTGTAAGATTGTATTGGCCACACTGGAACTACCCTAGCTGAGGAACTGGTCGACAGCTAGTTTAAAGAAGCACAGCCCAGATTCCCCTCAGATGTTTCACACTTGATTTGAACTTCTCATAGTTTTTGTTACACACTGGTGACTTGCATGTGAGTAATGACAGTCAGATGTGTGGGAGGAGGGAGAAGTGCACTTGTGGAAATGTTTTTTCCTTTGAGTGGGGGCTGAATGCAGACTGAGCAGTGTCTCAACAGTTCAGCCTGCTCTGGACAGACAGAGGTACGAACGAGGTGAATTGGGTGAGCTGATCAAACACGGAGAAGACAAAGAAATAGACGGTAGCCTGCAGCTTCTGTATAGAGCCAGTCAGTATCTTTGCTGCAGGTATGAAGTTGGTAAAGAATAATGGCAGAAAATGTTGCAAGAAGGACTAGTGGGTCACATATAATTCCTTCAGAATCTGTCCTTTATTTCATCAATAATTGCCCAATGCACTGTTTTTTTCCCATCTATATGCAGAGGAATTACAGGATCAGGCTGGAACAGATAACTATTCTAAAATGAAAAAGTTGGTTTTGATGAGTTATGATTTCACTATGCTTGAAAACATCAGTTGTTCTGAGTGCATTGTAGGAGTTTTCAGCTGGCAAGATCTCTCACGCATCTTTCATGGTTGTCTGTTTTTGCTGCTGTGCACGCTTTTCTTTGGTTACTTTCGGGCATATTTTAGTTTTCTGTCCTTTTTTCTGTTGCCTTTGGGGCTTATATCTTACTATTCCTGTAACTCATAGAATGGTTGTCTTTTTTCACTTATCAGCTGGCTTCCAAGGGAAAAACTACTGTTGGAGAGCGGAAATGCCCTACTGCTGCACCTGGAAACATGAAGAGGAAAATCAGTGAGTATGGCTTCTGAGTTGTATCTGTGTAGTTCTTGACTCTGTAGAGGCACGGTCCAACCGGGTTCTTCGAGTTCTGGGTGCACTGTACGGCTGCTGTTCCCTCTCCTAAAGAACAAGCCAGAAGCTTCTGTGCTGGAATGAGCAAGAGTTAAATTGAATTACCGCACCGTCACTTTCTAATCTCATTCGCATAATGACACTGTGCGATAGTAGCCTGATCCCAAGCCCCTCTGGAAGCAATGGCTCTTTGTGAGGTTCACGGAATTAACTGTACGGATTTGGGGAAAAGCTATGTAGCTAATGATTAAAAATGGATTATAGGATGTCCATCTATAATTATTCTGTAATCCGTAATATTCTAGTAATAGTATATAAAGATATTATTAAAAGCTACCTTCATTTTTTTGGATTTGTGAATTCTTAACCATCACCAGGCACTTCCCTACTTTTTCCTTTTCCTTTTTGCAACACTCAAAGTTTTGATGAGCGCAATAAAGAAAGCAAACAGTATTCTGAAATGTTATTGTGATTTTACCTAAACATCAGTGGGATAGATTCAACTATCTGCAGACATTTATTGGATAAATTAATAAGCTTACTATTGAAGATTGGATGACTAGTAACCATAACAGTATTTAAATGTGTTGTGTTTGGCTGGCTAAATTGTAATAGGAAAGAAAAGTACTTAGGGCTCTAGAGAAGGTGCTGGCAGGAAGGTAATTCTCTTAACCTAGCTGTAATTATCTTGACATTAATGTGTATATTAGGAGTACCTAATGTACTTAGTGCTGTAGATTGTATTTTCAGTGCACTTGTACTGCATTGTGCCTGGCAATTTTGTGCAATTTATTAGCAACGATAATTGTATTTTTTCTCTCATGCTTGGTAAAAGAAACTTAACTTTGCAGGAAGCTAAATATTTGCAGTCATTATAACCGAAAGAACTAGTGATGAAAATTATTCTGCCTCTTTCTAGAGCTCTTCATTTATGTTCCTAAAGCATTCATGGCAAGCTGTAGCAGAGCAGGGGATGAGTCACTGGACTAGGAACCTGAAGACAGAGTCACCACTTACATAGTGGCTTGGAGCGAGTAACTTCACTGATCTTTGCCAGTTCCCCTTCCCCTGTTCTTCAAGTCTCAGACATGCAAAATGATGACATCAGTGATACATTAAGTAATGCCATTCTTTGCAGAATAGAGATCTTCCCAAAAGCAAGATGTTTGTGGATGATTCTCTCCGTTCCTCCTATGTTGGAGTTCCACTGTGCCTTTGAGCTGCTTAAACAGGTGTGCCTGCAGCAGCCGAATATTTAATCCAGGCTGGTTTCGTTTTGTTCTGCAGTGGGGAACAATGAGGTCTCAGCTATAGGATTTTGATTTGTAGCTCCAGCAAGGGGCTTGGGCATTTTTGTTGACATCCACGCTGTTGCATCTTTACTGTTAATGTTTTCAGCCAAAATAAAGCCAGTATGTGTGTTCCTGCCTGTACACATGTGTGTCTACTGTTGTACATTTTTTGAAAAATGTGCAACCATGGAAACACCATGCTTTGTTCACTGGGCAAACACCATGTAGCTAGCTGTCGTGCATCTCAGTAAGCCTAGCAGACCATTAGCACTCACTGCCTGCCCTGGTGCCCCTGAGCAGGGTTGGTTGCTATCAAGTCCACGAACCTATATTCTCTTTGATAAAGATGTGGTTTCTCAAACCTTAGACTTGTTAGAAAATGCTCAAGTTACCTTTCATCTCTGTTCCCAAGGGTTTAACAGGGAAATTTCATGAGAACTATTAATTCTGCAGTAGACAGTAAAACACTGTAGTTTCCTCAGGGGAAAAAAAAAAAAAAAAAAAAAAAAA
>Ga0065711_1050017_pt1 | contig 11028 bp, 16 predicted proteins | sample Hoacrofraction12_FD_59098 | JGI IMG/M metagenome (GOLD analysis project Ga0065711, IMG submission 59098) | Hoatzin crop microbial communities from Cojedes, Venezuela - Epithelial fraction 12 v2 (version 2) | ecosystem: Host-associated > Birds > Digestive system > Esophagus > Crop | place... | reverse complement strand
GAAAGAGTCTGGCCCCGTCCTCCTGACCCCCACCCTGCAGATATTTAGAGGCATTTCTAAGGTCCCCTCTCAGCCTTCTCTCCTCCAGGCTGAACAAGCCCAGCTCCCTCAGCCTCTCCTCGTAGCAGAGATGCTCCAGTCCCCTCCTCATCCTCGTAGCCCTCCGCTCCTCATCTTTCTTGAACTGGGGAACTCAGCACTGGACACAGCACTGCAGATGGGGCCTCATTAGGGCAGAGCAGAGGGGAAGGTGAACCTCCCTGACCTGCTGGCCCCACTAATGGAGTGGATGTCCCTGCCCCAGTGCAGCTCTGCTACACTCCTAGTCAGCGGCAAATACACGCTCAGGGGAAAATAACGTATGCAAATCTATTTTCCTTGTGTTCAGACAGACTAAAAGCAGACCTGCAGCCACGGCCACGGCTGGGGCACTGTCGGGTCTTTGGCACACTGCGCGCAGCCGCCTCTCCAGACCCCGAGACCACGATGGAAGAGCTCATCCTAACGTCTGTCATCCCTGCTCCGCGCCGTGATCAGGGTCTGTGCTTAGGGTGGTCTCAGGTGAGGAACACTACCTCAGTTGGGTGTTCAAGCCTCGGGAATCAACAGGGGATGTAAAACAGGACAGGAGACAGCAGCCAGGCTCGGGGTCCCAGCTGAGCCCATCCAGCACCCGAGCTCGGTGCTGGGCTCAGGTCACATGGACTGTTCTCCCGATTTTTAGGTTTTCCCGACTCCTGTCCCAGCTCCGAGCTCAGCCTCCACGTCAGCTTCCAAGCCCTTCCTGGAACGCAGCGCCCAGCGAGGCGGAGCGGGCGGCGAGCAGCACCCGCACGGGCTCGCAGCGATCTCCAGTGTTTACCTGCCCCGGCGCAGGATCCGGACGCCTGGGGCAGAGTCCACAGCGCTGGCAGCCAGCCCCGAAACAGATCCTGGTACAGCTGCGACACAGCGTTCCCCCATCCCGCTCACACGCCTTAAATGTCGAGGCTCCCAGCAGCCCGCTGGCCTCCTCGCCAGCAGAAAGGTTTCTTAGCCTCTACCAATAAGGCAGGAATGCAAACACAGCAGAGGTCTCCTCCGAGCAGCGCAAACCACAGCACTAAACACGGGGCGAGAGGCAGCCTTCCTCGGCCCGATTACTAAATATGGTGCTTGTCCTCCAGGGCCACGGAGAACCCCGTGTGCTGCTGCTGGGAGAAGGAGCTGGAATGGGAAACATCTCCTGCCATCTAAGGAGGATCTGGCAGGGTCCTCTCCTGGCTACGGGCTCTCCTGTCCCACCACGGCAGGAGCTGGGGATGGAGCACGCATCCCTCTTGAGAAAGACCAGCTCTGGTTAACTGGTCTGTAGCTGCCAAGCTAATGGGCTGTGCTGGGGTTACCTCAGCGTTACCCTGGAGCTCACTGGGAGCGACGCCGCGTTCAGACAGACCCTCCAGGAGGGGAATCTGGGCACTTTTTTAAAGAGCTTCGTCCTAAGGGTGGGAGCGTGTGATCTGAGTAGCGTCCGTCTTCCTCTCCCGTTGTGCCGGGTGGCTGTAGAGCTCCGACCTAAGCTCTCACAGCCCCTCAGCTGCACCAGGCACCGACGCTTCGAGAGGCAGCAGAAAAATTCTCTCCCAGTCTGCTTCCTAGAAATCAGCCCCCAGCTCCCGGGTTTCTGCATTGCAGAAATTCCAGCACACCGCACGCCGCGAGTTAAGGACCCTTTGTTTCTCTAAGAGCAGCAGAGCTGCTCCGCAAAACAATTAGACAAGAGCTGCTGCTGCTGCTGCTTTCGGAGGCCAAACGGCCTCGTCACAGCTCATTGCTGCCATGCACTGTTGACTCGCTTGGACTGATGCCACCAAGTCAATCACCAAGTCGCTCCCCAGCCGACCTCCAGTTCTAACACGCTGTGGGAGGTTTGGCTCCTTCTTGAATTTTTTCTTGTTGGCAGATCAGCTCGAAGTATTTGTTTTTTCTCCCTTACAGATAACGGCTTCAAGGTCCCTGCTGAGGCCCAAATGCAGCACTGGGGAACAGGCTGGGGACGCAGCGGCTCGGTGCAGCTCAGCATCACCGGCAGCCGGTGGCACGGGACTGGGACCAGAGGCAGCGCTGGGGGCTGGCATGCAAGCCACGGCCTGAACTGGGGAGCCCGCAGCCGAGATGGGCAGGACCCCTGGGTACGTATGGAGCGTGATCATACACATCTGCAAAGCACTGGGACAGGAGCCCTGGCTGTAGTTGGCTCTGCACCGCTCCCTGGTGAGCTGCTGCCATGAGCCGACATGGGATGACCTCCTACTCCACTTTGGCCAGGTATTCCCTTCTTGAAGCAATGCCTTTTGCCAGATTTTGTGGCTCCTGGAGGCCTGTCCCACGCCCTGGGCGCCAGCACTGCATGGCAGAAGGTTTCCCTAAGCAATCCAGCTGCGTGGATCGCAGGGAGAGGCAGATGCAGTGCAACGGGATCTCCCTCCCCATACTGCGGTCCTCCATCAGTATGGACACAGGTGGTAGAAGATGGGGGGGTGAGGGGGGAGAATCATAGAATGGAATCACAGAGTGCTCTGGGTGGGAAGGGACCTCCAGGGGCCACCCAGCCCAGCCCCCGCAGCGAGCAGGGACACCTTCCCCTGGGTCGGGATGCCCAGAGCCGCGTCCAGCCTGGTTCCAGGGACGGGGCCCGACCGCCTCTCTGAGCAGCCAGGGCCAGGGTTTCACCACCCTCATGGCAAAAAATTTCTTCCATCTATCCAGTCTAAATCTGCCCTCCCTTAGTTTAAAGCCATTGCTCCTTGTCCTATCGCAGCAAGCCCTGCTGAAAATATTTTCCCCATCTTTCCTACCTCCCCTCCAGGCACTGGCAGCTGCTCTAAGGTCTCCCACAGCCTTCCCTTCCCCAGGCTGCCCAGAGACGGGGGGAACGTTCCCCACCCTCCTTATCCGCGGCTGCAGAAGGAACACAGCTTCCTGCCGCAGAGCGCGGCCGCGGCGAGGGCAGGGCTGCCACCCCCACCCGCCCGGGAAAGCCTCTCCGCAGCTCCCCGCCTTAGTCCTCTTGAACCAAAAGCAAGGTTTCCAGCCTGGAAACTCCCACATCCGAGAGCTACCGGCCACACTGGCCGCTCGCCACGCTGCACGGGGAGCAGACGCAGCAACACTCCTGCCTCTCACATCCGCATCCCTCTGTGCGTGCCACGTCCCAGCAGGGTGGCCAAGAAGGGTCCAGTATCCATGCCAGGTGGACACAGGAGCACAGCAGGGCTCGGCCCTGTGAGGACACTGATATTTCCCTGGTGGAATAGGTCTGCTGGGATTAGTTCTAGCTGCGTGCCTGTTTATAGACTCTAGCTCTGCTTGCTGCCCGTATGGAAAAGATGACATCTGTGCTCCCTGCTGCGGTGGGATGGTGAGACTGGGAACAGGGTCCAGGGACCAGCTGAGGAAACGTTAAACCTCAGCGGGGCCCCTGCTGCAAGGGTAGCTCTGAAGATGCTCTCCTGCTCCATGTCAGATGCAACGGGTTGATGAGACACCGGCAACATCCACGCTGCTGTTAGCACACGAGCATCACTAGCTGTTATGTGGCAGTCTTCAAGGGCAGGGGACAGAAATCTGGGGACACACAGGCTGAGGATAGCGGTCATCTTTTTAATCAAAGGTCCTGCAGCCCCCCAGGCGTGGATGCCCCAGGTTTCAGGAGCTGCTCTCAGCACCGTAACACTACTCGCCTGTCCCTCGCTGCTGCCCTGCTATCCCCAAAGGAAGGGGAAGGCGTCTGGGTCCCGCAGCACGAACCTGAGAGACCTTGTAGGATCCCAGAGAGCAGGCAGAGGAAGGGATCGCTGCACCGGGTTAACCCACAGCCAGGCCCTGTTCTGCTGCCGTCCCTGGAGGGGACACTTGGGTCCAAATATACAACAGGGACACCCTCCGCAACCGCAGATTGGCAGGCAGGCTGGAGGTGATACTCCAGCATTTCACAGCAGAAGGATCAGGACAAGACCACATCTTCCTCCCATCATCTCCTGGGACGCAGGGGCAGATCCCACGCCAGTTCCCAAGGCCCAACCACCTTTTTAGCGTGCCAAACCCACCTACAAGTCTACAGCCGGCACCACCTCAGCGCATTGCACGGGATGTGCCACCTCCTGCCACCACTGTTTGGAGACTCCCTTGTCTTATGTTCCAACCTTGAACATCTGGAGATAGTCTGGGGGACTCAGCCTAGCCCTTCCCTGGTGTAGGGACAGACTGAGTCTTTGCGTGGGTGCTGGCCAAGGTCAGCCCCGACAGCCTGGACCGCCCCCGGTGTCCTGGGATGATCTGTGTTCCTTCAGCAGAACCAACTTCCAAGTCTGGAGAAAAGCAAAAAGCCTGCCACGGGGCTGCCACAGCCGGGCTGTTTGTGGAGAAATCCTACCGAGTGCTCACACAGCCCATGAACAGGACACGCCGGGCGCTGGGCCAGCGGAGAGCCAGGAAGCGGGGCGGGGGGGGCGAGGGAAGGGCTGGAACTCACTGCACAAGAAGCAGGACTTGTGGAAGCTGCTGCCTTCACATTGCACCTCCTCGGCGAAGTACACTGCCTTCTGGCACACGCCACACTTCTTCCCTCCTCCCCAGTTCGGCATCCTGCAGGAAAAGCACAGGCAGAAACGGCGTCAGGGCGGGGATGGGGCAGAGCGGGGCAGCCGGAGCGGGCACCGGCCAGCTGTGCTCCAGCTGCTGTTCCACATCTGCACACACAGAGACCACCCACGGATGTTTGCTGCTTGCACAGATGTGCAGGGCTGGTAATTAGCACAATTAGCAGAACTCAGGATGCCCACAGGACGCAGCGTTACAGCACCCAGCAGTACCAGCTGCCTCCTAGGGACCACTGGTCCTGCCAGCCAGGAGCAGCAGAAGTTCCCTGTGCTGGAAGCCGTGGGACCTCACAGCTCCTTTCTGCGCCAGGACAGGGGAGGAAGCAGGACAGCGATGGGAGACAGCGCTTACGGAGGTACCCACGGCACCGGCACCTCGTTAGATCACAGCCCTGCTATTACCCCTCGACAGGGCAACGCAGCAATGGCCAGAGTGACTGATCCTCGGCGCTGGAGAGCGTACTGGTTGTCACCTTCTCCCCAAACATCTCTTCCATTTCCGCCACCACAAGGCAGGGGTACAGCCAGGGCTGCCCAAAGGAGAGGAGCTGACCCCTGACACCACCAAACAGCGGGCTCCGGCGCTGTGTCCCCCATAGCATCACTAGCTCGGGCCTTGCCTGGTCCCCCCTGCACTCGGGCATCTCAGTCTCCCCAGGACTGCAGCTACGGTCACGGAGACTGGGAATCCAGCAGCCCCAGGGACACCGGCTCACGTGCAGGGCCAACCCCTGAGCACCAGCTGAAGCTACCATGCAGCTCCTTAGCAGCACATAAACGCTTCTGTTTCTTTCTCCTCCTTCCTCAAACGTGTCTGATGAGACATGATCAAGAGGCCCCTTGATCTGCAGATTTGCAGACAACCCCGAAATACTGTGAGCAGCAAACACAAGTAGCAGAGCTCCAACCCAGAGGGGCCTTGATGCTTTTGAAGACCAGGCCAACACAAGCCTCAAGACATTCAAGCAATAAAGTCCTACACAGAGATCCTGAAGGAGGCAGGCTGGCTGAGGGTGGCCAAGAGAAGACTAAGGAGGATCTAACAGCAACCCAGGGCTGCTACAAAGACAGCAAAATAAAACACTTCTTGGTGGTGCCCAGTGACAGAAGAAAGGTCAACGGGCACAAGCTGCAGCTTCACGTCCATCAACACGTCTGCAATTCTCCATCCTGCTCCCACGTGGGGATGAGCAGCAGAAGTCACCCTCCCCGTTGCAGACACAACCGTGTGCTTCCCGACTCCTGAACCGCTACAGCAGCAGGGCAAGGTCCCCCAAACCGACCACCATTTTCAGATCACAGTGGGTGCCAGCCCACAGCACGTGCAGGATTTTGTCTCCTCCCTCGGCTCGGCTGCGTGGCTGCAAGGGAGGGGATCTGGGTCTGCCAGGGCACAGCAGCTCCGAATCCCGGGGTCACCTCGGGCGGCTGAAGCCCCATCTCTGGGTCTCCAACCCCCCACCCAACAGCTGGGCCAGGGGCACTGCCCTGCGTGGCAGGCAGGCGGGGAGGTGGGTGCCACAGCACCAGGGGCTGTACAAACATCGAACAGAGACGAGGGAGGACGGAGCGCTGCAAAGCCCAGCAAGATCTCTGTACCTTCCCGTCCGTGGGAAAGCCGAGCTCCTTCCTGCGGAAGTGTTTTGCCGGGCAATGGCAGAGGGAAGCTGACCTCAGCGCGGTTACAACAGCGGGCAGGGCACCCAGCGCAGGGCACTGCCCGCTCCAGCCCGGCTGCGGCTCCCGGCTCTCGATGCACGGAGGGTCCCAGCGCGGGACAGACGGACGGAGCTGCAGAGGGTGCCGGGAGCGGGGCTGGCGAGGCCGGGCTGGCTCCAGGGATCCACGGAGCTGTGTTTTTGGGGCGATGGCAGCAGCTGGGAAGTCTCTTTTCCGAATGCCCTGCGGGCTGGGCTTCCCACCACCGAGCAGCCCGGGCCAAATCCCTCCCTTCCCGCCCGATCATTCCAGTCCCAGCCTTTGGATTGCCTTAAAAGGACACAAACCGTTTCTCTCCAGAGTCTGTTTTTAACCCTTGCACCAGGAGGAGGGCCCGACCTGGTTCAGGAGTTTCCCTGGAGGGCAGAAGCATCCAGGGGCATCCCCCTGCAAGCCCAGGTAGCCGAGATGCCGAGTCAGCACGGTGTGGAAGCCCACCGGCCCCTTCTGTCCCCATGCCCACCGCCGACAGACCCCTCGTCAGGAATAACATGACACTGGCTATAATTTCTCAGAGTCTGACATCCCTTTCCAAACACAACAGCCGGCAGACCCCGTCTCCGGGACACGCCAGCCGTGGTTTTGGTGGGCAGCCGCAGCCCCCCACCCCAGCACTCCTGTCCTCGCTCCCTGCTCCGCAGCCAGGGCACCTGCAAGCTCAGGGACAAGCTGCCCGGCGTGGTTTGGAGCCAGCCGCTCCCCTTTGCCTCCACAGCACATTTATTCCCCCATTTACAGCAGAAAAGAGGGAAGAGGCTCTGTTTGTCCCCAACATTAGGGTTCATCTGCCCAAACCAAGACGCAGGACACCTTCTTCTGAGCTGCCTGTAAGACTACGGGAGGAGAAAAGGTGCTTCAGGGTGCAGCTCATCTGATGTTTGCCACAAGGGGAGTTCAAGCCCTCTTGCTGCTTATTTTCCTCCCTCCACCATGGGAAGGTTGCAGGTGCCTCAACGCAAACCACATCGCTGTGACTTCGGCGGGTGACTCTGGCCATGACGCACCCAGCAGCACAGATGCAGCCCCAGCAAAGCCCCAGCCCCAGCAAGACCTCCTGGCACACGCCCGGATGGATTTTCTGTGGGGAGAGACCATGTAACTGAGTTTGTCCTGGGGATACAGGGGCTTGTGATAGCTCACAGCTGGGCACGGAGGAAGCCTGAGATAAGATTTAAGTTTCTGGGAACTCCCTCTTAGTCCACACCACACACAGGCACATGCTGAGAGCCTGGCAAGCCACACGAGATCGAAAAGCAGTTTATGCTACAGGTCAGTATCAGCAGGAAGAAAAGGAACAGGAGCACCCTGCTCACGGAGCCTGGGACCTGCACCAGCCGTCTCAGCAGCAAAACCCTTACAACAGCCATCGAGACAGACCCATCATCCCAATTCCCTAATTACTTTAAGATACATCAGAGAGTTTGCAACTCTTTCAACGTTTTTTTCAGCGTACTTTGCAGCATGCAGCTGAGCACCATATTCTGTCCAATTACAACACTTACTGACCACAGTCGCACTTCTCCAAGGCACAGACCCATGCAGAATGAGGAACAGGAGGTGACTGTCCTGCAGCCAACGACCTCACTGAGCACAGGCAAAAGAGACACCCAGAGCTACCTAAAAACAAAATGGTTTTCCTCCTTCCTGCAGCTCCACATCCCACGCACCCCAGCTTCACAGCTAGCACAACCAGAGCCCTACAGACAGCATCCTCTGCACCAAGCGTGGATCAGCCGCTCCCAATGACCCACAGAGGTCCCTTCCAACCCCTGCTATTGTGTGATTCTGTGATTCTGTGAAGGGGCCTCAAAACCCAAGACACCACACTTTCACCAACACCTGTACTGCTGGGAAGCACAGAACCACACAAGTCTGACACTTTTCAGAGATTAACTCTAAGTTCGGTGATGCCTGACTTTGCAGCAGTGCAGTTCAGCGGGTCAAATGTAACCTACAGACTCACCCACGTTCCAGACGGGCTTGGGTTGCACCAAGTTTTGGAGGCAGTCTAAGCTACACTAAACAACAAGCCAGTATGGAACCAGTACGTCCCGGTGCTTTGGGATGTCATCTAAACCTGGGCTGTAAGGGGAAGCAGAGAGCAGATGAAGCCAAGCCATCAGGCAGCAGGAACACACGGTCACCATCTCCTTGGAGTGGGTTGAAAGATGGGTGTGCTCACGGAGCTCACACCGAAGCTGACAAGCACCGCCTTACCGGCCTGGGAGCGGCTGGTTTGTAACTGCTGGAGCCAAAGCAGCACCCACCACCGCGTGAACACGGCTTCGCTGCCGCAGGAGCACGCAGAGCAGTGCGGGATCTCCCCCTTCCCCTCCACAGAGCTTTACCTGCAGCCTCCAGGAGGTCAGCGCAACCCTTGGAGCTTCTGCAGTAGCTGGAAAACCTTTCCCGCATATGTGCCCAGATGTTCTACTAAAATCCAACAGTAATTAATAACAGATCAATCACTTTGTGCTTGGAGGAGATCACTGAGGAACAGGAGACTCATGCTGGCCCATGTAAAAGGTTCTCTTTTTTTTTCCCAGTGTGATACAAGTGGATGGCAGAAAAGCACCACCAGTGCTGCACGGAATTCCCTCCTACCGACGTTCACAGCAGCCCACGCAGGGTTATTACACGGCCTGGCAAAGGGATAAGTCGAAGGGGAGGAAACCACAGCAGGAGCCTCCAGCTCTGGGGCCTGATTAACACCTTCCAGCTCAGAGAGCAGCTGGCATGGCTGTGAAATGAGCTCAAATCTGAGGAAGGAGGCACCTGGACAGACGAGGCGTGTGGGCAGAGCAGCAAGGAGCCGGCTCACGGGGGCACACGGACACCGCGGGGGAAATCACCGGGACGGAGCATGGGGGGTCAGCGCCGGTCACTGCAGTCAGGGCCGCGGGCGTCTGTCCCAGAGCAGCTCTCACGTCACCTGGGCGTAAGTGGAAATAACCCTACCAGATGCAAGTTAGAACTGTCCCCGCTGTCCCCCTGCCACGTAACCAGCTGGGGGGAGCAGTGACAGGAGGAGGCTCGGGGCTGCCAGCAGTGTCACTGAGGATAAGCGAAGGTCATTTGTGATGCTGTGATATCAAACTGGTGAGCAAGAGGAGAGCGGGGTCCTGAGACCGGTGAGCACTGGGACATGGCAAAACACCGGGCATCACCACAGAGAAACCAAATAACTGACTCAAGAGATGCGGCTGAACCGGGTCAGACATCTCTGAGGGCTTTGCCATCAGAGGAGGAGAGAAAATCAGGAGGGTCTGAGGTCCGGAGCGACCCTCACGCACGGCTCGCCCACGCTGCAGCTCCCGAGGCAGCGCAGCCCTGCGCTGCTCCTGCAGCCGCTGCCAGGGCCGCCGCCGGGTCGCCGTGCCGGGGAAGGGGCCAGCCCGCGGCCGCACCGCGCTGAGCCGCCTGCCAGACGCGGCGCTGGGCGAGCACCCGCCGGCCGCGACGTGCGCGCCGACCACGCTGCTCCCAAGCGTTGGCCACAAAGGCAACTTGAAAGCTTCCTATCACATCTGGGCGCCTCAAAGAAAATCCCAATTTTATCCAGAACAAGAACCAAAAGAATTTTCAGGTATGCTAAGGAGAGCTACTGACTCCAGCAGGAATCAGCACCCATAACCTGCCCAAGCTCACTGCAGCCTTTGCAGAGCCCTTACCCACGTGCTCGTCGCTTTGCGCGGCCTCCCAGGAGCAGGGAGCCGAGCCCAGGCGCTCCAGCAGCGGAGCTCAGGCCCCGCATCCCGGCGGAGAGGCCCCGACCCAGGAGACGGGAGAGGCTCGGGCGGACGGTGCCCACCGGCCCGGGGAAGCCACGGCGCTGCCGAGCAGCAGCGGCAAGCGCTGAGCCCCTCGTTCAGCAGCGAGTCCTCCCAGGGCTGGGGGTGGTCGCAGGCACCACCATACCTTCCCAGCCACCCCACCAAGAGAGCCGGGACCTGGGGCGTCCAACGCCGATCTCACGCCCAGCCCTGCTCAGCCCACCCCTCCCTACACCGAACGCTGCGGCTCAGCGTGGTTTTGCCCAGCGGTAATTAATGTCCCCTCCTACGCGCCGGCCTCGCCACCGGCTTGGAGGTTTGGGAAGCTCCAGCTGTGCCCAGCCAGGTCCTCAGCGACGCACATCACCTCCGTAAAGCGGCACCAGTCCACACCAGTGGAGAGCACGGAGCTGGCTCCATCTCCCCGGGTGGAAGCTGCGCTCCAGCCGCAAAGCCACGGGACGGCAGAGCCCACGCTCCGACGAGGGGACGGGGCGCGAGGACTGCGCTCACAGCCCAGCCCGAGACCACAACCCCGAGCTTCCCCCTGGCAAAAAGGGGAAGGAGAAGGCCCAACCCGGGGCTGCGGTGAGCGCCAGCAGAAAGTTGGGTGTCCCGGTGGGAAGCGACCGCGCCGCGCCGATGCCCGCGAAGTTCGCCCGAGCTGATGCAAGAGCGTTGGCTTCCGCATCGCCATCGCGCGCGGATGCTCACGTTGCTTCGTGCCTCGGTGGCCTCCCCGCACCCACCCCAGCCCCGCACCGCAGCCCCATCCCAGCCCGGGGAGCGCCGGGCGTGCGGGGCCGCAGAGGCTGGGCGGGATGGGGGGCCGGGACGAGTGGCAGCCCCGGAGGCTCCGCGGCGGGGACCGGAGCCGCGGGCGGGAGGGGGCCCCG
>Ga0065711_1050016_pt1 | contig 11028 bp, 9 predicted proteins | sample Hoacrofraction12_FD_59098 | JGI IMG/M metagenome (GOLD analysis project Ga0065711, IMG submission 59098) | Hoatzin crop microbial communities from Cojedes, Venezuela - Epithelial fraction 12 v2 (version 2) | ecosystem: Host-associated > Birds > Digestive system > Esophagus > Crop | place... | reverse complement strand
AAAGGAGAACCTCCCTTGACCTGCTGGCCACACTCTTCTTGATGCACCCCAGGATCCCATTGGCCTTCTTGGCAGCCAGGGCACACTGCTGGCTCATGGTCAACTTGTCATCCACCAGCACTGTCAGGTCCCTCTCCATAGAGCTGCTTCCCAGCAGGTCCGTCCCAAGCCTGTACTAGTGCATGAGGTTGTTCCTCCCCAGGTGTAGGACCCTGCACTTGCCCTTGTTGAACTTCCTCAGGTTCCTCTCTGCCCAACTCTCCAGCCTGTCCAGGTCTGGCTGAATGGTAGCACAGCCTTGCGGTGTATCAGCCACTCCTCCCAATTTTGTGTCATCAGCAAACTTGTTGAGCGTGCACTCGAACTCTTCATCCAGGTCATTGATGAAGAAGTTGAACAAGACTGGGCCCAGTACTGACCCCAAGGAAATCAATTAGTATGGTTGTACAGCTATTATGGTGTGAATCTATAATCCTTGTTGTGGCCCTGGATAGGGTAGGGGAGTTACAGTGTTCTTTTAGTTGGGCTTTCTAGAAGCTACAAAGATCAGTGAAGGGAAGTAGAAGTAGGTTTTTGCAGGGAGGAAATAAACATCTCACTAAACCACCTCATTTTTGAACAAGATTTGAAATTTCTGAGTGTTGCAACTTAGGTATGTCTATTCTCTTGTAAGGCATTTCTGTTGAGGGTTGATTGCATATTTTTCATATGCTATGGTGGTGTGCAAAATTGATATGCTGTGGGCCTGTGTTGTGAAGTATGTATCATCATAAATTTTGATTTGTATTTCAAAAGGAAGGACCCTTTCAAGTTGCTATTTACTCAAGAATGTTAGTCTTTTAAGGATTCTGTCAGTTTATATGCTGTGCGCCCCTGTAGTGTTTTATCATTTGGTTTTAGGTATTACTCTTAGTGTCTTACATTCGTGAAGAGAGTAATTTTCCTTAGTGTTTTAATGTTATTTATAAAATAAATCATGCTTGATTTCTTGGTACAAATCAATCACAAGTATAAGAATAGAAAGTGTGGCTGTCCCAAATGACAGGCCTGAAAACTTGTAGTCAGGTAAAGTGCTTGAAACGTCTTTAAAAAAAATAAAATTAAAAAGCTGTGTGCTTTAAGCATGAGTAGTATTACCATACATAAGCGGATTGCGTCTGTATTCTACTTTTAGACTACGTACCTGAAATACTTCATTTGTTATATTTCCTTTTGCATTACTTATGGCTTTAATAAGAGCAATTTTCTGTGAGAGGTACATGCTGAAGGTTTCATTTAACCATGCAGGTCAGTCTCCGGTGTTTTGTGGGCGTTCTGGAAAGCAGCTGAAGAGACGGCATAGTAGTCAGCGGGGAATGTTACTGGATGATTGGTCAAGAATAGTTAAAAATTTGAATGTCTCATCCTCTGTGAATCAGGCTTCGCGTCTTATTGATGGTAGTGAGCAGTGCTGGCAGTCTTCTGGCTCACAAGGAAAGGTAACTTTAAGCCGTAACTGGTTTATTGTGGCATACTTTCATGTTAAAAGTATTTCCTGTAGTGAAATATATTTGTTAGTTACCTTTATCTAAGATAGTAAATGTACCTATTTTTTTAGAGCTATGCTTCATCTTTCTGTTTATTTTGTGTGAATTATGAGGAACTTGTGTGGTTTCTGAAATACAGGGTAATTATTCTAGGCTGTAGTTGGTTATACGTTTATAGTTGCCTTTTCAGTATAATAGCTGATGATAATTGTTCTTAACAATCACATTGACTGTATTTTACGTAAGTCAGTTTGTTGCAATATGAAAAGCACCTATGTTCTTACTAGCTAAAACAGCCTCCAAGCACTCCCTCGCTTGCATGGAATCATAGAATATCTTGAGTTGAAAGGGGCCTATAGAGATCATCAAGTCCAACTCTCTGCTTCTCACAGGACTACCTAAAACTAAACTGTATGACCAAGAGCATCATCCAGATGCTCCTGGAACTTTGACAGGCGTTATGCTGTGACCACTGCCTGTTCCAGTGACAGACCACCGTCTCAGTGAAGAGCCTTTTCCTCATGTCCAATCTGAACTTCCTCTAATGCAGCTTCATTCCATTTCCTCATGTCCTATTGCTGGTCACTAGAGAGAGGAGATCAGCACCTCCCCCTCCGCTGCCTCCCTTGAGGAACTTGCAGACAGCAATGAGGGCACCCCTCAGCCTTCTCCAAGCTGTACAAACCAAGTGATCTCATAAGTCTTTCCCTCGAGACCTTTCACCACCTTGATCACCCTCCTGTGGACACACTCTAATAGTTTAAAGTCCTTTTTCTATTGAGGTGCCCAAAACTGCACACAGCACTTGAGGTGGGGGGCTGCATGAGTGCAGTGTAGAGTGAGACGATCACGTCCCTTGACTGCCTAGCTATATTGTGCTTGGTGCACCTCAGGACACGGTTGGCCCGTTTGGCTGCCAAGGCACACTGTTGATTCATATTAAACTTGCCATCAACCCAAACTCCCATATCCCTTTCTATGGGGCTGCTCTTTAGCCTCTCGTCCCACAGACCCCCAGATCGCTTTACGTGGGGCTGTTCTTCAGCCTCTCATCCCACAATTTGTATGTATAAGGAGTATTACCCTGTCCCAGGTGGAGATTCGGCACTTGCTCTTGTTAAATTTCACGTGGTTGGTGGTTGTCCAGCTCTCTAATCTATCCAGATCTCTCTGTAAGGCCTCTCTGCCCTCGAGGGAGTCCACAGCACCTTCTAGTTTAGTGTCATCAGCAAACTTGCTTGATGTACATTCGACTTCTGCGTCCAGATTTAGAAAAATCATTATTCTTTAGTTCGTGGTTTGCCAGTTTTATTGGCCCACAGCACTGCTCCGTGGCCAGCTTAGGCACTGCGATTTGCGGCTAGGCTTTGGTCCAGTGTGTTTTGATGCTCTGTTGATGGCCGTGCTGAGAATATCCCCAAGTACCCTTGCTTTGGGTTGTCTACAGACTGTAACAAGTCAAAGGTTTACATTATGTCCCATTTCTTGACCTTCAGTGGTATTGTGCTTTCTCAGTCTTCTCAATGGTGTTGCTCTTGGGTGAAATAAATCATTTACTGCAACTTTTTCTCTTGTATTGGGAGGCTGGACCGGCAAGAAGTTCACAAGTTTGTTTTCCTTTGGCCAGTTCCCTTGCATTGCAGCTGTCATATACCATTCCCAAATGTTTTTCTTGCTTTCTTGAAAGACAGCACACATTTATTCTTGCTAACCGTATGGTGGTCATAACAATACTGTTTGAAAATGAAATTCTGTGTCTTTCCCCTAGCACTGGATTCGCTTGGAGATTTTTCCAGATGTTCTTGTTCACAGACTAAAGATGATAGTGGACCCTGCGGACAGCAGTTACATGCCCTCTTTAGTTGTAGTTTCAGGTATGTGTATGTTCTCCGAGAAATCTGAAAAGTATTTTCTTTGTATGTTCAACAGTAGGTATTTATCTGGTTTCAATTAACAACAGTCATGTATTTAACATGCATACTTCCTGTTTATGACACAAACACCACATCTTAAAATCTTTTTATTTCTATGTTTTGTTTTCTAGGGGGAAATTCCTTAAATAACCTTATAGAGCTAAAGACAATCAATATAAATCCTACAGACACCACTGTGCCTCTTCTTAGTGATTGTACAGAAGTAAGTGAAGGTTGTGTGAGAATTACTCTTGTATGCAACACAAAAGTATTTTGCTGCGAGCGAAGGATGAAAATCACTGTTGTGATTATTAAAACATGGTATTTTACTTTTCCTCTAAATTAGCACTATTTCTGGGAGTTTAGTAATGTTAATTATCCTGACAAGTTTTACCATAATCACAGTGTAACTCTATTATAGTCTTAGTAGTAAAGATTTTTTTTAGGTTTTTTGGTGTAAATTAATATACCTATGAACCAAGAATACATAACAAGAAACTTAAATTTGAGGATCATTTTGGTGAGTGATAAAGCTTATTTTGGATAGCAGTTTTGGTCTGTTTCAGTAACAGCAAGGAGGAATGCATTATGAACTTTTAGAAGATTGAAAGTTAGATCATTCTCAAAGTAATCAGGCCGTATGTTAATTTTAAAGTATGAATTATATAGGACTGAAAAGCCAAATATTTAAAGTTACAGATCCAATGTGTTAAGGTGACAAAGTCAAGCAAAAGTTCTAATTACTTCCTGTGTTTTGTAAGGTTATATAGGACCCAAAGGTGGCAATTTAGTTTTTTCTTCTTAGTACCACAGGTATGTTGAGATTGCAATCAAGCAGTGCAGAAGCTCTGGGATTGATTGCAAAATACATGGCCTCAGCATACTGGGTCGTATACGTGCAGAGGATGAAGATTTGGCTGCAGTCCCTTTCCTTGCTTCTGATAATGAGGAAGAGGATGACGATAAAGCCAACACTGGCAGGTAGGTAACCGCAGGGACAGGGAGGAAATGATAAAGAACCTTAGTGTCATTGTATTCTAGTTGGGAGATTATTGTAAGAGCAGCGACTTAATTAGGTTAAATGGTAGTAAAGAGAAATCAGTATCTTAGTTCATCAGAACTGTAAGTCGGTCATTTGTTGATAAATAACTTCTTTAAGATTACCACACTGGTAAGGTGGTAGCATTTTGTACAACTCTTCTGCTTCTACAGTATACTTGGAGGTGAAAAGCTAGCTAAAAACTAGAGGTGTTCATATGTGGTATGTGGCACATGTATACTTACCACTTCTCAGCAAAACATTCTGGGTTTTTTTTTGGTTTTATTTATTATAGCCAACACTAAACTGTGGTGGTGTAGTTTGAGTACTGAAGCTATTCCAAACTGTAAAATAAGTAAATACAGTAAAAAGGTGCCTATGCAATAGCATGCAGGTTGCTACACTGACGCTGTTTTTTCTTCTCAATATGTTCAGTCTCGTTAGAAAGAAGGCAGCTGGGCTTGAATCGGCAGCTACAATAAGAACCAAAGTTTTTGTGTGGGGACTGAATGACAAAGACCAGTTGGGAGGGCTGAAGGGTTCCAAGGTATGTTTGTTGTTTTCATACTTTAGTACAAAACAGACACAGCTGAAAATAAAATATACGTATCTCAACACAACTCAAAATTAATTGAAATGTAATCAGAATTTTAAAGTTTATTATCAAAAAGTATGAAGAGCAGGTTTTAATGGCTTTTTACTGTTAAGACATGTAGATGTCTGCTGAGTGGACAATTGGAGAGAATTTGCATTTTGATTGTTACTCTGAAATGGAGTTTGATTTTTGGCAACCACTTAGTCATTTGTTTTAGATGGTAGTGAGCTAACTGTTCTAAAAATGTGTAGCAATCTGTACGTATTCTGTTTGAGTTTGTGTGTGTGAAATGAAGATATTGGTAAACTTTTCTATGTATTACTTGTACCTGAAGCTGGTGCAGTAGTCAGGAAAAAGTTGAATTCTAATCTTTTGATTGGTGTAACTTGACAATATTTCATTGTAATTCAAGAGGAATTTCAGCCCTGTTTGCAGCCATTTATACATAATTTTTAATACAATGCAAGATGGGAGACATATGGTGAATGTTTTATCAATTTAAGATATCATTAATCTGAAAAGTACATTAAGAGAGCATTTCTTAAATTTATCTTGTAAATAAAATGTGTACTAATTTATCCGTAGAGTCCCTTTCAAGAAACAAAAAATTAAACGTCACTGTGTTCTCCATCCTGTATTTTATTGGTGCATAAAGCCATCAAGGCTTCGGTGCAGAAATGCAGGTTTCAGTTCATTCTTGCTACAAACATGTTAAGGCAGAATTATGGCTCTGACTAAAGTGCTTCCCCCATCTAGAAAAGCAGAGAGCTATAGGACAGTTAAATGGAAGAAGTGAGGGGATTAAAAAAAATAAAAAGATTCAGGTACCTCTGTAAATGTGAACTAAGTGGAAAAACCCAAAACCCATGCTAACGTGAACTTACACACTTTATCTTTGAGGTCTTGACAGGTATTAATATTATTAAATGCATAAATCGATTTATTAGGATAGTAATTGAAAAACTGATTTAAAACTTTTCAGATGTCCTTCAAACTTTTTTCCCATATACTGTAATGAAGAAGTCTGCTAGAAACTTTATCTCTTTGTCTGCATAAAAATAAATAACCATATACTTACTTATATAAGGAGTTATGCCAGGTTTGAATGTGTGTTGATTTAAAACACTTGAAAAGGGATTGCTGATGTCTATGTTTAAATATATATATTCTGTCTTTTGCTGGGTGTCTGTTAACTGGTATGCTTGAAGTATCTGAATAATACAGGGAATATCATAGATTTTTTTTTTTTAAAGTGCTGCGTAGATTAACTGGTTCATCACTTAAGAATAGCTCTTTTTAAAGTACAAAACTTTAAAGTGTAATGATCTTTATTTCCTGTCTGCTTTAGATAAAGGTCCCTTCCTTTTCTGAAACCTTGTCTGCCTTGAATGTGGTACAAGTAGCTGGAGGATCCAAAAGCCTTTTTGCAGGTAATATGAGTTTAAAATAAATATAATTGTTTAAGGACAAGAAATGTTTTCCAATTGTGAAGCATTAATGGTGTCTCAAACTTTTTTCTTTATTTTAGTGACTGTAGAGGGTAAAGTGTATGCCTGTGGAGAAGCCACAAATGGAAGGCTGGGTTTAGGAATATCTAGTGGAACCGTGCCTATTCCCCGCCAGATCACAGCTCTCAGTAACTATGTGGTAAAGAAGGTGGCTGTTCACTCAGGTACTGACTGTTGTTATTCTTATATGCATAAACATCATATATTAAGCCTGAAAATAGTTGCTCTTCTGGGGTGCTGTGATGCCCCAGCATATGTGATATTTTTAAAGTTTTTAAATATAAATACCGGTTATTAAATTCTCTTGCATAAAATGTCAGATTAAATCTAATGGTTCTGTTATTAAAATCTATGAATTTAGACCATACACAGTTTCTTACTTGCTGGAGGTTAAATTTGGTAACTTCTGAATAGTTTTTAAGTCTGATCCAAAGAAAGTGTTTTAATTTTTGAATATTGCTAAATGGTGGGTTTGTTTTTTCTTCTTGCAGCATTGAAAATAGCAAATAGTGATTTTTTTTTTTTTTTTCTTTTTTTTCTTTTTTAAGGTGCCAGGAAACTTACTCTCACAAAAATTTTGTGTTTTTAATTAAAACACCTAATAACTCCAGGAAAATAAGTAACATATATTGGGTTGAAAGGCCCATACAATTACACTGTAGATGTGCAGCAGTGTCAAATTTCTGAGATTTTTGCTAGACCTGATGCCTGCTTGAAAATTTAAATTTATGTTTACACTTTTAGGTGGCCGGCATGCAATGGCATTAACAGTTGACGGAAAGGTATTTTCATGGGGTGAAGGAGATGATGGAAAACTTGGTCACTTCAGTCGAATGTAAGGATACCAAATGTGTCCATATTTCAGTAAGAGAACTGAATTTGTGTTGCAAGTTGTGACACAGCTGACCACCACTATTGACAGTGATAGGATTTTGAATACAATGGGAATAAAAAAATAGTGTTGTGAAAAGATTTTTTTTTCAGCAGTGTACGTCAATTTATGGTGCAGCATTTGTAGCATTCTTCAGTAATTTAAAAAGAAGGCAGTCCATTAATACAATACTTGGAAACATACCTGGTGGATAAGGTCTTAAATAGTATTTTTGAATGTCGCTGGTGAAATGGCACGCTTTTGGATGTTGGGTTTTTGGTTACTTTCATAAGGTTTACAGAAGTGCCTAGAGGTGTACATCCATGGCAGTTTTACATTCCTGGTCTGTAACAGTTCGTAATGTTAGCCTCAGAGTATTTTGTAGCCATTTTCTTTAGACTTCTGTTCACAAACTTGTTAACCAGAAATAAATTTTTTACACTTTTCAGTAACACATAGTTTATTTCTTCACAGGACAGCTTTGAGAAAAATTTGAATTGTCTCAGGATTTTTCTGTGTGTGCACCACAGAACAATGTTTTGAAAGAAAAAAAAGATAAACATAGCCCATGGGGAAATCCGTGTTTGTCATTCTGATAGATTTTGAAGACCTGCTCAGAATACATAAAAAATTACAGTGCCTAACTCAGATGGTTAAGACATGACAACAAATAAATATTCATAGAGGTTTATGTTTCAGATCAATGAAAATGGAAGTCCAGATTAGAGCAGCATTGTTGTTCAGCTGCCTCATGTTTTCTGTAATTTTGTTAAAAGTGACGCTTGGAAATCTTGGGCATTTCATGGGAGCATGTTTTCCAGAGGCCACGCATAATTTTATAAAACCTTAATAGTGGCTCTGATACACAGTCAATATTAGAAAACCTGGAGTTGAAACTCTTCCCTGAATTTAGATAATATTGCAACCATATGAATAGTAAAAGTTCCCAGGACTCTTATAGAAGCCTAACAGTAAATTCCGGTTCTAATTTATCTGTTGTAAAGAGCAAAGTTGGGATGGGAGTGTCATCTCTTAGTCTTACTATCTGACTCTGTGTCCACAGGGTGGAAAAATAATTTCTTCTAACAAAGTGCTCAACTTTGGGCAATGACAGGATATCAGTTTTCACTTTGTATTACAGACTTCTTAATTGATTCATCAGTTATGGTATTTTGGCTTTGTCACCTAAATTTTGCAGTGTGTACATATAATATTTCTTCAAACAAGCTTGGAAGTACATTAAAAAGTGTAAACTTTAGATTTATGGTGCTACTAGTGAGTTTGTCTTGGACTCATGTCTTATTTTATCTTTACTGTTAGTTATTACAGAAAATTTTTTGGATTATGAAGGCTGGAGTATATTGTGCAACTCTTTCATAATTAATGCAATGAATTCTTTACTAATTTTCTGTAGGAACTGTGATAAACCCAGATTGATAGAAGCGTTGAAAACCAAACGCATCCGTGATATTGCTTGTGGCAGTTCCCACAGTGCTGCCATTACCTCTAGTGGTGAGCTGTATACATGGGGTCTTGGAGAGTACGGAAGGCTAGGACATGGAGATAATACCACACAGCTGAAGCCTAAGATGGTAAAATAAATATTTCTTGTCTTTGATGAAATGCAATTATGTTTATATGGTTAATAAATTATGAAATAAAGCTAAAGTGAAGCCAAAAATCATGAAAGCAATATGAAGACATCATTTCTGAGTGATATAAATTAGCTTTTGTACGCATACCTCTAAGAACAGGCAAGCGATTTCAGAAAGGCCAAAAAAATCCAGTCTCTTTTTCTTGGGAACTGATGTGGAATGGCTAGTGCTCTTTTGAACATTCGTGTCCTGGATCTACTTTGATACATAGCTGGAAGCTGTTACTGTCACTGAGCAGTGTTGGATCCTGAGTGAGCAAGGCTTGGTAGTCCTTGGCTAAATGGCGTGCTCATCCTGGGCAGAGTGAACAAGATCAGTCATAAGAGCTTGAAAATGTCTGTAAGGTTTTAAAACATAATTTCTTTGAAACGTCTTGCTGACTTTTTCTATTTTGTAGGTTAAAGTGCTCCTTGGCCACAGAGTCATTCAGGTTGCGTGTGGAAGCAGAGACGCTCAGACTCTTGCTTTGACAGATGAAGGTAGGAATGCCTTGTTCCAGAAGCTTTCTGACGCATGGCAATACTGTGATCATTGTTTGACCTGCACTTTGGTGTTTGTTAGGTTTGGTGTTTTCTTGGGGTGATGGTGATTTTGGAAAACTGGGCCGAGGAGGAAGTGAAGGATGCAACATTCCTCAGAACATTGAAAGACTGAACGGCCAAGGTGTTTGTCAGATTGAGTGTGGTGCGCAGTTCTCCTTGGCACTGACCAAGTCAGGAGTGGTATGGACATGGTACGTTATATTTGCCAAAAAGTATTAACAAAGCAGTTGCTAAGTATGTGTTGTATTTACTGCTATTTGACTGTCTTAACTCCATCTGTGCCTGGTCGGTGTGCTTGGCTTTTACATTGGCAGTTCTTTGAGACAAGCTGTGATCTGTTCGATTACTCTAACACTGTGTCTTGTATACTTGTGTGTTGTACTCTGTTGGGATGCGTGGGTCTTAACTGAATTAGTGGAGGAAGGGGAAGATCGTTCCCTCTCTTGGGAGGAATGGAGCGCGTAAAGGAACGTTAGTTCAAGACTTTGGAGTGGGAAAAAGAAAGCCTGAGAATCGTAGTTTGTAGTATGTAGCCTACAGCTAAAGCAGAAACTGGGAGAGTAAGATTGTGGTGGAGTAAGGAAGTAAGCTAAAGAAGAATTTGAAAACACAGGGTCTTTGCAGAGCTCATTGCTGCTCAGAAGGCCACTGAGTGGTCAGTAATGGTGCCTTGAAGGAAGAACTGGTATGAGATGATCACCGAGAGTTATTCAGAAACCCTTTTTATTTTTCTTGTATTTGTCTGCTTGCTTCTGCTTTGTTTTGAACACAAACCTGGCTTTTTGAATTTATAAACCTTTCTGTAAAATTTGAGAGCTTACTGTATGGCAGATCAGCTTCAGAGCTCTAACCAGATCAATCTCTTCCACCATCCTTGTGAAGTAAGACTATGACCTGTTTGATGTATATCAAAGCTAAGGAGACTTAAAATGATCGGTTTTTTTATATTGTTTTTCAGCAATTGATGAATGATGTGGAGAGAAATCCATAAAACTTCTGTTTTTAAAAGTTACTTCTGTTCTTAAAAGGGAGATAAACACTTTAGCAGAGATGTCATTTCTCATAGCGGTCACTGGAAACTACTTCTTGCTTTCACTTCCCCTCCTCTTTTAATTTCTTTTTTTTTGTAGTGATGAAGGGAGTAAGAGGAAAGGGATTTTGGCAATCTCTTTACAAAATTCTTTTTCATTGCTTCTTTCCTTCTCCCAGTTTGTCTTAGCACTGTTACGACTAGCCATGAAATGAGGGTGGTGAAACACTGGAACGGGTTGCCCAGAGAGGTAGTGGAGGCTCCATCCCTGGAAACATTCAAGACCAGGTTGGACAGGGCTCTGAGCAACCTGATTTAGTTAGCGGTGTCCCTGCTCGCTGCGGGGGGG
>Ga0065711_1050015_pt1 | contig 11028 bp, 6 predicted proteins | sample Hoacrofraction12_FD_59098 | JGI IMG/M metagenome (GOLD analysis project Ga0065711, IMG submission 59098) | Hoatzin crop microbial communities from Cojedes, Venezuela - Epithelial fraction 12 v2 (version 2) | ecosystem: Host-associated > Birds > Digestive system > Esophagus > Crop | place... | reverse complement strand
TCAAAGATGATGGAGAGTGGCTCAGCAATGACATCCGCCAGCTCCCTCAGCACTCGTGGGTGCATTCCATCGGGGCCCATGGATTTGTGGACGTCCAGATCACTTAAGCAATCCCTCACACAGTCCTCCTCGACCAAGGGAGGGTCATACTTTCCTCAGGCTTCCTCTCTTACCTCCAGGGCCTGGGATTCCTGAGGGCCGGCCTTAGCACTGAAGACTGAAGCAAAGAAGGCATTCAGTAGCTCTGCCTTCTCTGCATCCTGTGTCACCAGGACGCCCACCTCATTCAGCAGCAGCCCCACATTATCCCTAGTCTTCCTTTTGCTGCTGATGTAGTTGAAGAAGCCCTTCTTGTTGTTTTTGACATCTCTTGCCAGCTTCAATTCCAGGTGGGCCTTGGTCTTCCTCGTTGCATCCATGCATGCTCTGACCACATTCCTGTATCCTCCCAAGTGGCCTGTCCCTCTTTCCACATTCCATAGACCTTTTCAACAGCCAGAATGCTTCTCAGTGTTTTCACTTTCTGAAGTGTACATATCTTCAAGACTACACACCTTTATACTCTATTTGAATATAGTTCTTTTAACTTTCACTCTGATTCCTCAGAGGACGTGATGAAAGTTGGTACAGGGTTTTTTTGTTTTGTTTGTTTGGGTTTTTTTTCTTCCTAAAACTCAGTCCTGAGATTATCAACAAATCTAGAAATAGAAAGCCAGGAGTACTATGGGGTTTTTGCTGCCTCTGTTATAAAATAATTTCTTAATGGGGAAGTGTACTGCTTCATGGAAAATAAATTGATTTAAAATTCATGCTTTAAGAAAGGATTCTTTGTGATAGCTGGAACACATGATTCTCAACAAAGCACTAAGCAATGCAGCACTTCTGTAATCTCGTTATATCTGCTTTTTCTTGCCCCCTTGTGCCTGTAACTGCTGACGTGGCTTAAGTTCTGGTATTTTGCTTATTGGATTTTCTTTCTTTCCAATGTAGTAAATCGCGATAACACAGATTCATAAACCCAGATAATGAAGAACATTATCTGTTCCTCATTTTTGTGCAGTACTAATCTGAACCAGAACTTTTCAGCTGTATCCGCTATATCTTGCTATTGTGTCATCCAGATAATTTTGAATAACCATAAAAGTTGATTGCTTGACTGGATTTAAAAAAAGAGTCAAAATAGGCTTTTTGTGGGTTTGCATGTTTGCCAGGCTGTATAATCAGCTGGTCCTTCAAAACTTAAGCTGTTTCCTTTGAACAGAGAATTACTTACCCATTACACAAGTTCTTCAAGATGTGCTGTCCCATATGCATTCAGTCCTTTAGCGAGTATGCTCTTCGGATTGGAGACTTCTGGTCTCAGCAAAATCTGTGAGTATACCAGTACCTGACTTGAGTGCCTTCTCTGTGGAATAAGAGCAGGGTTAGGACAGGTAACAGTCAGTTCTTGTTAGCTCTTCCTTGGAGAACTGCTGCCCCTGTAGGATAGTAAGAAAGTGAGGTTGGTAGCAAATGCACATCTGAACAAACAGTTGGAACTCCAACCACAACCAACTTTCTGTTCATTTTTAAGTACCTTTGGATGTTCTTGGCTGGTAATTCCAGTAGTGATACTGTGTAACAACCAGCATGGCCAGGGCTAGCTTTGGAGGCTTCCGGGTGGATGGGAACTGTAGAACTGTTCTGCTGATGTTCTGCTGATGATGAGATTGTTCCTGAATTCCTTTGTGATGGCTCAGGGCTCTGTATTGGTCACCAGACCACTGCTCTGCTGGAGGCAGGTTCAGGATGTTAAGGCAAGCTGGTGGGATGTATGTTGGGGGCAATGACAGGGGTCCATTCTCACAAGTTCTTTCTCTTTTAGTGATTTATCTACTTAATCTCCATGAAAATAAATTTGACCTTGCTGAAATTTAGTTGGAGTATTTCCATGCTGGGGTTATCACTTTTAAAATGTTTTTTAAAATTTTCTTTTTCCCCAAATGTACCAATTTACTGCTCGATGTTGTTCATCTCATCTTGCATTACAAGATGATGGTCACATCAACCAACATTCTTTGTTACTTGAAAGGAACTGTTGGAGCAAAATAGCATAGCATTTTTGGTTTAGATAAAAATCTAAGCAGATATGAATAAGATATGCTTGTGATATTTGTGTTGTCATTTACTCATAGTAAATGTAAAACGTAAAACCTGAAAAGTCATGTTGGTACAAGCATGTGCATGTACTTGATATGATTTCTTACTTTCGTCTTAGTATTATGCTATTTCGTAATCCTATGGCAACAATGCCAGAAGAAATACAAGAAGCTCTTAAAATTTTAGAGGGGAAAAAGTTAAATAGTTTTGGTTGTAAAACATGCTGTAACGCTCCTCACCTCGCCCTTACATTAAGTGGATCCCAGTGGACTAGAGAAAATTTTATGAAACCTTTGTATTGAATGATGACTATAAACCAAGTGTCAGTGTTATCCAAAGCCGATTCTGTACACAGACTTTTTGTTAAATCAAAATTCCCAATCCAGGAATTCCTGGCTGTCAGCCCAGACACCTCAGATGCAAGTCACCTTAGGTTCTTAGGGCTTTAGGTTCAGTGTGACAAGTATTGAGAAGACTGTCGGGTACTGAAATTTTAAATTTGTGTTTATTTTAAATTTTATTCTGCGGTACATACCAGTATGATCTGAAAGTCACTCGATGCTTTTTGTAGCATTTGGGATGGTAATTTTGGCTTCTGAAGCTTCCTGGTTTAATATAACGTAGTTCATATACTATTTCTGCAGTTCAGGCATTTTTTAAACAAGCTTTGATGTAGTTTTTTTTTCTGTGTACATGTGTACATACGTAACACATCTGTGTGTCGCTGCTCTCAGCAAGAAATCCTGTTTCAGTAGGCCAGCAGGTGTTGAATTTAGTGTCTTATTGATAATGCTTAAATGGATACAAATAAACTCTTAACAGAAAGGCAAGAAAAAGTTCAATTGATGGTAGTTTTTAAAACACACAAACAAAAAAATTCCAGTACTCTATTCTGAGGCTAAAATTAGATGAAAATTCTTCAGCTAAGCCAAAATAAGGAAGCTCTTGGTATGCAGGAGAACTTCTGCAAGGAAAGATGAAATCTTTCTTTCCCTTTGCAGCTAAAGATCTAATTGTTTATGGTTTGGGGTTGTTTCATCGTTTTTATGTTCATGTCCTTCTACAACTGTCTTTCACCATGGGAAACAGCATTCTTGATTTGGCATTTCATGTGGCAACTGAGATGTATTTATGTTTGTGCTAGACTCAGCAGGCTATGTGCAAGACTGACTTCGGTGCAGGTAGGCGAGGTTTAGTGTAGAGACTGAAGTGGATGCTAGCAAAACAAACCAAACGAAAAAAAGGACCTAAAGCCATGAGTGGTTCACGTACACCTTGCTGTAAAAAGGTGCAATCCTGGCTCTAGCAGCTTGCTTCCACTGTCCTCTTTGTTTTCCCACCTGTGTTGGCGCAGTTATTTGTGTGACATTGTAACAAACCACTTGGGTAACTGATACTGTTGAAACTTTTTGTCTAGGTTCGTTTTAGCATGGGTTAGTTTATCTGGTTCACAGAATGTTTGGGCCAGAGTAAACAAGGCAGGAAAGTGGGTATGAGGATGAAGAGAGGAAGGCAGGGCTTCCTCCAGGACCAAGTTCATCGCTACTACCAGCTTAAATTGTTTGGGATATATAACATGGGTTATGCAATATTATCTTGTAAAATTTAGTGGTGTAATGAAAGATACAAAGATTGTACTTCAATTTGATACATGAGGTTAAGGGTAGTAGCGGCACTAAAGCTATGCTCAGTTTTGAGTCATGGGGCACAATATGCTTTGTTGAATTCAAGATACAAAATACTCTGAAGAAGTCAGCCAGCGTACACATGCCCAAGCAGTGCGTGGTTAAATTTGAAAGGAGGTACGGGAGGTTTTGGCATCCGGAAATGGCTGACCACAGTGCCTACTCTGCATTGAGTTCCTCCTTCACTGAAACCTGGCATGGTTGGTTTTACTTATGTAAATATATACATTTATATAGTATACATATAGTTTATATAAATGAATATGTTTATGTATACAGCTTTAATATGACACCATTTTTACACTGTCCAGTATTACTGAAGTTACATATTTTAAATCTTGTGAGCTCATTCTACACGATACTGACTTGGGCTTAATGTGTAACAGTGTTCTCGTGGTAAGCCTTGAATAAAATTGGATATTTTTAGGAACTCTTTGTATGGTTTACATTTTTCAGTTAATTTAAATCCTATTGTTTTACAGATTCAAGCATTGAATACTAGCAGTTTCATGTATTACTTGATCACATTCCTTCCATCTTCTGTGGCATGCAGATTGCTGAGTGGAAGGTACTAACTTCAGACCTGAGACTTGGTTATGTATAAGTAGTGCTTGCTAGCAAAAAAACCCACCCATTTCTCCCCCCCTTCTTTTACTTAGCTCCTGGGCTGTTTCCAGTGTCAGGAAGAACTGAAAAGTATTAGTAGACATCTAGTAGATAAGTTATCACACCACAGCTGAGTGCAGAAGAGGAAAGTGGAATAGCAATGCACTATTCCAGGACTCTCTCCAAATGAACAAAATAGAATTTTAGCTGGGAAAAGGGAAGTTGTTGGGATATCTACTTGGGATACTGGCCTTTGTTTGTGAGAGACTTAGCATTCAAACTGACTCTTATATCCACAAAGTTTGTACTGAATATAGCTAATTCCATCTGGAAATGGACAGCGCGTTTAAGCAGTGTGTTCTGTGTGGGTACACAAATCACTTGGAGTGTCACTGTTTTAATGACAGTGTTTTCCCAGTGTTTTTTCTTAAATCAGTGGAGCTTTTCATGTGTGGAGAAGAGGACTGCATCCAAATAGATTTGGTTAGCTTAGAATAGCTAGCTTATTTCTGCACAGGGAAGAAAATGAGCACATGTATTGGCTAAGACTGAACTGATCCATCAGCTTGTGTTTGTGGAGATTAACTGGTGTTTGCTGGTGTGATGTTGCCCATTTTGCATGTGCTCTGGTTCTAACATCATCCTGAGCAGGCTCGCTATTCGTGTAGGAAGGTATTTTATTTTTCTGTTTCCTGATGTGTAGTAAGCTGAATCTGGGTAAAGACCAGTTCCAGAACAGCATTGGGTTACATGCAGTTGAGGAGGAGTTGCTACCTAGCTGGGGAGGGCAGGCAGGGGAGCTCCCGCTTTCTGCGTTGGCAGGCCTGTAGATCGGCTCAGGTTGGCTGGTGTAACACCTGCAAAGCTGCTGTGGTGGTATAGTTGTGTCTCCTGCCCTGGCTGCAGCTGTATGAGGCAGACCAGGGCTGCGCACTCTCTAGAGCAGTGATTCTGCCTGTACGTCATGTCTGACCGGAGGTGGTGTGGTTCCTTTTTGAAAACATCTGATGTCATAGACCACAAATGCCAAAAGGCCTGGTTTTAGGAACCTTGTTCTAGGGCATCAGATGGTTGGAAATCATGCACTCTCATGTTTCAGTCCCGTGCCTCTGTCTCGCCTTTTCATATACCCGTGTCTGTAAGCCAGGTTTCCAAACCCTTCTCTACTCTTCCTCCTCATGTAGCCAGCCCTCGAATCCCAGAGCACTTGTCCAGCCCCCACCCCTGCGCCTGCAGCAACTTGGAGCCTTCGCCTTGGTCTGTCTCTCCCTTTCTGCTCCCCAGGATCAGCTTTGTGCACTGCTGTTGTGACCAAGAGGCCAGGTGTGCCTCTCCACTCAGAATCATCTCTCACCTCCCCACTGTCGCTGCAGCTCGGTCTTCTGAACTCCTCATGCCAGAAATAATCAGATTATTAAAGCAGAGAGAAGAGACTGGAACGGTGCTGCTGCTTGCTTGAAACATTCTCTTGCGTGGTACTTCCTTGTCCAATTTAACATGTCGGAGGGGTACTGAGAGAGGAGGTAAAGTTGGGAGCATGTAGCAAATACAGGTACACCTGTGACAACACAGAAGTTAGTTACCTGTTCACAATATTGAATGGAGTCTGAAAAAGTTTAGGCTTTACCTTTGTATCACTCTTTCTTACCTGCATGTTTGTGTTCTGGGTGGAGGCACACATGTTCAGTTGACAGTAGGCAGTTTTTTGTTGTGGTAACTTTCATTTTGTGGTATTACTATTTTAACACTACTGATATAGGAATGAATTAGAATGTGCTTATTGTATGTTTAGCCGTGAATCCTTGCTCAAATTTCCTTGGAATTGACTTTCTAAAAAAAAAAAAAATGTGTTCAAATGCCTAGATTAATGCTTAAGCACCTTATTTTTACTGTTAGACCTACTTCTAGGTACTAGGCTAAACTTGAAAAGTAGTACTGAATGAGAACTACGTAACTGCTATGAAAGCAAAATGCAGCTGAAAGCAGTGATGATGGTGTAATCTCCAGTGGGATTGGCTTATTCTGCTTTCTCAATATAATTCACTTTGGGACTTTTATAAAGATGTATAAACATATTGGCAGGTATGAAAAGTCTTGCTTTGTGTAGTTAAAGGAGTATATCTACTCTAGACCAACTCCTACGTGAAGATTTCTTAGCTAAAAGCTTGATAGCAATCCTGTTCCTTGTTGTAGTTTATCTTACTGATTTGTGAATGGTTTGGAAAATTACAAATTATTTTGGGAAAAATGTATTTTTGATCTTGGTTTAATCCTTCAAATAAAAAGCTATTTTGGAAATATTTGAGGTTTTAATTTATGAAAATGCTACATGCTGAAGGCTGAATTTATCTAAGTCATATAATACATGCTTAAAACAAAGAAGTAACTTATCGGTGTTTTTGTTCTTCAGAAATGGAGGAACAGAATGCTGGACCTGGGACTGAAGATTTATAAAGGATTATGGGATTATACACTGAAGAGCCAGCAGGCGGAATGCCTGAGTAACTGAAGAAAATGGGTGCTAATGCATCTAACTACCCTCACTCGTGTTCCCCAAGGGTAGGGGGAAATTCACAGGCACAACAGACATTCATAGGTAACTCTTTTTTTAGTTGTCTTCACACTTACATAAGTGAGTTGCTAGGTTGTGTATGCACTGGATTTGATTTGCTTGCAGTAATGTTATGCAGAGCTTTTATTTTCTAGGTCACCAGTTTGAATCCATTCAAGCTCAACCGTGCATGAAATTCGGTACTGTCCAGTATCTGTTTGGCCTACGTATGCAATGAGTTGATCTGCCGTTTGCTAGTAAGCAGATGCCAGGTTGTTTAAAAAAAATAGTGGAGTTTTTTTGATAATTATACCATGCATGCTAGTTTCCCCAGTTCAAGAGCAGTTGCTATCTGTTAATACTATCTATCATTTTTCTACTCCCTCAGATTTTCTGTGAAACTGTGTTAAAGTGTAGAAAACTCTTGATCATAGTTATTCATAGTAGTATTGTCATTGTGTCTGAGTAAATAACTTTCTTGTTGCTAGAAGGGATATCTCTGATAATAAGCCTGTTCAAGTAACGAGGAGTCTTGAAGACAACTTCTTCTGTTGTTTTCCTGTTCCTGTGAATGGGGAATGGGGGTCGCTTATTGTTCTAACAGCTTTTTTTACAAGCAAGGGCGTTGCTTAGCTGGAAGTGTGAGTTGAAGTACTCTTCAGAAATTTATTATCTCAGTCATAAATGGGGCAGGTATTACCTTTATGTGCTTTTCAGTCTAGTGCAAAAAGGCCTCAGTGTAGTTCTAAGTACTGTCACACTATAAATAATACATGGTTATGTGAAGAATCTAAAATAAGGCAGTTTTTGAGAAGGTAAATCTTGCTTAAAAAAACCCAACTTTAAAAAAAACCCCTGACAGCTGGAAGAATGATCTTAGCAGTAAATAGCATAAATACTTTATAAACACTTCTCCTTTATGCCTTGGCTTGCAACACTGAAGTAGTAGTTACTGATATTCAATGTTACTTCTTTTCTTAATCATCGCTGAAAGCACAGTGATATGCTTAGGAGAGGAAGAATTTACTTACTTTGTAGTTTCTTGCTTTTGTGACACTCCTGACGTTTAGAGATCTGAGTAGAGGACAGCCCACAAACTGTTACATGTAAAGACCTGTACTCTGGGCTAAAAATTCTGCATGTGCTGTCGTAGCATGTCAAGGAAGAACTTTCAGTACTAACATCTTCGATATCCATGCTGTAAAGTCCCCTTTAAGGCTTCATGTATTTTCAGTGTATCATAACTAACAGTAGTAAAAAGTTTGCCCCAATGTGTATATATCCTTTCTAAAGTCACAGCCAGAATGTTTTTATTGAAAGTCTTGGTGTTTTTTATCTGCGTCCGTATGGAATGAAGAGAAACACTTACAGGCCTGAAAACAGGCAGATCTGCATGCTGGACCACCTTTTGAGTAGATTGAAGAGGTGAGAGTTCCAAAGGCTTCGTTAAATTCCCCAGAAACTTTCTACTTGGTATGTGGAAGGTTTTGTTGATGCTCTTCATGACTAAATTCAAAAAAGAACTCATTATGTAGTATGTCATGATAAATTTATTGATCTGCATTACCCATTGAAAATTGTGGTTGAGACTTTTTTGAGGCAAGTCTAAAAGCGTATGGCTGTCTCGTCTTAGGCAAATGAGTGTTCTGGTTAATATCAGAAGATTTCAGCAAGAATTTTATGGTGGCACGTGTTAGTAGGGTAAGCATGCGATCTACATTACAGGTGTGCATTTCTTCTTCCCACTTTGTGGAATTTGACTCTTTCTGATCTTATTTCTTGTTTGGATGATTGGTTTGTGTAACTGTCTCAGCAGAAGATAGATGTATAGTAAAATTGATAGCTGAGGTTTTCATCACTTGGCAGAATAATGGAGATTTATTATTTAATCAACTTCTACAGATTATTTTTTTAAATCTTTTTTTAATGTAGAAGGCATGAGATCTATTTACTGTCCCATAGTAGAACTGGCAATATGGGGACTAGAGTTACAATAGCTGCATAATACCTGTTAGTTGCCTTATTCCTGGAAATTGGGTTCAGGCCTGTGGGTTTGTTTCAGACTTGCTGCTTTACCATTGAAGTGCTGCACCATGTTACGTTGTGAATGTAGGATGAATATTAAAAGTTGAGAACAAAGCACAGAAGTTTCGTAGGATGAGCTCCTATTGTTGGTTGACCTAATGCTGAATGTGCTTACAGTTTATGAAGAGGAGATAAATCCGTAAAAATAATGCCCTTCTCTTACTGTAAAAAATACTTCCATTTTAGCAAAGGCTTAACTAGTCATCTCCTTGCTGTTTTGTCTACAGCATTCAGGAGGAGGATTTCACACAATTTTCTAGGGTGGTACATCTGTTCAAGATGTTTATTTTAAATAGAGCTCTATAATTAGATTTTAAAATGTGTAGGCATGCAGAGGACTAGAAAGATCCCGGTATTCATTGTCAAGTGCCCAAGTAGTTTCTTTTGGCAGTCATCTGTTTCTGGTGAATATTTATCTGTTCAAAGCTGGATATGGTCTAGGGGCATGAAGTAGCTATTTCATTTTTAACAGCATTTAATAGATTGGTGCCTTTTAGTGTGGAAGTGGGGAATAAATTTCTGTTTCCTACTTCTAGTGCTGCTGCCTTATGAAGCAATACAGGCAGGTGAAAAAGGGCTCTTCAGCATTCTTTCTTTGAGGGATACAGAGCCACTGGCTGTTGTACCCAGAGATGCTGTCCTGGTGCATCTCTGTGTCTGCCTCAGGCAAAAAGCAGTTGTGTGGTGACATTTCTGTAGCGGTCTTTTATCTGTTTGTAAGGGTTAATAGCACTGTTTGCAGTTCTTCTGAAGTTAAATCTTGTGAGCAGTTCAGGGTATACAAGGTGTGAATGGTGTTTTAGTGTCTTGCGGTGATTTATGCGCAAGTAATACCTTGCGGCAGCCTTCAGGGCAGAAAGAAATTGAGACTTGCGGCGTACTAGTTTTTCTTTAGCGGAATGTAAGGGAATATTCTGCATACTCAAATTTGCCATTAGAATCCAAAATACTTCAAATAGAAATGAGCTGGCATGTTTCTCTTGGAGCAGAATCTACCATTATAGAGTGACCAAAGAGTGGTTATACTTTTATTGTGAAATGTAATCAATACTTTTTAGATTGAGCAGAAATTCTAGGCTTGTCTTTATTGGTAGGACACTGAAGCTCAAGTTTTCTATTATAATACATAGTATAGCATGTGGAAGGAATTTTTATGGTGGATTTTGCAGCACAACCTCTTTTTTGAAGTTGTCTTGAGTTACTGCTCTTCTCTTCATTTAAATTAGTATTTTCTTAATGTCTTGAAATTTCACTATGATTGATTACACGATGCCTGATCAAGCCAAATTTAATGTAGCATGGATAAAATGGTTAGAGGTCTTTCCTCAAATAAAGCAAAGTTGTTCCCAAAGTTTGCACCAGTAGATGAGTCGTAAAATCTTTGTATTGCATGTTTTGGGGGGGGTTCAATAGCTTGGCATAAAAGTCAGTGTGTAAGGCTACTTGAAATTATTTGGGTTTAAATAATAAACAATTTGCAGAAATCTTTGATTGCTACAGTTGCTGTGCTCTCAAATACAGCTTTGAATTACTCCTGTGTGTTTCAAAGTTCAAGAAATATCTATCTGAAATAACACAACTAAAAGCAATGTGTTTTGACTGACAGGCCCATGACATCACTGTCAAAATAGCATAGCAAAATAGCATCGCATCAAATCTACCTGGAACAAATGGAAGTGTGAGAGGGCAACGGTAGAACAAGTTATAAAAGGCCCCAAAAGCTGTGGTGGTTGGATGTGCTTTGAACTTAAAGATCCAAAAAACGTAAGAAGTAGTGAAGCTACACAAGTGTACTAATGGAAACATGTTAACTAGTCCCTACAGAAAATAGACAATGCTATTTCAGATGAACCTTTGATTGTTATTGATCTGTATACCTTTTCATATGTTTTCTTCTGCTTTCTTCTTTTGTCTGGAAGTAGTAGTTGGGTCTGTGTATGTGGTTGTTGTTCCCCCCCCCCC
>Ga0065711_1050014_pt1 | contig 11029 bp, 6 predicted proteins | sample Hoacrofraction12_FD_59098 | JGI IMG/M metagenome (GOLD analysis project Ga0065711, IMG submission 59098) | Hoatzin crop microbial communities from Cojedes, Venezuela - Epithelial fraction 12 v2 (version 2) | ecosystem: Host-associated > Birds > Digestive system > Esophagus > Crop | place... | reverse complement strand
GCACCACTGAAAAGAGTCTGGCCCCATCCTCCTGACACCCACCCTTGAGATATTTATAAGCATTTATTAGGTCCCCTCTCAGCCTTCTCCAGGCTGAACAAGCCCAGCTCGCTCAGCCTCTCCTCATAGGAGATGCCCTTAATAGCATGCTTTAACTTTTGGACAGCCCTGAATTAGTCAAACAGTTAGACTAGATGATGGTTGTAGGTCCCTTCCAACTGACGTAGTCCTATCCTACCCTACCCTGCCCTACCCTACCCTATCCTATCCTGTCCTGTCCTGATTTCTGGGCTATTGGCGTTGCTCACACAACTGGAAAAGACACTCTACTCAAAGTGTCTAAGTCGACAAGACAAAAGACATAACTATTATTCAAAGCAGTATATTTGTCTTATTTCGCAAATGAAGACCTGAAGTGTGTAGAGAGCTGAAGGGCTTGTTTTTAATACCATTGTTAATGCTTTTAATTCATGCATGTTCATCTAGGGCCAAGCCTGGTTTTGCATAGACTGAGTAACTATTCCAGCACCTCATTTCACACACAGTCAGCCCTTCTTACACTGATTTGCTATTCAGTACCTGTTTATTTCCTGTTTCTTTCAGAAAAATAACCTGGCATTGTGACCCAGGATATTGCCATCTAATCCTGTCACATGCAACCCCTGTGGCAGAACTGGGAACTGAACCTAGGCTTGATCCCTGACCAGTTCCTCACTCACAAGGTCATTTTTACCTGTGGCTGGTAATGTGACTAAGGATAATAGCATTGGCTGCCTTTTGCCAGTTTTGCTTTTAACTAAGCCATAGTTCAAGTTAGCATCCCACTCCCGCGCTCAGTTGCTCCATAATTAGCCAGCCTCTAACAAATATTTACATGCCACATACTCTGACATGTTTTCTACTCCTTTGCCATATTAAAGGCTAAAATCACCAACTTGCACTTGCTTCAGCCTGAATGCAGTTTGACACCTCCCGGTTCAGCGAGCTCCTTGGCACACTTCTGCTGAAATCCCACATGTATGCGTGCTCTGGTGCAAATGCTGAGTAAGCACCATGATTTAGATGAAACACTGGGCCTGGGGCTACAGCAAACTGCATGCATTATCTAGTCCAGCTGCAAATTCACTTTCAAAGGTGTATCTATAGCTGCCAGCCATACAGGAGCTTCTGTTCTCTCGACTACGTTTCCTCTAGTTCATGCATTAACAGCTGGTTGCTTACCAAACTGTACTCTTAAAGGAAAAAATGTCTGTTTATGTCTCAGTGGAGTGGTGACCAGGGTAATGAAAACCATTACTCATGAATACATTATACAACAACTGAAAAAAGAATCTATCAAATGAACATAGTTGCCAAAGAGTATTTGTTCCTTAATCAAAAAAAAACCGAAAACATTAACCACAGCAAGTGCTGCAAGAATGCATGTAAATAACAAGGCATACTCGGTACCTCAGTACCCTGATGTTTTAGGTGCTGTGTAGTCATGGGATAAATGTAACTCCTGAACTCAAAGGCATAATATGGAAAAAAAATAAAAACCAAGTAGATAATCTCAGTAGGTTAGTTGGAAAAGGAATAAGAAATGGCATAGCAAAATAAAAGCAACTGTGTAATTCACAATTCTTTTCTTTAGACTTGTTCAATTATGCAAAAAAAAAATCTTAGAAATAAGCTGTCCGAGAGGGACAGTTAATTAAATAAAATCAAGCCTATTACCAAAATGAATAATTTAGTATATTTGTGATAGATTCTTTCTTTTAGTTTTTTTGGCCATAATATTTGTCGGCCCTTCTGGTAAAGGAAGACCTTTCATGAAAGGGCAAAGAACCAAATTAACTATATATAAATTAGAAAAAACAAAACTGAGGTAAATTTCCTTCAGTCTTGTGTTGCCTACCATTGACTTTATGGCACTACAACATTAACAATGGGAGCCAGCACTCTGTATACTGAGATATAATTAAAATACACACAAAGCTCTGGGCCTGTATACAAAATGCACTGAGAAGTTCATGCAAATTGGGCAAAACTCAATGCTACATGCTGAACAAGCTTATTCATACCATGATTCCTCCTACACAGGAGCTTTATTCTTAATTTTCTCTCACCAAAAGACTGGAGAAAGGAGTTTTGTGAAAAAAGCTGAAGGTCACACTACCAAGGCAATATTAAACTAAGGGGAAAATATGTCACAGAACTGCAGGCATTAGCATTTAAACCAAACTGATTTAGATGATACAGATGTAAAACTTGATCTTTTCATACAGTGAAGCCTCTTTTATTGTTACCAGCTGTAGCACTGCATCTCCCTTTATAAATGCTCTGTTTACTCCATTTCCCTTGGAGTGAAGAAGTTCCTGCCTGGCACAGAGCTAGAATTACTGTCCTCATGTCCCTTCTCCCATCACCTATGACCAGAGCGTGTGGGACAGGGAGGAAAAGTGACCGAACCGGGGACGGTTCTGGCTCTGCTTGCGTAGGGGATGGCCCCTTTGCTGGTGTAACCTAAGCCTGGGTCTAGGTGGGGGATGAGTCAGGCAGCTGTGCTCACAGCTGGGACAGCCTCTGCTCCACCAACCCAAAGCACAGTGCACAGGACAAAAACTCCCACTCTTTAGAGGACAGGTGTAAAAATGGCTTATAGTGCTTTCCTTTTCGGTGTCAGGAGGGGAAGAACTGTGTGGCAGGGGAAGGAAAGGGCAGTGCGTTGCCTGCTGGCACTGCTGAGCCCTTCAGTTCACCCAGACATTCATAAAACCCCAGCCTGATGCACTGAGGCTGCCAGCGCTTAGCTTTCCTCCTCACTAATATTTCAGTGTTATCCCATGGTATTACCTCACTGCATTTTTGTCTCTAGTCTGATACATTAGAGCCTTGTGCGAAACTTTGTCCAGCAGGATCTGCTTCACAGTGTGAAAACAGTTTGTCAGGGTGAAGTACCCATGCCAGCTTAGTACAAAAATGCCTCTTTTAAGATACAAGTGTCTTCTAATGATTTAATCTTGAGAATTCAAAGTAGTTTGTTATTTCTTTAAAACAAACAAACAAAAGCTTGATCATGGCTTAAGTGACCTTCAATTTAATGGCTGGCAAACTGGCAAAAAGCTGAATTTTATTACAGATCCTAAATGACTGTGCTTCATTTGTTCGAAGAGATCCTATCTATCATCCCCCTTGAGCATTATCTGAGTTCATCAGCTTATTTGGTTGTAGTTTATAAGCTAAAACATTATTTTAGCTTGAAAGTAGGGCGATGAAATGTGACTGTAGCAAGCTGAGTATTCATGCATTTATCAGCTACTCTGCAGATAATGTAGGTGATACTGGCAACCTTTGGCTTCTTGTGACCACATTTTAAAGTAGAAGATACCTACTGTAAAATGCACATATCTCTATGTCAAAGGGTGGTTTTGAGGGAACAGAGAAGGTCAGCTGTAATTCGATGTCATATTAAACCATGTGTTGACTTAAGGAATCAGAGGTGCAAATCACTTAATAAGATTACTGTAAGATGTACGAGAGCAGGATATTTCACCATGAAAAGACTACAGGAAGCTTCAAAATGCATTATTGAAGTAAATACTAATGCATATTTAAAATGCCTTTTGAAGAAATTTGCTCTAAGTATTAGCTAATACAAAGATGTAACCATTTGCACAGGAAAGCACAATTAATAATTCTTTGAGGTCACAGAAAGATCTAGGTAGGAGATATCTAGTTAGGACTGATTTCCTTTTCTTATTTTTTTCTTTTTCTTTTCCTGTTAAATTGAAAGAACTAAAACCTAAGACTCTAAAGCAAGTGCCTACGAGACATCTAAATCATAGTAAGTCATGTAGATAGCTGGAACAGTAACTCTGCTTATTCAGCGGCGTCAAATTGGATGCTGGACAGAGTGCCATGAACTCAGCTGCCTATGGAACTTGAAGGATGTGAGAGCTGACCTTCAAAATACATTTAAAGTATTTTTGGAAGGGTTGGTGAGGTATGAGGAGTGATTTACTCACTAACCTTTTAGGTGCCTACATGGAAGAAGACGTGATCAATGATGGTGCTGGTGAAGCTAGGAGGAACACACTGCGGGGTCTCCACTGGAAATGGTTCTGACCCACACTGTGGGTCCAGGGGTCAGAAATGCTGCTCAGGCCACAGTCTCTGTGAACAGGTGCATTTATTTATCTGTGCTTTACACATGCATGCATATATTTTTATCCTTGGGTTTCTGGATCAGACAGAATCCAATCTTTCTGGACAGGAAAGAATCATTTCATGGCAGTCCCTGCAAGACACACATCAAAAAATGTTACTCAGTTACCTCTTCTCTGAGACCAGTAACTTGTGTGTTGCTAATAGATATTGTCTGTAACAGTATCCGGCTTTAATATGAAGACACACATAGGGAGATGAGGTATGAATTTCCCTAATAGCTTGTTCTATTTCTTGCTGCAAAACAAGGAAAAATCTTGAATTTTCTTACTTTGGCTTTTCACCACAGCCCCTGATGTTTCTTTCTGCATTGAAGAACACTCTAAGACCAGATATATCCTCTGCAGGAATATGTTCCTGCATTCATACACCATGATCAAAGCTGTGTATTTGATCACCTTCTCCAGTGGAGTGGCACTGGGTTTGAGGTCTGAAGCATTCTTGTGTGACACCAGCTTTTCACTTGCTGGGTTAAGAGGTCATCTAGTTAAGTGGCCTGGTATTTAATATATACTCTCCAAATAGTGAAAATGACCTGCATGGCGGACCAGACTGAACTTATGATCAGTGCTGCAGTCACTGCAAGCAGCAGAGCTGCTGAGGGAAGTGCGAGGAGACTTGTAAAAAGACACATTTCATAACCATAGCGTGCACCTCATTTTTTATAGTGAGTTTTCCTTTCCCCAGCTCACCTTCAATCTCTTCTTAAGACAATAACCAGCACTTGGTGACTGACACAAGCAGACTGGCATCCCTTAAAGCTCCCTTTATCTAAGCACAGAGCTGTTTGTCTTTAAACAGTAGGAGGCAGGCGGGTTTTTTGCGGTCCTGCTTATTGCTTGGCTCACAGGAACAGAAGTCCAGACACTGTGGACAGTGCAGGATTTTGTATCACCCTCTGAAGTGTAAGTAAGGTGGAAAAAAAAGGGTGCATGATTTGGACAAGGTTTAAAATATATTTTTAAACGCAGCATTTGCCTTTTTTTTTTCCCAATCATAATGTGTGAAGAGCAACAGCAGTGAAACTGCACTCTGAATGCACACTTTGCATGGTGGGCAACTCATTGAAGCAACCTGTTTCTGCAAAAACAGACTTGCTTAACTGAGTTTTCATCATAAACACTTGATAAAGGTGTTCTGATGTTTAAAATATTCTTCAGAGATGTATGATATTGTTGGGCTGTGAGCTGCTGCCACCGCCTTTGATTAGAGGGCCTAACTGCAGCTGTTCATATCCCTTGTGTCAAGCCAAAACTGAGCAATTCCTGCTTAGGACTCCTGGGCCATCACAGAGGTGTGGAGGCACCCCCAGCCCAACTGTCCCGAGCCATTGAATGCGGGCTAAAGCAGCAGCTGAAACCGTCTGCTGTGGTGCTTGGCGATCATAAACCTCACCTTCTGGCCACAGAAAAGTTACATTCGTGGCACATATTTTGAAGAAATAGATTTTTCAGGGAGAATCTCCACTCACCCAGCGCTTAGTTTTTAGTCCTTTTCTTTGCCTGTACATCGTACCATTTGAACAAGCTCATGTATAGCAGTCACAAAGCTAGAAAGAAAGAAGCATTGTAGGTGGCCTGAAGTTTCTCTTACCTGTGCAACATGTACACATTTAAATATATTTATATACAACACAGTTTCATATATAAATTTTTATGTATGCACATATATATGTTTTAATTTGAAGATCCGTCCTTAAATTCTTAGACTAATTCTGGGCAGATTTGTTATAGTGATGAAATACATAGGGAAAACCATTTTTCCATCTTGCCGTTGCTGACTGGTTGCAGTGTTTAGTGTCCAGTCCTCAGAGAAGAGATCCTGTCCAGTTGCCCTATATGTGCTTGGGTCACTTGTTTTGGGACCCACATTTTCACAACTCAGCCTGTTTCCAGCACTGATTGCTAAGTTGCAAGGTAAGATTTCAGCCTCTAGAGCTCGATCTATATCTATACATAGCGATTTTGATGAAGAATGTCAAAAGATTCCTATCCCTAACACAAAGGTCCTGCATTTTTCCCCATGCTTTTCCTGAAAGGTTCATTGAGAGTATGCTATCACTAGTAATTATTGGACCTGTGATATGTTTGTTGTGAAGATGACTTGCACCTGGACATTTGTCTGATGCATCCTAGGCACTGAGTATTCTGCTGTAAAGAGTGTCCATATGTATGCTCAGTGACCCAAGATTTTCAGATACATGTAAGTAGCTCTGATGTGTCTGCTACACATCTGGAAATCCTGGACATCTGACCAGACTTTGAGTTCCACCTGGCTAAAATATCCAGGGAAAAATGAAGGCTTGTCAGAGAAAGCTGGATGTACAGCACCTGCCTTGGTGTAGCTTTACCATAAGAAATTAAAGAGTAAAAGAGATACGTGTAAACAAGAACACAGGAAACCACATTTTTTCCAAATGTGAAAAATATTCCTCCTGTGAGAAAGCTTATCCTTCTGAAGAAACTGGCATAAACTCTACTAAGGAGTCTGCTGATATCAGCAAATCCACCCAAAAGCAGTCACTTAAGGAGTTCCTAGACATTTTCCAGAGTCATTTGAGGTTCTGGGATTTTCAGTCTGAAATCCTGTTTCCAGACATCTAACCCCTGGATACTGTACAACCCTTGAAAATGTTTATTTTGTACTCTGAGGCTCTCTTTACTGAGGCTACTAGAGGACTTCTGTACAACAACAGTAATCAACATTTCTCTCAGAGTGGGATCAAACACTGCCCAATTAGCCTGGTGCAAGGCAGTGTTTGTGTATGAATTATAACTGATACAGAACTGAAAGGGAATTGTTCCGTTCTCAGGTTAAGTACTGCTGATGAAATTAGCAAATGTGATTCCTTTTTTCCCCTCAAGGCATGAAGCTGGAGAAAAAAGCAAGAAGAGAAGGAAGCAGCTTCTGCATTTTTCTTCTAATCAGCCATGCGTATTAGTGTATAAGGCAAGACAGGAAGGTAATATGAGAATCAGGCAAGCAGCCAGATGACATTGTGTAAGGCATCTTTGTATAACTGCCAGCTAGTGTCTTATAATATTGAACACTGAGGTTTCTATTTAGCAGTGTTGATTGAATGGTGGAAAAAAAAAAATCCAGGCAAGGATAATGTCTGTAATCAGCACTGCACGATTGCTATTGTCTATGCTTGGTATACTTAATAGAGAAGCTAATTACCATGTGTTCATTTTTTATTACGTTTACTATATTGCATGGAGAAGTAATATGATTTTTTTTTCCCCTCTGTGGGTTTACAGAAAACAAACAATACAAACAGAAACACGATGGATCCCCCCTCTCCACCCCCAGCCCTAATTAATTCTCATTAGGGCCACCGTTTTTATTTCCAAGAGGAAGTCAGAAGGCGAGGATAGCATGCCTGATGAGCTTGCTAACCTAGCCCAGTGTGTTCTTGGACTGGGCTGCTGATGCTTTTGAACGTGACAGGAAGGAAAGTGCACAAACCCAATGCACAGTCATTTCATTTAACTTCTCTGAGACACATTCATTTACCTACCACTTCCCATGCAGCTTCACAAAGACAAAAGGGCGAAGTACCTCTGAAAATTGGTGGACTGACAACTTCTTTCTGCATGGTTGGAGAGGAGCAATGCCATGGAAGCACACTCCCAGAATGACAGTGCCCTACAAATTTTTGACCCAGTCTTTTGGTACTTAGGTGTGAGAACGTCAGTCCCTCTCTGATCCTCAGGCCATGCTCTGTGCCTCTTTAGTGCAAACCATCTGGCTGAGTTTACACTCTTTCTGACTGCTGTTGGGGAGCATCTGCCACTGCCTGCAGTGGGTAGAGCCCACTCTTGGGTCAAAGCCTTCTGCTCCTGCAGGGAAGTGGATACCCACAACCTCAGTGGGCATCCCAGCATCCAAGCTTAGATACGAACAAAGGCACACTCAGTCTTCCTTCTTAAATCTGTTCTCCTTTGTGTGAAGTACTTGAACAGCTACTGGGAAGGGGACTGGAACTTTGCCCTGAAGGTCAGTCCCCTGGTAACTTATCTACTGACTCCTCTCCTTGCTGATGCATAATTATTCCATGAAAAGTGAGTGTGTGGGGCCTTCTGTCAGTCAGCCCCTTGGGAATGTATAGCTCACCTAATGTCATTGTGTGACTTCAGTGAGAACTGTGCTCCAAGGGCCTGATTTTTAAGTGTGTTTGGGAACTGTAAGATGCAGGTGGTGATACCAAGTGGGAACTTTCTGAAGTGCCTTTGTGTTCTCAGCTCCCATTGGAAAACAGCTCTAACTCTGAGAAATATCTGATTTACGTTGACTGTGTTTGGAGGGTTAGCACAGACATTAGCATAACCACTGCCAAACTAGTGCAACACTACTGAGTCCCATGAATGGTTGCGAAGCCCCTGGGAGAGGTTAGGATCCTGCTCAGGTCCCGTTACTTTTCCTGGAAGGATCGAGTTCCACCTTTATACTGAATTTAGAGCATGCACAAGGTACAGTGTTCCCAGGGACCTGAATGGCAATTGTCAGGTGCTGATTAGACCAATATTAATACTGAGGCATAGTTAAAAAATGTCAGTTGAACTGAACTCGGTGCTGGTTTTAGCAGGCAGGTTCACAAAGTCTGGTCCTCCCACACTGAAGAAAATAGGAAGATGTTACAGTATTTATAGACTGGATTTCAAAAAGCAGAAGCAGCTAATGCACTCTCTTTATTAGGCACACTCCCTAGTGCCTGCAAATTGCTGTATATTTCAAGCCTTATTTAATTTTTAATGCAGCAATCCGTTACTTAGTCAGATATATTTTGAGGGAAACTTGTTATTGCATCTTGTAGTCTGACTGGTTTCCCCTCTAAGAGTTCTGCAAGCTACTGCATGTGGTTTTTATGGGCAGGAACTCCTTTTTGACCACCAAAGCTGAAATTAGAGTGTCCTACTCGATGCATGTGGTGTATTAAGCACAAAGAAGCAGTGCCTGATGGGGTAAGGGTAAGGGGACAGATTGCTTCTCTACCACACTGAGAGGGAGTGAAGACTTCCTGTTCAGATAATGAAGATTTTGATGTAAAAAATTGGCTGTTCCCCTATGTGGTCCTCTATTGCTGCCACACGCTTAGGCAAGGTAAGTAGGAAAGACCAGATGAAGATAAAGCATTTCAGTGCCTGTGAGACATGAGTAGAAGGTCCCTGAAGAGTATGGTTGCTCCTAGGTTCATAAGTCTTCTTAAATACATGAAACTGAGATATGTGAGACAGACCTGGCTCGTTTCTGTTTTGCTTTCTTATGCTATGGGAGATGGGGGATGTCGAAGGGATGGATTTAAAAGTAATCTGTGTAGGAAGTGCAATTCTATTTCTGTTCATTTTAAGTAAGTTTCCTCAGAAAAATGGCAGTTAAATATTTGAGAGAAACTTACAGCAGGCTTCTGTCTCTAAATCTGTGTGGCGCTGACCAGGTAATAAACCTTGCCAGAGCTCAACCTCTCCCTCCCAGAGAGGGGATGAACAGGAATTGCAAGCTTTAAAAGAGGGAGTTAAATCTTTAGGATTACAGGGCTCCTTCCCTGGGATGGTGGGTGCTGTAAAGGAGGAAACCATCCTGCTTTTCCTTAAAATTCCATAGGATTTTTGTATTTCTTTTGAGGAGCAGGAAAGTTTTGTTTGAGCTCTTGCGGGCCAGTGGCTTACAGGCCACGTATAGACCCTCTTGCTTTAATATCTCTGTCTGTGTAACCCAGTCGGTGTCTGCAGTCAGGGGATAGTCTCAGCCTAAGGTCTGGCACCATTTATACCCTGGATGTAATTCTCTACTTGCTAAACACCTTATCTCATAAAAAGAATGAAGTGAAATGTCTTTTCTGCAGATAAGCTTTCAAGTTCTTGAAAAACAGACATTTTCACAGACAGAAGATCTGCTTTTACTGAAAAAGACATTTTTTCCAAGGAAAAAAAAAAACAACGGGAAAGAATCTCAGCATTCTGTAGTTCTCTGTTACAGAATGTCAGCCACTTACTTTGTGTGTTTGGACTTGCAGTGATAACAAAGGACATGCAGAAGAAAACAGTGATTGAAATTATAGAAGCAGATTTGTTTGGGCCTCTTGTGCAGGAATAAGCTTTCTGCTGGCCCCTATAGTTACTTTGCCGTGCCTGTTGCCAGAAAGGTGCTCTCAGCCTTTTTTCTGAGTTCTTCTGCAAGGTGTAGCAGGAAAAGAAGTGAAGGAAATGTCTAAGGAGATATCCCATGTGGCCTATTTAGTCACGGCAATAGGGGAATTTAGCCTGAACTATGTTGGCTGGACTGCTTGTCATAGTAAAGACAAGTTTAGAGCTAGCTTGGATCTCTTTCACTGTATCGCAGTATGCAATATATGAACACCAATTCACTATAGACTCTGCAGTGAATTTGTCTCTGTGGCTTTTCTTCTCCTTACGAATTTTAGACAGTGTTTTCATCCAAGAGTTTCAGCTTCATGTAGCCAAAGCTTGGAGAACCACCCCTAGATATTGGCAAATATTTTTCATTCAAAAGCAAATGGAAGCGGCTTGCATTACTTTCCCTGTCCTCTTCCCCTTTATGAGATAGTTCCCTAATGTAGTGTGATATGCAGAAAAATACTGAACTAGAAAGAGGATTTGTAGTGATTTATTGTGACATACCTGGGAGGGACTTTTGTGAGTGCAGATCTCAGTTTAAGTCTCCATTCAGTCTATTGGATTACAGAATCACAGAATCACAGAATACTAGGGGTTGGAAGGGACCTCTGTGGGTCATCTAGTCCAACCGCCCTGCCGAAGCAGGGTCACCTACAGCAGGCTGCACAGGACCTTGTCCAGGCGGG
>Ga0065711_1049982_pt1 | contig 11029 bp, 10 predicted proteins | sample Hoacrofraction12_FD_59098 | JGI IMG/M metagenome (GOLD analysis project Ga0065711, IMG submission 59098) | Hoatzin crop microbial communities from Cojedes, Venezuela - Epithelial fraction 12 v2 (version 2) | ecosystem: Host-associated > Birds > Digestive system > Esophagus > Crop | place... | reverse complement strand
CTCCACTCTCTCTTCTTGCAGGAACCGGGAGCCACTGGCCACCCCTGTGGAGATGCAGCCGCCACCGTCCAGGTCACCCACTCGACCCAGCTTCCCCGGCCGCGGGGCGATGGGCCGGGCACACACCCCTTCCCGGCTGCCCCCCGGCACGCGGGACAGCATGGGGGTCCCCGAGGCACCGCGTGGGAACACCCCGGGGAAAACCCCCATGGCAGCGGCACGGGGCAGGTCCACGGCACCCAGCACCCGGCTGACAGCAGCACCTCTAAAAAGCACCCAGCAAGGAGGCAAATCGTCCAAGGCGGGCGCCAGGGTGCAGGAAAGAGGGGTCCCCACTGCGGCAGCACCCCGTGCTCCCAGCCCCGTCAAGGTCTCTGCCCGCTCCCCGCACCGGGATGCCCGGGGAGACTCACAGAGCTGGAAAAGCTCCCGGGTAGGGAGCTGTGGAGCCCTGGGACGGGGCCAACCGCCCTCACCCCGAAATTCCTCTGGCCAGACTGCGAAACAGGACGGCAGCGTGAACCCCCCCATCAAACCCAGCCCGGCCGTCTGCCGACCTCCCACCCCTCCAGCCCGTTTTGCAGATGGGTGCAAGGGCTGTGCTGCGGGAGGGGGTCCCCAGGGCCCCCGGGGGTGCCACCCAGCCCCGCGTCCCCAGGCTAGGGGTGCTGAGGGTCCTGGGGTGCCAGCAGATGTACCGGGGGGAGGCTGTGGCCCCAGCGGGGGGTGCGAGGGGCTCCGGGGGTGCTGGGGGCACACGCAGCCCCCTGGCTATGACCGGGTGGTGGAGGAGCTCTCCCGTGGGCGGCAGCCCCTGCGCCCCGCGGGGCTGGGGAGCCGGGTCCCCAAAACACCCCCGCGAGCCGCCCCGCAGCCCACCACCCTCCCGGCCGGGGGAGAGCCGGAGGGGCCGGGAGTGGGGGACCAGAGCCCGCGGGGACCCAGGGCCAGCAATGTCCCCAAGCCCCGTCGGTGCCTGAAGAAACCCGAGCGGGTGCCCTCCATCTATAAGCTGAAGCTGCGGCCCAAGACGCGTCCCCGGAGGGACCACCGGCCAGGCAAGCGACCCTCACGTATCCCCACCCCGCTGGGGCAGCGTCCGCTCCCCCCCCGGGGCCAGCATCGCTCCCCGGGACCCCCCCGGCACCCCCAGCCCAGGGCCAAGCCCTCGCCAGCCGACAGTGGTGCCTGGCTGACCGAGGATGACGAGGAGGTGTGGGTCTGAGCCCCCTCTCCGGGTTTTGGAGGGGACAGACCCCTCGCTCGTCCGAAGGTGGGAGCGATGCTGAGCCCGGAGCTGCGGTGCCCGCGGGCAGCGAGATGGATTTGCTCCCGGGGGTCCCCAGAGGTCTCCCCCTTGCTCTTCAGACCTGCACCCCCCATCCCAATGGGGTTTTTTTTTGGACTGGTAATTCTCCTCCTAAACAGGCCCTCTTGTACTGGTTTGAGTGGAAAAATCCAGCCCCAAATTAAGGGAATGGGGCACCTTCTGCAGGGAAAAGGGGGGTAGCCGGCCCCTGTAGTGTCGCCCCAAAGCAGGGACACCCCGCACATGGCATCCAAGCGTGCAAACCATCTTGTACCTCAGTCTTCCCGGTCTGTATAATGGGACTAATGATCCTCGTGTCTCACAGCAGCAAGAGCCTTAATGAGCATTTGGGTCGCTCAGTTCAGGGGGTGGGGGGGGGGTCACAGGAGGCGACCCTTGCTGAGCCCCACAGGCTTCCTCGTGGGAGACGCAGGGGGGCTGGTGGGCACCTCGGTCAGGGTGGTGGCTGTCACCAAGGCTTGTTGCAGTCACTGCTGCCCTCCCAAGCCTGCAGCCACGGCCCTGGCAATGCTGTTTGTGCAATAGAGATGTACCAAAGCTCTTCTGTTTTGGCTTCATTTCTGTGTGGGTGGGGAGGGAGAGAGGATAATCCTGATAGCGAGGGGCGGGGGTCACAGCTGGTGGAGGGAATTCATGCTGCTGGTCTGCTGCCTCTGTGCACAGCAACCGTCCCTCTGGGAACCCCACAGGGCCCAGAAGAGCCCCATCTTCCCAGAGAGGATGAAGCCAGACCCACATTCCCGCAGAGGAGACCCAAGGGCGAGCACCAGAGCCCTGCAGATGCAAACCCTGGGTCCAAAAATATCCCTTTTGTAGAGGAGAAACAATCTCCCCCACCCTGGACCGCTGCCTCCCGCAGAAGGGCTGCGAGAGCAGCAGCAGGGCGGCGAGCAGTCTGGCACCGCAAGCAAAGAGCAGCGAGACGGGTGCAGAACAAGGGGGGACAGACCTGATTTTTAATTCGATTTCAAAGAAGTGGGTGCAGGGTGTTACAGGCGGTGTAGACACCTGGGGAATCTCCAACAAGAAGTCCAGAGGGGAAAGGAAAGCCAAGTCCAGGCAACCAGGACGCTCGGTGGGACAGGAGGAAGAGGAGGAGAGGGAAGCATCCTCACCGGGGCTGGACCAAACCCAGGCATCGCCTCCTGCGGTGCCATTTGCAAAGGGGCACAAACCCGGCGCTGCCATGGGGACATCCTCAGCCTCTCCCAGGCTCGGGAGCAGGTTGCTTTTGGCAGGACCAGGGTGGTGTTGGGTGAGCAGTAAGCTTTTGTACGAAGGGTGTGAGTAGGGGCAAGGCGCGGGTTGGATGCAGCTGCTGCTGTGCTCCTGGCTGCTCTGGTCCCCCGAGCCTGGCCGCACGCCGGACCCCCTGCCCCGGCTTCCCTGCCCGCACCCACCGGTACCACCGCCTGCCCCCTCCTGAGCTCTCGGGATAGCAGCTCTTTGTAGCCCTCTTTTTTCTTGGGAGCTGGGAAATGCCGTCGAAGCAGTGAGAGTTATCATTACTAATATAATTTTCTCTGTCTATAAAGTACAATAGAATATAACAATTATATTTATAACCTTTTTTCTTCCAAAATACTAAATAGATGCTATAAAAACCTGTAACTAATTGTGCTATAAACTGCAGGCTACAGGGTTATAACAAACAATGTATTGGCTTAGTCGTTGATATGTGTACGTCGGAGCACTTTATAAATGCTTTATTATTAGCATTTACCAGGGAGTTTCCTTCTCAAACAATTTGAGGGGATAAAGCTAGCCAGAGACCGATAACGTGGGCTCACACGTGTTAATAAACCCTGACGAGAGGAGGCTCGGCAGGTTTGCCTTGAAGGCGAGGGGTGGAAATGAGTGCCGCTGCCCTTCCCCAGCCGGGGCTCTCGCAGCCACCTGAGGCGGACCCCATGTCCCCCCCCGTCACTTTGCTCTTTTTTTATTTTTCCTTTTTTCTCTGTTTTTTTTTGGAGCAAGAGGAATGGAGTTTGGTTCCCAAAGCGGTTGCTGGGGGTGGGAAGAGAGGAGCACGATGACCCCCCTGCAGCCCCACAGCGTGGACAGGCAGCAGGGACGGGGCGGTGAAGTGCATGGTGCCGGAGCTCAGCCGGACCTGCTCTGAACAGAAAGCGTTACCGAGAGCACAGCGGTGCTGCCGCCGATGGAAACCTGCCCGTGGGCCAAGGCATGGGCTGGCGTCCTTTTGCTTCACTGCCCAGAGCAGCACTGCACACCTGCGTCCCCTCGAACACCCGCACCCCCTCGCTACACCAGAAATCACTGAGGTGGTTTCACTGGAGGATGGACCAGCCTCAGATCCTGCCTCAGGGGATGAGGATGGCATTTCCCCATGTCTCCTAGGGACCCACCAAGAAGGAGGAACAGTGACCCCCTCGGCCTCTCGCTCGCCCCTTGCCGGCACACTGCCCCGACACCCTTTCCAGATGTGGGCTGCGCTTTGCCACCTGCCCTGCAGGACAAGACACAGGTGAGCCACAAGCCCGGTGTGAGAACAAGATAAAAATTTTTAAAAAGAATCGGAAAAAAAAATAATTAATGGAGGGCTCACTTTCCTATTAGGGATACACAGAGAGGAAAAAAAAGAAATACAACTGGAAATGCAACTCCAGCTCCCTATTGCTTTGGAGGCTGCCTTCGCACCGCCGCCGTCCCGCGTGGGTGGAGGCCAGTGTCACCGGGGAAAGCCCACCGAGGGTCGGGCCCACCTCGCGGCACCGCTGGCAGGGTGCGATGGCAGGCGGGGGCTGCCTGCCCTCCCCGGGGACGCCGGGGGGTTGGGTCGGAGCCGTGCAAAGCCGGTCGCCTGCTGAGCCCGGGACGAGAGGTAGCGGAGGGGTGACCTGCCCGGCAAGGAGAATTTTGAAATTATTTGGTGTTCGACAGGCTGGTGGGGGAGGGGAAGCGTTCCTTGGCTGAACCGAGGCAGAAGGGGCTTTCGAACCATCACCCGTCACCCTGCGGAGATGTAAGGGACAGGATGGGGGCTTGATTTTTTTTCCCCCCCTGTTTTGTTGCTTTCATCCAGAAATTCCGCCTGGAGAGCCGGCCCAACTGAGCCAAAAGCGAGCCCATGTAACCTAGCCTTTTGCCAGAGGCTGCTCTGCCCTCCGAGGAGAGAAGCCCCAGCTCCACAGGGAGGAAAAGGGGACCCCCGGCTCCACCCTGCCCTGGGGACAGAGCCACCCCCAGCGCATCGGGCCACAGGCACCGGCAGTTTCCTTCCAGGGTGCAGGCGATGGCAGGCAGCAGCAAGCGTTGCCCCTGCGACGCTGGGACAGGAGCCGGCAAAGACGGACCCGACAGCCAACGTCTGGGCACCCGCCGAGGCGTCTCCTCCACCCCCCTGGTTCCACGCAGCGGTTCAGGCGTGGCAGGGACACAGCCCCCCTGGGACCCCTCACCCCTCGCTACCTCCTGGCAGCCCGGCCGCCCTCCTGCTCTGACCGGCCGGTGGCCACCGCATCGCCCTGCCCAGCACTGCCCAAGGTGCACCATCCACAAACGTCACGGCAGGGTGCCAGCGCCGGCGGGGAAGCAAACCCCGAGGCGTCTCGGGCACAGCTCCCACCGCGGCATCACCTCGGCAGAGAGCGGTGATGCCAGCGCTCAGCGGGGAGCCGCGGTCCCCAAGGACGGGTGGCCGCGAGGTCCGTCGGGGCAGGGGGAGGCTCACATGATGGTGCATCGGTTCCTGCGCAGGGCACCCTGGAAGCGGATGGTGGTGTGGACGTGCTTGCAGCGGGCGCAGCCCACGCTCTTCAGGAGCTCGCTGAAGAGCAGCAGGATGTGCCAGTTGTACTTGGCCGAGCACTCAATGTAGCCGCACTTCCACGTCTTCTTCACCAGGTTGGACACGTTCCAGCGCGGGATCACCCGGCCCCGCTGCAGGTCCCGCTTGTTGCCCACGATGATGATGGGCGTCTCCGAAGTGCCGATGACCCTGGGGAGGGCGGGTCGTGAGGGAAGACAGAAGGAGTCAGGGCACAGCGCAACGACCGACCGGCCTGCAGACCCCAACCCGCCCCAAACCGGCTCTTGGCTTTCATAGAATCATAGAATCACTAAGGTCGGAAAAGACCTCTAAGATAATCAAGTCCAGCCATCAACCCAACACCACCATGTCTGCTAAACCATGACCTGAAGTGCCTTATCCACACCTTTTTTGAACACCTCCAGGTATGGTGACTCCACCACCTCCCTGGGCAGCCTGACTGCTCTTTCAGTAAAGAAATTTTTCCTAATATCCAGTCTAAACCTCCCCTGACACAACTTGAGGCCGTTGCCTCTCGTCCTATCGCTGGTTACTTGGCGGAAGAGACCAACACCCGCCTCACTACACCCTCCTTTCAGGTAGATGTAGAGAGCAATAAGGTCTCCCCTCAGCCTCCTCTTCTCCAGACTAAACAGTCCCAGCTCCCTCAGCTGCTCCTCATCAGACTTGTTCTCCAGAGCCTTCACCATCACTTTGGCTTGCCAAGAGGGACGCGTCTCCTCTTGGCCTGTCCCCTTGTCCCTCTTCGTGGCCAGCCACCCACCGTGCCAGCCCCAGTTGCCTTCCCAGGGATGGCTGCCCTCACCCGCAGGGGATATCTGCCCGGGGTCCTGCTCCTTCTCCTGCCCTCAGGTTTGGTTTTGTTTTTGCTTTTGGGCTTCCAGCCCTTCAAAGGAGCTTTGCCCCAGTCTTTATTGTCTCATCTCCAATGTCAAGAGCAGGAGAGCGCTGGGGCGAGCCGTGCCGCCCCACCGGGAGCCGCGGGGTGTTGCATCCTCTGGAGAAGCGGTCCCTACCTTGTTTCCAGGATCTGCTGGCGGATGGTTTTGATGTACTCGAAGCTGTCAAAGCAACAGATGTCATAGACCAGGATGTAGGCATGGACGCTCCGGAGCCCCCTGCAACACACGTCCGCCCACTCCTGCAAGGTGCAGAGAGGGATCAATCCTGGCTCGGCCCCGTCGCCGTGCCCGGGGGATGCCCCGCACCGCTTTGGGGCCGGGCACACCAAGGAGCAGGTAGCAAGGGGTCTGCATCCTCTCCAGCCCCGACACCCAGCACCCAGCTCCCCTCTCCTCTGCCCTCACCCATCCCTGTGACGGCTGCGTCTGCCCCCCCGCAGTCCTTCAGCCACCCCCCATCTCCGGAGATCCCTTATCCCCCTCGTTAACCCAGGGGAGATAACGGGATTTGTCAGCCCCAATTCCTCTCCCGAGTGAGGATCACAGCCTGCACAGTGGCCCAGAGGTGAGCTGGGAGCGGGGCTGAATGCAACCCTCTGCACAGGATGTCAAAGTTTCATCCTCCAAAGCTGCTAATTAGGTGTGTTAATTAGTGATGCCCCCTGGTTTTCAGGCAGGGCAGCTGAGGAGGATGCTGAGGGCTGAGCGAGTCCGTCCGCGTCCCCGTGGGGCTGGGGGCAATGGCCCAGCAGCTCTGTGGGTCGGAGGGGGAAGGTGATGGCAGGGGATGGAGGGGACCTGGGGATGGGAGCGGAGCAGCAGCTCCTGGGGGGAGTCTGTGAGACCGAGATGGGAGCCAGGGCAGAGGCAGTCAGGGGTGGCCTCTCCACAGCCAAAATTTGGAGCTGTAAGAAATGCATATTGTTAGGAAAGCTTTGGGTTTCCCAGAATAACAGGATTTTTTTTTTTTCAGTGCTATATGTGTGAAAATCTGCCCCACTTCCAGCCAGTTTCCCAGCCCAGCAGTGCTCCTGGGCAAGGGCAGCCCGTGCAGGCAGCACTGCACACCCTCGCGAGCACCACTGGAGAGGAGGAAGATGCACCAAGGAGGAGAGGCATCACTTCTCCCCGAGCAAACCTCTTCAGTACCGTGAATCATCCCTTTCTGAGTTCATCATCGGAATGAGGGAATACGAGAAGGCCTAGGACGGAAGGGAACTGGGAGCAGGGAAGTCCTGGGGTGTGGGCTGGTCTCCATCGCAGCCCACTGCACGGGAAGGAGCTGGGAGCGAGCGGCACGACAAGGCCCTCTCCCATCCACGGAGGGAGACGGTGTGTAGCTCCTCGGGATCCGAGAGCCACGGGCAGATGAAGCAGCAGCGTCTCAGGTTCCTCTGAGTCCTGATATTCCTGGGAGGTTCATAAATCGCAGCCATTTCGCCACGCTGGGGTGCAGCTCGCTCCAGCCCCACGACGTCAGGATGGTTTTCTCCGCGCAGGGCAGGTTTCCCGGGATGCTTGGGGCTGGGGGAGGGTCGTGCCGCGCATCCCGCCTGGCCCCGTGCGGAAGCGGGATGTCGGGCAGCCACCGGCTCCCACTCCTCTCCTAGGACATCGCGTCGGGGGTGTTGGTCCCGGGCACGGAGCAGAGCCCGGCGATGCTTCCCAGCAGGCAGAGCCGCGTCCTCCACCGCAGTCCTCTCCTTTCCCCTCGGAGCCATCCCTCTGAGCATCCTCTCTTCCCTGGAAACCTCCATCTGTTCCCACCGGCCGCCTCCTCTTGAGCGCGGCGAGGCAGGGAGTTAATCGAGTGCGTTAGCATCAGCTGCCGTGTCAATAAATTACCCTCTGCTATTTCGGGCTGTCTCTCGCGCTGACCTTTCTTTCCCCACACACGCCGATTAATTTTTAAACCTCCTCCTCGCCCCCGGAGCGCTCACTTCGCGTCACGCCTGACGGCTCAGGGGACACTTGGAGCACTACGAGGCCCCGATAACCCCGTCCCCATCACGCACAGGAGCAATGTAATTATATTGATTAAAAATATAAGAGACCCCAGCTCCTCCCAAGGTGCTGCCACCGGTGGCATTGCCCTCCGGCACGGCTGCGGCCACGGCTGGGCACCTCCAGCTCTTTTCCCCTCAGCACTGGCACAACCTGTGCCCCTGGGACAGAGCCATTGCACGAGCTTAAAATCCCCTTTTTCCCCATTAAAACCCCCTGAAGTTGTCAGTGCTGAGGGCAAGGTTTTCCAACCCCCCCAGTGCCTTTTGGGGCTGTTTCGGTGGGCTCGGCGCTCCGGGGACCAGCCCGGGCAATGCTGGGGGGTGACGGCCACCCCGGGAGGGGATGAGCAGCCCCGCTCCGCCTGGCTCGGGCAGTGGGTGCGTCGGGGTCCGGCTCTCCAGAAATCCCTGGTTTTCACCCGAATGCTCTGGCCGCCTTCCCCTAGCCCTTCTCTGGCGTCGGCTCTGACAGCGATGCAACTGGATCCCAGTGCTCCCCCATCCACCGCCCGGCTGGAGACCCGGCAGGGCCGCGGGCATTGCCGGAGCCGCGGTCCTTGAAGCAGGACACCGTCCCTCCCATATTTGCCATCATTTTAAGTGGATAAAACTGCAAAAGACGCTTGATCTTAGGCCTGCTCAGCCAGCAGCCGTGAGGACACGATCCCTTGCATCAGCTTTTCAGCAAGCAAACCCCGACATGGAGGGAGACGCATCCCCTGAAGAGGAGGAACCGGGACCCCACAGCATTGTACAGCGAAACCCCACCGCTGTCACCCGAGACCCCCACCGTGGGGGTCCCATCGCACCGAGCAGGGTGCTCCCCTACCTGCAGGGTGTTGACGGGGAAGGTGGTGATGGGGGGAAAGTCCATGATCTGCAGGTCGTGGACGTGGCCGTTCATGACGACGGCGGGCAGGTAGACGCGGCGGGCCGTGGTGGGCACGCAGACCTCGCTGAACTCGTTGTAGAGGAACTGCCGGACTATGGCACTCTTGCCCACGCCCTGGGCTCCCAGCACGGCGATCTTGAACGTTGCCACCATGCCGCCGCGCGCTGGCCGCTGCCCTGGTGCTGCGCCCGCCGCGCCGAGGCTGCATATTCCCGCGTGGGGGGCCTCAGCCCCATTCAGGATGCATTCCCCCTCCGGGCCAGCCCCTCACTGCAAGGCCAAGGAGAAGATGGTCAGATCCTAGAGACATCCTGGCTGAGTCCACTACGGCTTCAGGAGATGTTTTTCCAAGCAGGAGGCCGGGGAAAAGGGTTATGTCTGTCCTCGGGGAGCAGGAGCATCCCCCAGGGCTGGGCGACGTCCCCAGCAGCAGCCACGGCACTGCAAGACCCCAGGGCCCCCCTCGCAGGGTCCCACCCTGCGGAGCCAAGGAGAAGCAGAATTTGAGCGAACTCCGTCCCAGGAAGGTTCTCACAGGCACGTTTACCCCTTTTGGTACCAGAGGAAGGAAATCTCCAGGAAAGGAACCGTCTGCGGTGAAGGGTTTGCCCAGCCTGGCAGCAGTGGAGCCCCGGGCCGTGCTGGGGTCTGTCCCATAGCACCCCCAGGGACCGTCACCGGCTGCTCCATCCCGATGCCAGTGCTGCCCTGACCCGGGAATCCATCTTCCCTCTGCTTGGACAGCCAGAATTGCCTTTGCTGGGGCGGGGTGGGAATTGCTCTGTGCCTGCGAGCGATAGCTTTAATGTTTAATTTCAGGCTTTGAGCGGTTTGGCAATTAACTTGATGGAGACTAATTTCCGAGCCAGCTGACAGGGTGAGCCCACAAGCCGCTGGCACACGCACTGAGGCCGGAGGGGCCCTGGGGCAGGACTAGGCGTGCGGGGGGGACACGGGGTGATAACCCACGCGCGAGAATGTGGGAACTGAGTCTGAGGACCCCAACCGCCCGCTGGCACCAGGTTCCAGCCCATGAGCTGCAATGGAAACAGCCAGGGTAAGGGGCCAGGTCCCGTTTTTTCTTGCTCCCATCGCTAGGAAGTTGCTGGCGGTTTATCCCAAAGTGGGGATGCTTTTACCAATTTGCCACGCTCTGGTCCGTTTTCCCTGAAAACCATTTCCAAAGCACAGGGCAGAGGTCCCTGAGCTGGCAGAAGGTGGCAGGGTCAAACCACCCCGTCCTGCCTGTTTTGACGGGGGTTATTTGCCGCGGGGAGAGCCCGGCTGTGGGGGTCCCCGCTGCTGGGTGCTGGCGAGGCCAGGCTTCCCGCAGCCGCCCGGGCTGGGCCATGGGTCCCACCACCCTCATCCTCCTCGCGCAGGGCTGGGGGCCTTCAGCAGGGCCTGACACAGCGCAGCAGGGTGGGTTTGTGACCAGGGCCGGGGGTACATGGCACGCTGTGCCGCTGGGACTGTCCGTGGGGGTGCTGGCTGTCCCTGGGGACCCGCTCCGGGGGGGTCGCAGGAGCCCCCAAGCCCAGGCCCGCCAGGGCTTTTCTCCGCCATCAGAAAACACTGTCAGCTCAGATCCCAGGGGGCCACTCCACTGCAGGGACACCCCCCATCCCCACAGACCCTTCCTCCTCGCAGAAGCAACCCCAGATCCTCTGCGGTGCCGGGGGGTGACAGGGTGACGCAGCCGCAGACCCAGCACCCGCCGGGCTGCCCTGGGCGGCGGAGCGGGCTGACCCCCGCCGTGACACCCCAAAACCCCCCGTCCCCCTCCCGCCGGGCACAGGGGAGGCTCGCAGGCCCCGGAAAGCGGGCTTGCACCCCAAAGCGTCAGAGGCCGACCCGGCAGCTCCCGGCAGCGCTGGGGGAAACTGAGGCAGGGAGCAGGGTGGCTGCGGGGCGGCCCGCGGTGGGGTGGTGGGGAGAGAGGCAGCCCGGGGGTGGGGGGTCCCGGTGGTCGGCACAAGGCAGAGCTCAGCAGGCTGCAGCGCCGAGCGGTTCCCGGGAAGGGTGCCCCGGCCCCCGGGCGCGACCTTGGGGTCCCGCAGCCGCCACGCCGCGACAGCCGGAGGAGCGAGCCCCGCTCCCGGGGGG
>Ga0065711_1014623_pt1 | contig 11029 bp, 10 predicted proteins | sample Hoacrofraction12_FD_59098 | JGI IMG/M metagenome (GOLD analysis project Ga0065711, IMG submission 59098) | Hoatzin crop microbial communities from Cojedes, Venezuela - Epithelial fraction 12 v2 (version 2) | ecosystem: Host-associated > Birds > Digestive system > Esophagus > Crop | place... | reverse complement strand
CTGCCACACTGCAGGTGCTGCTGTCTGCGGCAGAGCAGATTCCCGACAAAAACGAAAGACTGGCATTCATCCGCCTGCTTTCCAACAAAGGACAGAGAGACCTCTATGCCTCGGGAAAAGAAAGGGCAGGCGTGGAATATACCCGCAGAACCTCCGAAGGACTTTTACGGTGCAGGACGGAAGTGAGAACTGTGGAAGATCCGGAGACAGGCGACATCCTTGCCTTCGTTTATACAAAGGACATCAGCGATCAGAAGAAGGATGAGAAGATTCTCCATTTACTGCTGGAACAGGCCAATGACTGGGCGGCGGTGATTGATACGGAAGACCATACGGTATCCTTCCGGTATATGTCGGAGAATATCAGAAGCCTGACAGGCGAGTGGAATCTGGAAGGAAAGACTGCCTATGAGGCAGGCATGGAAGCCTCCATTGCCGCTCTTACAAAACCGGAGGACCATGAGCACATCAGAACCGTGACATCCATTCCCTATCTTGTCTCCATGATGGAACAGAATGACGGCCGTCATGCGAATGCCTATGAAATCGATCTTCCCGGCGGCATCGTCCTTTACAAGCAGGTGCAGTACTGCTGGCTGGACGACAGGCATAAGGAGATTCTGGCAGTGCAGAGCGACGTTACAGCCGCAAGGGAAAAGGACATGGTGCAGATGCAGGCATTGAAGGATGCGGCGGAGGCTGCGGAAAAGGCCAGCAGCGCCAAGACGGACTTCCTGTCCCGCATGAGCCATGACATCCGTACGCCTCTGAATGCCATTCTCGGCTTCTCCAATATCCTGACGAAGGAATACGACCAGCCGGAACAGGTGAAGGGCAATGCGAACAAGATCCTCACTGCCTCAAAGCAGCTTCTTGTCTTAATCAATGATGTGCTGGATATGTCCCGGATCGAATCCGGAAAAGTGCAGGTGAAGGAAAGTGCCTTCACGATTTCAGACGTTGTATCGGAAGCGGACGGGGTAATCCGGCCTCTTGCGAAGAAGAAAAACCAGACCTTCGAAATTACGACGGGCGTTCTGAAGCATGAAAGCCTCATCGCCGATGAGACAAGGCTGCTGCAGATTCTGAACAACCTGCTTTCCAATGCAGTGAAGTATACGCAGGAGAATGGAGAAATCCGTCTCCATGTGCAGTCTCTTCCTGCTAACAGCGCGAGATACGACCTCATCAGCTTCACGGTGGAAGACAACGGCAGAGGGATGAGCGAATCCTTCCAGAAGACCATCTTCGAACCTTTCACCAGAGAACAGCTGGAAGGGCAGGAGAGAGTGCAGGGCACAGGCCTTGGCATGGCCATTGCCAAAAACCTTGTGACGATTATGGGCGGTACCATTTCCCTGGAAAGCGAGCTGGGAAAAGGCTCGACGTTTACGGTGACCATTCCCATGCGCATTCCGGAAACAGACAGCGACAGGGAATTCTGGAAAGCGCATTCGGATCTGAAGATTCTTTCCGTGGATAACAATCCGGATAACTGCGCCCGCATGATCGCTTCCGCTGAGGCGGCAGGTTTAAAAATGGACTGCGCATTCAGCGGTGAGGAGACACTGGAAAAAATACAGAATGAAGATTACGGCCTTGTGATTCTGGACCGGAATATGCCGGATCTCAACGGCATTGAAACGGCAGAGAAGATCCGTGAAATAAACAGAGAAATCAAAATCATATTACTGACCTATGATTCCAGCGATATTGAAACGGAAGCACGGAATGCAGGAATCGACGGCTTCATGGCCAAGCCTTTCTTCCTGTCGGGACTCAGAAAAGCATTGGAGGAGGACAAGCCGGAAGTACAGGAAGAAGAAACGAAGCTTTCCGGTCTCAGAGTACTCTGTGCAGAGGATAATGAGCTGAATGCGGAGATCATGAAGCGGATGCTGGAGGATGCCGGGGCTGAGATTGACATCGCACCCAATGGAAAAGAAGCCCTGCGGATGTTTGAAGAAAAGAAGTATGACATCATTCTCATGGACGTGCAGATGCCTGTGATGAACGGCATTGAATGCACGAAGGAAATCCGCAAAGCTGACACATCCATTCCCATCTTTGCCTTAACGGCCAATGCCTTTGCGGAAGATACCCAGAAGGTGCTTGCGGCAGGAATGAATGCCCATATTGCAAAGCCTGTGGACGCATCTCTTTTACTGCAGAAGATCCGGGAGTTTACGTCATGATACGTAAACTAAACCAAAAAGACATTCCTTACGTGCTTGCCATCATCGAAGAGACAAAGAGAATCTTCAGAGAATCAGGCATTGACCAGTGGCAGAACGGATATCCCAATGAAGAATCTCTGTATTCTGATCTGAAAGAGGAATGCGGGTATGTCTTCGTTGAAGAAAATAAAGCGATCGGCTATGCCGCATTCATTGAAGGAGAAGAACCCTCTTATCAGAACATAGAAGGACAGTGGCTGAGCGAAGGACCCTATCTCACCATCCATCGGATCTCTGTGGATCCGAAGGAGAGAAGAAAAGGTTTGGGTAAAATACTGATGACATACGCAGAAGAGAAAGCGCAAAAAGATGGCATGAAAAGCTTACGGGTGGATACCCATGCGGATAACCTCGGCATGCGGAAGCTGATTGATGTATGCGGATTCGAATACTGCGGTATTGTCTATGTCCATGGCAATGAAAAAAGGAATGCCTATGAGAAGGCACTCCATCTACAGTAATACTGATATTTGTACTGTTTTATTGAAGGCTGGATTACCCGGCCTTTTTCTGTTCCGCCATCCATGCAGTAAGAACCGCAGAATCATTCGTCATATGCTCATGCATGACCTCTTCCAGCACTTTATTCAGGATATCGGAAATATCCTTTCCTTCGTATCCGAGAGCCATGGCAGTTCTGCCGTTGACCGCAAGATGCTTTAAGTCAAAGCAGTATTCGTCGTTCTGCACGTCATTGTACATGGACATGAGTTTCTCTTCATTGACAGAGGGATCCAGCGCCTTCCGGTAGAACACCGTATCCTCAAACAGACCTTCCGACTTATTCAGCATCCTTCTCACATCCGTCTTTGTCTTCAGAGGCATGGACTCGCATTGAATCAGAGAGAGAATTCTTCTGCTGGAGGCAGTGGAATACTTGAGCCTGGAAAGAATGCGGAAAGGATCCGGGAAACAGCTGTTTCTTAACAGCAGAGCCATCCTCAGGTCTGAGGCATTGACGCTCCGTTCCATACAGATCATCGTATTCTCATAATCCTCTGAAGCCATGTCCTTCATCTCCGGGAGATACACTTCAAACACCTCCCGGTACAGATCCATCACATTGGCGCAGTTGGAAGAGGACAGGATTCTGTCCGTCTCCTCATGAATCCGCTCCATGGACACATACCGCAGATCTTCCTTCTTTTCCTTCAGGGCCGCTTCGGTGTTCTTTTCAATTTCAAAATCCAGCTGTGCCGCAAAGCGCACTGCCCTTAAAAGACGCAGCGCATCCTCATCAAACCTCTGGCGGGGATCTCCGATGCAGCGGATGAGATGACGCTTCAGGTCCTCTTTCCCGCCATAGAAATCCAGGATGCCTTCCTTCGGGTGATAGCAGAGGGCATTGACCGTAAAGTCACGCCTTGCGCAATCGTCCCTTAATGCGCTGGAAAACACCACTTCATCCGGATGCCTGTGATCCTGATAATCCCCGTCCCTGCGGTAGGTTGTAATCTCCACGGGATGCCTGCCGCTTAAGACAGTGAGTGTTCCGTGCTTCAGACCTGTATCGATGGTCCGGAAATCCGAAAAGATTTCCTTCATTTCATCCGGCAGGGCATTGGTGGTGAGATCATAGTCATGGATCGGCTGATCCAATAGAAAACTCCTGACGGCACCGCCCACCACATAGCACTCTTTTCCGTTTTCATTCAGCTGATCAATCAGCTTTTCCACATATTCAGGAAGTCTCATAACATTATTATAAGCAAATTATGAGCAAAAACAGAAAAAAGGAGTAAAATAGCATGGCTTTAAGAGGAGGAGACTGCGCATGAAGAAAACAACCGGAACCATGACCGAAGGCAATGTGTATCAGAAACTGTTTGCCTATTCCATACCGCTTCTGCTGGGAAACTTTTTCCAGCTGATGTACAACACCATCGACTCTGTGGTGGTGGGACGATTTGTAGGAAAGACAGGCCTTGCGGCCGTGGGTACTTCCACACCGCTCATCAACCTGATGATCGCATTCTTCATGGGACTTTCCACCGGTGCCGGTGTTGTGGTGTCCCGCCACTTCGGCGCAAGACGCGTGGAAGAAGAATCGAAGGCAGTGCATACCTTCATGCTGTTCTCTTTATGGTTCGGACTGTTCTTATCCATATTAGGATGGTTTGCCGCCAAGCCTCTGCTGGTGCTCATGGGCACCACGGAAGATGTTCTCCCGGAAGCTGCGGCGTATCTGCAGGTGTATTTTGCGGGCAATATCTTCGTGACGATTTATAATGCGGGAACCGGTATCCTGCAGGCTGTGGGAGATTCCAAAACACCGCTGTACTTCCTCATTGCCACAAGCATCCTCAACGTGTTCCTGGATCTGTTCTTTGTGTCAGTACTGAATATGGGCGTCAAAGGCGCGGCCGTCGCCACCATCATTGCGGAAGCCGTATCCATGATTCTGGTTGTCCTGACCCTGATGAAGACAAAGCAGGAATACAGACTGACGCTGGAAAAGCTTCACATCGACTGGCCGATTCTGAAGAACATTATCCACATCGGCGTGCCTGCAGGATTGCAGGGCATGGTCGTCTCCGTATCCAATGTACTGGTCATGTCCTATATCAACGGCTTCGGTTCCGCTTCCGTGGCAGGCTTCAGCTCCGCCAACAAGTTTGACAATTTCCTCGGCCTTCCGGTCAACAGCTTCTCTTTGGCCGCGACCACCTTTGTGGGACAGAACCTTGGCGCAAAGAAATTCAGGCGTGTGAAAGAAGGCGTCCGTGCGGCTCTTGTCATGTCCATTGCCACGGTGGTGATTCTGGGCATTGCGGTCTACATCTTCGCAGACCAGTGCATCGGCTTCTTCTCTTCCGATCCGGATGTGATTCAGGCCGGTGCCGCATGCATGCGGGTGATGGTTCCTTTCTACTTCGCCCTGTGCTTCCATCAGGTGTATTCCGGTGCTTTGAGAGCTTCAGGAAGAAGCTCCATCCCCATGATGACAAGCATCATCTCCTTCGTTGTGGTAAGGCAGGTGTTCCTGGGCATCATTCTGAAGTTTGTGCATAAGATTGAAATGATCGGCGTCAGCTACAGCGCCACATGGATTCTGGCCATGGCTCTGACCTCCGGCTATTACTTCATGTCGCACTGGCTGGCGAGGGAAGAAAACGCTCATAACGCAGCTGCCTGAAAACAGCGGCGTTTTTTGTTCTATAATGGTATTACTTTAAGGAGGACATCATCATGCGGATTGGACAGTCATCGGATATTCATCGTCTTGTGGAAGGACGGAAGCTGATTCTCGGCGGAGTGGAGATTCCCCATACGAAAGGTCTTTTGGGCCACAGTGATGCGGATGCTCTGGTGCATGCGGCAGCGGAGTCGATTCTCGGCGCATTGGCTTTAGGAGATCTTGGGAAGCATTTTCCGGATACGGATCCGAAGTGGGAAGGGGTCAGTTCTCTTGTGATTCTTTCCGCCGTGAAGGATATGATGGTGGAAAAAGGATACAGAATCGGAAACCTGGACTGCCTGGTTTTAATCGAAAAGCCGAAGATGGCGCCCCATATACAAGAGATGCGTCAGAACATTGCGGATGCGCTGGATTGCGATATTGACCGTGTCAGCGTGAAAGCCACAAGGGGCGAAGGCCTTGGCTTTGTGGGCAGGGAAGAAGGTGTTCTTGCCCAGGCGGTGGTGCTTCTGGAGGAAAGGGATTCATAATGGAATTTTTGAAGACAGATGAAACGAAGGTGCTGCGGGATCCGGTCCACGGTTATATCCATGTGAACTACAAGGTGATCTGGGATGTGATCAATTCCGCCTGGTTTCAGAGGTTAAGAAGAATCAGGCAGCTGGGTGGTGCCTATATGGTGTACCATTGCGCCGAGCATACAAGGTTCTCCCATTCTTTAGGTGTGTATGAAATCGTCAGAAGAATGGTAACGGAGAATGAATTCATTGCGCCTTACCTTTCTGAAGAGGAGAAGGTGACGGTGATGCTTGCAGGACTTCTGCACGATGCGGGGCACGGCCCGTATTCCCATGCCTTTGAGGCGGTGACGAAGACTTCCCATGAAACCTTTACCTGCAGGATTATCGAAGAGGATACGGAGATTACCCGGATTCTGGAGAATACGAAGCAGGGACTTTCAAAGAGCGTGGCGGATGTGATCCGTCATGAGCATCCGAATTTCCTTTTATGTCAGCTGATCAGCTCCCAGCTGGATGCGGACCGGATGGATTATCTGAGAAGGGATGCGTATTTCACGGGAGCGAGATACGGTGAGTTTGATCTGGAAAGGATCTTGCGAACACTGCGTGTGAATGATGACAACCGTCTGGTGGTGAAGGATTCCGGCGTGTTTGCGGTGGAGAGCTACATCATGTCCCGGTATCACATGTACTGGCAGGTGTATTATCATCCGGTGGCGCGTTCCTATGAATATTTACTGCATGTTCTGTTCCGCAGATTAAGTGATCTGGAAGGGGCGGAGGAGGATCCGTCTGTCATTGATCTGCTGAAGCCTGTGATTTCCGGAAAGGAAATTCCCCTGCAGTCCTATTTTGAGCTGGATGAGTATGCGTGCAACTACGGGTTTGCCTGTCTTGTCAACCACAGTGATCCTGTGGTAAGGGATCTTGCGGAAAGGTTCCGTGACAGAAGATTGTTTGAATATACGGATCAGACGGATTCTTCCAGAAGAAGAATCANAAGGGCTCTGGAAAAGCANGGGCTGGATCCGAAGTATTATCTGGGGAAGGATACGGTGGCGCAGANGCCTTATATCCCTTATATGGGAAATGAGAGGGANGGCAGTATTTTTGTGCTGCGGTCGGATCAGTCGGTGGTGGAGCTTTCCATGGCAAGCAATATTGTGTATTCCCTGATCCACGGTCCTTCCAGGGATGACCGGAAGATTTTCTATCCGGGGGAGATTTTTGAAAAATGAAGGTGAAGCTTTTACTGGAGAAGGAGGATCTTCTGACCGGTGAGAAGGAAGTGCTGGCGGATACGACGGCGCTGCTGAACGGGGATACGCTGCTGTATCCGGAAAAGGAATCGAAGGCAAGACACAGGGTAACTTTCTCAGAGGAAGATATAACAATTGAACGGAACGGAGAAACGAACAGTGTCATCGCACTGTCAAAGAACGGTGAGAATAAAATCACAGTGCATTCCCCCTACGGAACCATGGAAATGGAGGCGTCTTTAGTGTCCATGGAGAAAGAGGAAGGCAGATGGTTCTGCGAGTATCAGGTGCATTCCGGCAGTGATTTGGCGGGGCATATGCGGTTTGTATGGAGGATTGTTTCACTGCTTTCGTAATGAAAATTGTGAAAATGACTTAATCGTGAGTTTGACCGTTGACTTTTGTGACTGAATATGATTAGAGTATTTGCATGAACATACGCGTAGATACGTGGAAGTGAGGTGCAGTATGGGCCAGACAATGACGGATGTTGCGTACAGGTTCCTGTCGAAGAGAAAGAAGGAAGTGGAATTCCAGAAGCTCTGGACGGAGGTCGCGGAGGCGATGGATATTCCGGAGGAGAAGAAGAGCAGGAAGAAAAGCCAGTTTTATTCGGAGCTGATGATGGACAGCAGGTTTGCGTCTTTTGCGGATAATAAATGGGACCTTCGGACAAGAAGGCGCTTTGAGGAAGTGCACATTGAGACGAAGGATCTGGAACTGGATGATGAGGACGGCGAGACCCTCAGGGATGAGGAAACAGGACTGGATCTGCCGAAGGGAGACGATGCATATTGAGCATCGCTCTTTTTTTGGCGGTTTTGTGAAATTTTTATGAATGTATCCGTTTTCACAGTATAAAATGGCTTTTCAATCGAAAGAAACGTGCTAGAATAAGAACATAAATAGGAGGAGAAATAATCTCATGGTTTTAGTTTCTGCAACAGAAATGATCAACAAGGCACATGAAGGCCATTATGCCATCGGTGCGTTCAACATCAACAACATGGAATGGACAAAGGCAATTCTCGCAGGCGTTGAGCAGGCAAAGGCTCCTGTCATTCTGCAGGTTTCCGAGGGTGCCGCAAAGTACATGTGCGGTTACAAGCAGGTTGTTGACATGGTTCGCAACATTCATGATCAGATGGGTATCACTGTTCCGGTAGCTCTGCATCTGGATCACGGTACATTCGACGGCGCTAAGGCGTGCATCGAGGCTGGTTTCACATCCGTTATGTTCGACGGCTCTCATTATGAGTTCGCTGAGAACAAGGCTAAGTCCACGGAAATCATTGAACTGGCTCACGCAAAGGGTGTTTCCGTTGAGTGCGAAGTCGGCGGTATCGGCGGCACAGAAGACGGCGTTACTTCCGCCGGTGAACTGGCAGATCCTGCTGAATGCGCAGAGATCTCCAACCTCGGCGTAGATTTCCTCGCTGCAGGTATCGGCAACATTCATGGTGTATATCCGGCTGACTGGAAGGGTCTGTCCTTCGACCGTCTGGAAGAAATCGACAAGGCTGTCGACGGCAAGCCGTTAGTTCTGCACGGTGGTTCCGGTATCCCTGCTGATCAGGTTCATAAGGCAATCACAATGGGCGTTTCCAAGATCAACGTCAACACAGAGCTGCAGCTGGAATTCGCTAAGGCAACACGTGCTTACATCGAGGCTGGCAAGGATCAGGAAGGCAAGGGCTATGACCCTCGTAAGCTCCTGAAACCGGGCGCAGACGCAATCACAGCGAAGGTTGTTGAGATGTGCGGCACATTCGGATGCGCAGGCAAGGCTGAGTAACCGGATCGTAAAATGTTTGGAAAAGCGGTGTCTTTCGGCATCGCTTTTTTGTATAATCTTCAATATGAAAACAGTACGTGTGGCTGCGGCCGTCATTGTCAGAGACAATCAGATCTTTGCGGCGGAGCGGGGATATGGAGACATGAAGGGCGGCTGGGAATTCCCCGGCGGCAAGATTGAAGCAGGAGAAAGTGCTGAGGAAGCGCTGGTGCGGGAGATTCAGGAAGAAATGGAGATCCGCATCGTTCCCTATGAAAAGCTGTGCAGGGTGGAATATGACTATCCTTCCTTTCATATTGTGATGGACTGCTTTCTTTCCTATGTTTCAGAAGGGCATATGCACTTACTGGAACACATGGACGGGAAGTGGCTGTCTTTAGAGGAGATTGACAGCGTGGACTGGCTTCCCGCAGATCTTCTGGCGGTGGAAGCACTGAAGAAAAGAGGCATTGCATGAAGCTGTATGAAAGACTGCAGGAGAAGAAGGGGTTTACGGTTTCGGACCGGATGATCGCTTCCTATATCCTGGAACATTATGAAGAATCGATTTCCGATAACATCAACAGCTTTGCGGAGGCAACTCTGACCTCAGTGTCCAGCGTCTCCCGCTTTTCCAGAAAAGCCGGGTATCAGGGCTTCAAGGAGCTGCAGCGGCAGCTGGCAATGGAGAAGAACGACTTCCTGCGGTATCAGGCGGAGGCTGAGGAGATTCTGAAGGACAGTAATCCCACGGGGATTCATGACCGTTTTATGGCACGTGCGGAGAGGCTTATGCATAATACGCTGACCCATACGGACTGGCAGCTGGCCTACCATATGGCGGAGCTTCTGGTGGAAAAGGAAGTTACGCTGATCCGGGCGGATGATGAGCTGCAGTATGCCTCCTACGGGTTTATCAGGCATCTTCTGGATCTGGGGGTGCCGGTGAGCGATGATGTGATGGATCTGGAAGAAAAGAACGCCGGGGTATTGTTTCTGTCCTTCGACGGGAAAGATGAGTATCTGACGGCTCTTGCGAAAGGAGTCGGGTCAGGGAATATTCCTGTCATGCTTATATGCGGACAGGAGACCACGGACCTTGTAAGAAATGCGAATTATGTGCTGCGGGTGGCAGTGGAGGAAGACGATTCTGCCTATGATGTCATGGCAAGGCGCTATGCCGTCCAGCTGATTCTGGATCTGATTGTGCTGTATGTCAGCGCCCTGCAGAAAGATAAGAAGAATATGGAGAAGGAAAGCAATGAAGAAACCGGTAATGAGGAAGGCTGATATCCTTCTGCCCAAAGAGGTGGATTATGAAAAGTGGGCGGTGATTGCCTGCGACCAGTATACAAGCGAGCCAGCCTACTGGAAGAAAGCGGAGGAGATTGTAAAAGACGCTCCTTCCACTTTGCGTATGATTGTGCCGGAGGCTTATCTTGCGGTGGAAAATGCATCGGAGATCGGGAAGATTCACAGTGTGATTGAGGAATATCTTTCCTCCGGACTCTTTCAGGAATATCGGGATTCCTATGTGTATGTGGAAAGAACCTTATCCAACAGTATGGTCAGACGGGGCATTGTGGGCTGTATTGACCTGGAAGAATATGACTATCATGAGAATACGGATGCGGCAGTGCGGGCCACGGAGAAGACGGTGGCGGAGCGTATTCCGCCCAGGATGGCTGTCAGGGAAGGCGCATTGCTGGAGTTTCCCCATGTTTTAATGCTTTGTGATGATGATCAGGGAATTCTGGTGGAAGAAGAAAGCTTAAGAAAAGAAACTTTACCGAAGCTCTATGATACAGATCTGATGCTTAACGGAGGGCATATTACCGGATGGCTCATCAGCGGGAAAGACGCTGAGGATCTGGATGAAAGACTGCAGTCCTATATGGATCATCAGGAGGAGAAGTTTGAAGAAGCCGGGCTGAAGCCTGTCTACTTTACCATCGGAGACGGCAATCATTCCCTCGCCTCGGCGAAGGAGTGCTATGAAGAACTGAAGCAGAAAGATCCTTCCGTATCGGAAGAAGGCAGAAGAGAAAGGTATGTGCTTGTGGAGCTGGAGAATGTCCATGATCCGATTCAGGTGTTTG
>Ga0065711_1050011_pt1 | contig 11030 bp, 7 predicted proteins | sample Hoacrofraction12_FD_59098 | JGI IMG/M metagenome (GOLD analysis project Ga0065711, IMG submission 59098) | Hoatzin crop microbial communities from Cojedes, Venezuela - Epithelial fraction 12 v2 (version 2) | ecosystem: Host-associated > Birds > Digestive system > Esophagus > Crop | place... | reverse complement strand
CCTTGTTGGTCTGTCTTTCCTAAAGAGTCTGTAGCCATCTATGACAGCATGCCAGTCATGCGAGTTGTCCCACCACGTTTCTGTGATGGCTACCAAGTCGTAGCCGTCCTGCTGTATAATGGCTTCCAGCTCCTCCTGTTTATTGGCCATACTACTATTAGTGAAATGCAGTCCCTTTAATAATGAAGTGTCTGATAGACACCGCTGCTGTGGTTCTGCTACTAATCTTGTCCTGACGCTGTTACATTAGGGGATGTAAACTATCTTTTTCTCTCTACTCATTATGGAAACTGTGCAATTCACATCCTCCCAGGAGTGCTCCAATTAGCCAAGCCTGCATCACACTCCGCTTTCCATCAACTCGCTGTGTTCTGCTGTGCTAGAAAAGCTAACCTGCTACTGCAGGCACGCACAGCAGCAGCCTGCGGTAGCACATCGCTGCTGACTCTTCAGATACATTCTCTCTAAAGCTGCAGGTTTTGGTCTCATCAGCAATTCCCGAATCTTTATACACGAAAAGCAAATCCAACAATAAAATATTTTTAAGTAGTAGCTAAGACACACACATGATTCTTGATTGTAGCAGAACCAGGGGAGGAAGGCAAAGGTTGTGTGTGACTTTAACCAGGCTACTTTCACCTATCAAGGAAGTTTTTGTACTGTCCAGCACTGCTACTGAAAGACACACTCTACAGTCCGAGTAATGCCCTCTTCCTGTCACGGCACAGTCAGTTAGCAAATAGTTCACTCGGTGTTTTGTGCCTCTACAGTGTTTTGGCAGTTTTTTAGCTCACCTCTTGGGCTTTCCTAACTCGCACTTCAAAGTACATCTACCCCAGCCCTGGTGTTTTACATCAACAAGTGGGTTCTAAGGAGAGATTAGATTTGTTTTTCTTTTGTTTCGCTTCTTCCAGTTTAAAAGCAAACGATTTCTGCAATGTTTCCATAGTTAATCACATTTTGGATAGCGAGCACAAAACTATTGTGCCTCTCTTAGGTGAGATCAAGTAGAGGTTACGGATTTTGCTTCACAAGCAAACTATCCTTTCCGTGGGAACTAAAGCCTGCTTCACCAGAGGATGGTTACAGTGGCTAGAAATGTCTCTGGTCACACCTCTTGCTCTGGATGCAGCAGCCCAATGATGATGCTAATTCCCTAGCCCAAACTCTGCCACTGCCCTTCTGATCTGCTACCATAACGCCATTTGCAGTTGCTCTGTACCTCAGTGCTGCCTGTCGAGGAGCTGGCCTGGTGAGGGCAGAGGCTTATTGCCGCTTCCTGTGGCTCAACTGCAGCTACAGCAGGGCATGCAAATGTACCCCCAGCTCCTGGTTGTTGCCATTGCTTTAGGCTGCTTGGGGGACAGCAGAAGAAAGTATATATAGCATTTAAGATTTCAACCTTCAGAAGTTAGTTTCAAGCTCTCCTGAACATAGGAAGAAGAAACTACTCATGCAAAGCAAGGCAGAGTTGTTGATTACAGAGTCAGCACCTTCCTGGCACTGAGCACCCCAGTCTTTGCGGTGCACGCTGACCGCGGGGCTGGGTCGGCGTCAGCCACGCACCCCGTTTCACCAGCGCATGCTGCAGCACAGCCGGGGAAGCAGAAAGGATGCTCCAAAGGATGGTGCACAGCCCGAGCAGCCCACAGCCATTATTGAACACGCATCCTCTGGTGTGTGTATTCCAGAAAGACAGCAGGAGGGCTTCTTAACTTTTTTTTTTTTTAAACAGCCTCCCTGCAACAAGTAACTTTTTAAGCAAGTTCTAATCCTGATACCACTTCATATATGCCAGCCAAGCAGCCTTTCCGAACAGATGGTGACCGAGCACAGGTCTGAGATTTTGACAAACATGTAGGGAATAGCTATTACTAGCATTTTCTAAGCTCTCAGCCCTCCTTAGTTTGAAATGCTAAGTATGCATATGCGCATTAGCAAAATGGCACATTCCACCAGGGTGGGAGTGAACCACTCTGGAGGTGACATTGGGCAGGGGTTACATGTGCATGGAGCAGCCAGCTGATGTGTGAATCCATTACTGTTATCAGCAATGCATTCAAATGACCTACTTTTTAACACTGTCATAACTGCCCGACAGAGGAATTCAGTAAACTGCTGGCGTGCAATTCTCTATCTAGAGTGATAGAATAATAACCCATAACATAGCAGGCTAATCCTCTTCAGGTATAGCTACATTTTTCTATGCAAAGCTGTCAAAGAAAGGTAGAAGCTGCCAAGAAAGACCTTTTTAATCCTCTGAGTGCTCTGTTCCAGCATGGAGTCATCAGGTCACCATACAAGATGGTGCTGTAAATGGCAAGTGCCAGAGATCCCAGGATCTCATACAAGCTGAAGATGCAGAAACTCATTCAGCGGCACCTAAGTGGCACAGACAGTTTATCACTGTTCCCCTCCTTTGCTTTCATTGTACCTTTACATGTCTATGAATGAACTTTCTGTGTAAACAGCAACTGTCTTGTTCTCAAGTCAGCACAGCCTGATGAAAAACATGTTACAGAGCTCCATTCTTATGAGGAGACATTATTGTTTGTCCTTATAGTCGTTACATGTTGCTATCTGGGACTGAAAGAAATTGCATTTCACCTGCAGAAATGTATAAATGCAGCCACATGCTTTCAAGCATACCTTGACATAATACCTATAATGCAACTCTCCCTTTTTAATTGAATCCATTAAAAAATATTAAATCATAGCTTTTTGTTATTTTAAAAGTAGAATAATTGTACTAACTACAGAAGGATGATAATAAAACAGTAGTCCTATTACAAGTGTGTGGCAAATGCATTAAGAATATGCTGAAAAGACAACTATAAATCTTCAGCATTTGCCAGAGACAGGTTTAAGTAATGAAGCAACTCAAATGAAACAATCCCACTGACTTCAACATGGCCAAGTTTTCAATCCAGGTCTTTCTGAGATCGGGTCCTGTACACATCACACACAGCTGAGCCAGAGCTACAATCCTGGCCATCTTCGAGCCGCCACAGGAGAAAACACGACTCCTGCCTCCTGTTCTCAAGGTACAAGAAGACAGGCAGTCAGGAGACTGTCACTGAGACAGGCTGATCCAAGCCACCCTTGGGTCCCCAGGGAACTGAGTGCCTGGCACAGCTATAAGCACCTCTGGAGCAAAGTCAAAAAGGGTATGAAAATACAAGAGGAGGAGCTGACTCAAAAATATGTTTTTCCTAAGTAATACTGTGCTGGGAAGCATCTCTTCTCCTCTGCTCCCAGCATTTTGAGGAGCAGGGTGCTTTTGGAAATTAAAATCAGTCTGTCCACTATTCATTTGGGAGCAGGGCAAGGACACAGACTGCAGCACTCTGGCTGCAATGATGGTAAGAGGATTCATCTGCCTCTCCACTCTCCTGAATGCATCTGCTAGGAGTAAAAGAGATTACAGCCACAGACGGCTGAGACACCTCTGGCCAATAAGCACTGGGGGAGGTGGGGCCCAAATAAAAATATTGCTTCTTCAGAGAAAGGAAAAAATAAAGACTGAAGCAAGCATTTCATATGTAGGATACTGAAAAGTCTTGTGTCTTCACATGCCCCTTGAAGGCTGTAGGCACATAAAGGTATCTGTGTACTAGTTACACCAACAAGCATGTTTAATGTCATGAAGCATGCACAAAAAGCAAATAGAGCTAACAGCCGCAGGAGAAAACAAATGTTTAGCTCCAGCATAATAAATACAAATATTCAAACAGACACAAGAAGACCTTCAAGCATCTTTGTGCACACACACACACACCTCCACTGCCACACAAGCATACCAACCCTCCTATTAGCAGAAAACCCTCTCTTCCCCGTTTGTCCTTTTCTTGCTCTTGTTCTTCTCTGGATTGCAAACATAGCTTGGCAAATGGCTACTTCAGGCCAGAGCACCCCCCTACGGTGTGGTGCTTAACCCCTTAACGGCGTTAAAATGTAACACACACAACAAGGGGTTCAGCTCAGGTGTGAACAGGGCACTCATGGACACTCGCCAACACTGGTGAGGAGCAAAAGGGGCTTTCCAGTCCTGCATACCCCTCCAGTTACAAGCAAGCAGCTGGCAGTGTGGGAAAGCTTGTCACTCTGTAATTATGCTCAGAATAGGTCAGGTACTAGCAGTACAACAGCGTGAATTTGCTTTGAGTTGGTTATCCGAGTGCAGGACCCCACTGGCATGACCACAGTAGAACAGCAAACCAGCTGAAGTCCGATTACAGGTTACTCCAAGCTAAGAAATAGCCCTCCAGATTCTTCATCTATCAGACGTAAGAGCAGCTTGCTTCTATAACTAGGGCATACAAAGCCCTGAACCCTGCAGACCACTTGCACCACATGAAACCTCTGTATGCACCCTGCTCAACACAGCGAATTCATCAGACTGTAGTGCCCATGAAGGGTTTTTTTTCATCCACACCAGGAGCAGGGATTGCTCTAAGCGTTAAATTTCTTTGCCTGTCGGTGCTCAGGCTGGGCCAGCCCAGCCCCTGCAGCTGCCAGCCAGGGCCCAGACACTGGCCACTCCTCACCTTGTTCATGCCAGCCCAGAAGCTGCTACTCCAGGAGAAGGTGGCAGAGATGCTACGTTACTGACACTCGTGCTCTTTTGTGCCATATTCAGTCCCCTGCATGTAAAGGGTCTCTTTTGCAGGCTGTTGGTTATCTGCTCCTCCAGACCAAAAACATGAACCAAAGTTTGGGAGTCCGTCTTGACCATGCTGATCAAATCTGAATTAGCAACCCAAGGTTGCAAACCCAATTACAATGGGTTTTTTCCACAGGGTTTCTTAAAATTAGATCACAAGCAAAAAATGCAGCTTAGTCCTTCAAAAGCTGCAATCGCTAAGGCCCCTGCGGGTGCTTTGGCAAACAGCTTCACTCAAATATTATTTACCTGTCTGTGCTGCCAAATTTCAAGATAAACTTCTGTCCCACTGATCCCTTGATGTCAGTTTGAGCCTGGTAGCAAGACTGCAGTCTGCACGCCTAGGTGTGCAAACCACCTCAGACAGCTCAGTTCTTCCTATCAAGGCCACTGGAACTGCTCAGGTCAGGGGTGGGAAGAAGACAGAGACTTCTCGTGATTTGATGGAGGCTGTGATGCTGAGCTCAGTAGGTGCCCAGAGTTCAATGTTCAAATGACATAAAGCTTGCTTGCCTCTCAGAACTCTGCCGTGTCACCACACAGTTCCTGTCCTCAGCACTCGGCAATGTTAGCTCCAAATGAAAGAGCACTTCTTTGTGTTGTGCATAATGAGGACCTTCCTTTATCAGAAGAGAGATATGCCCTGTGCTTTCACTTACAATGTTTTCCATACAACCCCATTATTCCTGTGATTTCAGGACTTGTTTTATGGCACAAATTTTGGTGCTTCCTACACGTCTGTCATCCTTCTGGGATCCTGGAAATGCCAAGGCCTCAGGAAACTCTGGACACGTAATTCTTTGCTGTATAATTCTCATCTTTCACAACATAGGTTTTCCCTAAACTTTCTCTTGCCAGAAGCATCACAGACTTTCTCGTTTCATGCTACTTCTCTCTATTGTGCAACCTCTGAGTTTTGTACGACAGCCTAAGCGAATCAGGATTACCACAAAATTCATTAACGCTTTCACTATTATAAATAACTATGTCATCCAAAGTGTTTTTCATTTCCTCTCCAAATGTAACTCTCATTTCAAAATGGGTTATTTAAATTCAATTTCTGTAAGTTGCATTTCTAACTCCTCATACCTCTAATGTTATTATCTAATGAATCTGCATTGGTTTTTGCATCAAATCCAGATATGAATATGTTAATAAGCTTCACATATAAGCATTTCAGTTCTCAGATTCCCCTTTGTGTTCCCCTTTGCTTCTATAGTGACTATAATCACTCTACATGAGAAGGAGACTAAAATGGCCAGTTCACACAATGGGACTTGTTCTGGCATGAGCCAACTTTGGAGATGATATGAGCACAGACCATGAGACAGCTTTGAAGATGATGCAGAACAGTGCGGCTGTATTAGAAGTAGCTGTATCTTCTTGTTGGTAAACCCTACTCCTTTTTTCTTGATAAATCAGGGCTGCTTCTTCCTATGAAATCATCACTGCACAACAAAACAGTGGCAGAACAGCTGTGAAGTTTCCTCTGGTTATGCCCCCTAAGTTGTCTAAATGTCTCTTTTAAAGCCAGGAGAGAGGAAATAAACATATCCAGACCTTTACATGTTCCCTAAACACGTGTGTAATGTGCAGCCCCAAGACACACGCATGCACCCACCTAGCACAGTGACATTCAGAGAACGTGTGTTTATTCTCTCCACAACCTATTTTCCAAATGACGGAAGATTTAAAGTTTCTAATATTTTCCTTTGCCTTGATGAAGGATTTTCACTTTCTCAACCCTCCAGGGAGGCAGAGTCTCAGAAACAGCAGCAGGGCACTGTAAATCTTTGAAACTAATAATTATTAAACACCTAAATCTATTTAATACGTAGAGCCCCCAAACACGCTGACTGGATAATATTCACATATAGCAAAAGGGCCTTGCCATCTTTCCAGACACGAGGCTGGAACTGTTATTTCAGTGACAAGGCTTCATTTGCCAGAACAGCTACTGGGCAGGAGCCTTGGGAAACCCTGAGTTTGCAGCTTTTCATTCCATGCTACCAGTGGCTCAGCTGGAGGCCCTGGTGGTGAGCTGTAAGCAGAAGCTGGGAACCAGACCTCCTGAGTTGTTTCAGTGACTGCAACTCCCCATCCATGCCAAGTCCTTAGCAATTCTGGCCCCCTGAACAGGAAACAAGATCTGCCATGCCCAAGGCAATAGCAGAGACACCTGACTTGGGGGCTCTACACAGACTCTCTGCTGCGAGTTTGGATCAGATGGTGCCAGTGCTGGTCTCATGCACTAGTGCTCAGAGGGCTCTAGCTGAAGAAAGTCTCCCCATCCCTCAGCTCCACACCACCTGGTTCCCTCTCCATCCATCTGTGCCCAAGACAAAGCTGTGCTAACCTGTGCCCCTTCCTGAGGCTTGATTTTCTACCAGGTCAAAGAGGGTACTCCCCTCCAACAAAAAATGCCCTGGGTGCCAAGCATGGGATTTAGGACGGGTGGGTTTGAGATACAGTTTGCCTCCACTGGTACTCTGGGAAAATGAAGAACAAGTGCTGCGTCCTCTGCGTCAGGAAGCAGCTTCTGTGCTAGGCACAACACAATGTGTTGGTAATGTGGCCAAAGAACAAGCACGCTGCAGCAACCGTGGGAGATTTAAAGTCTCATTCACTGCAGACCTGTGGCTAGAAGCAAGGGTAATGGAGCTTTACAGGTTGCATCTTCCCTTTATGGTTCCCCTTTTCAGTCCCCAAGCCCCCTGCTTCTGCGTATCTAACTAGAGTAGCCTTTTGCCAGGGAATGCAGTCGTAGCATTTCTAACCTACCTGTCTTCGCTAGCATTTATTTGGCCTCCAGTAGGCAGCAACAGATTCCAGCAAGCTCCTTTCCCTTGCAGTAGTCAGAACAGTGTCTTGTGTGGTGCAGCAACTGTTGTCTATGCCAGAAAGCTTGGAAGTAGCACCTCTGCAGATCTCCTCCTCTTCCCCCACAGCCCAAAACAAAAGAAAAAGCAAAAGCCTGCTTTCAGGAACAACCTTACTGTTGACTTTGATAGGACATAAAAAGATCTGCAAGGCTAGCTGGAGACTGGGATGAGGTAAGAAAAAGTCTCACATGAGCCAATTCCGTGAACCCCTGAACACCGGGGACATGTCCTGCCTGTGACTCGCATATTTTGCCACTAAAAAAAGATAAAATAATCAAAGTGTGATCACTCTGTGCCTATTCTCAGTTATGAGTAAAGTAATGCCAGGTTCTCATCATGTCTGTGACCACCACACTTGCAAAACCACAAATCTCATTACAGACTTTGCTTTTCTCTCCATACATCAATCCACATCCACCTCATTCATGGGCCAGGCACACAGGTTCAGAGCAGAGTCACTGTTAAACGACTTTCCTAAAACCCAGACATCTTTGTTTCATAAGAAAATGTTTGGTGTCCTCTTTGAATAAAAATTTTAAATTCTGATTTTACAGTAGGAATTACTGGTGAATTTACAAATACGTTTTATTACTTGGCTCACAAAGAAAAAACAGGATTGAGGTGCATTAAGAAATGTGATATCTGTCTCTATCATCAGCATGTTCCAAATGATCCTAGTAAAAAAAATCTGAACATGTAAAATATAGTGTGCCTTAATATCTGTTTAATTTCAAACACAAGCACTATGACATCTCTAGGATAGTAACAAATCTGTATCTCTGCAAGGCAGAGTTACATATTTTTGGATGGTTTTCATTTCCTCCTTTGGATTCCTTAAAACTTTTATCTCAGTTCTGAATTTCCTGTGTACCTAATGCACACTTTTGGAATGATACATATTGCAGTGTTTTACTCTTAAATTACTGACTTATAGTCTCAACTTCAGCTCCATTTAAGCACAGATTCTTCCTTCCATTATGATTCTGAATGTAGATCCAAATCTTGCCTCTGAGGACTGTCTCTTGCTATCCACAATAAAGAGAAATATCAAGAACATAAGATGCTCTAAGTAGAAACGCACTTAGAAGAAAGCTACCCACGGGACTTTGGTAAATCTTAAAAAAACCTCCAAACAGTGTAGGAATGTGACAGTGAGGTCTAGGATATCAAAATTCAGATATGTTTGATGAGGAATTTGAGTAGATGGTTGGACAAGACAACCTTCAGTGGTTTCCTCTACCTCAAAGTATTTTATGATTTTTGAGAATATCTTCTGTTTTGGCCATTAGAGAACTTGTTTCCGTCTATTTATTTCTCTGCTTATCACTCTCCTCATTTCAGCAGATGGAAACCAATCAAATGTTCCATGTTGCTCTGAATCCCGCCACTGGAGAAGTTCTAGATGGTCTGGACTGGGTGCTCCTCCTGTCTGTAATGGAAACATGCTGACTGCAACTGACTGCACTCCGAACAAGAAGATCAAACGCTGTGAGTGACAGGTTGAGAAAAATAAAACAATCATCTCCATATTTTGTTGCACGAATTTTTTTTCCAAGAAAATATGAAAGTGAAATGTGGTGGACAGGTCCAAGGAAACTGAATTTAATCCGCTTTTGAAGTTGTTTGTGGATGGCAAGAAAAAATGTGAAAAGGATTTTTGGACAGATCTCCTTCTATTTTGCAAGCTAATGGAATTTGCTGAAACAAGACCACCAGCTGCTTTGCTTATAATAGTTTGCACTAGATTTCAATATATTTATGTCCTTCTAATAGGTGTCGACTCTATTGCATACTGAAGATGGGACTCGTCCAGTGCTCCAGATGCAAACATCCCTTTACGCTAATGGTACTCAAAATAGGAGGTTACATTTTTCAGCATGGAAAGCTTGATAAATCAAACAAACCCCTCAAATCAATGACCTCTACCTTCCGAGTGTGTGCAATGAGATCTTGATTAGAACTCCATGAACTGGAATCCTGAAAAATAAATCATGAATTTGCTGTGCAGGAACAGGCAAGATAAGAAAGATATTTGATAAATTTTTTTAAAAAGCATTTCTAATGTCTATTTTTAAGTAAACATTTCTTGGAAGTTTGAAAATGTTCAGATCTTTCTTTCCAAAACATCCATTACTTATCGGCTGGTTTCCTGAGAAAACAAGTCTTACACAATCGTGCTCTATGTCTAAGTACATGTTTGTGCAAGTGTCTCCACTAATAATTGTGTGATTTATTAATATTTATTACAATATTATACACTACATATTTTTTATTAATTATAACTCATTGGCCAATGTCAACCAAATTTGACAGATAAAAAGATCTCAAAGATACTCAAAACTGGTTTTGCTATTTCTGCACACAGTTTTGCACATAATTACTCTGCATTATTTTACACATCTCTCTCTTCTGATTCAAAGTCAAGACTGTTATGAAAATACCTAGAACTGAAGGGACTGTCAGCCTCCTACTCTCTGTTGAGCCAGGGAGGCTAAGTTCTTACCAAACATACCAAACTAACAAAAATTTTGATGCCCATCCTCCTCTGCTAATGAGCCCAGAAGAGAGCAGTGAGAATGATGAGAGCTTAACCAAATCTGTTTAACAAGTAAAAATTCTAGGAATTGAAGTTGTTCAGTTTAGATTCTCGAGGAATAATAAAACTCAATACAATAGAGGTACTCAAACACAGAAAAGGATGTGGCAATGGAAGGAGGCAATCTATTCTCAAAGTCTGTGGTGGACGTAATAAAAATGGACGTGAAATGAACCAAGGAGAGTCCAGGTAAGACACCAAGAAGCCATTTCTTATGGTAAGGAATAATGAAGCAATAGGACTGGACTGTCTGGGAGGCTGCAGAAGCTCTATCCTTGGAGAGTTCTAAGACCAGGCTGGACATCTCCCAGGACAGGCACTGGGAAAACTGAGCCTGCCTGAGTCACAAGAACAACTGATTGTCTTTTGAGTTCCCCACCAGCTCAATTTGTCTATGCTTCTGGAAGCAGCAGAGTGTTGGGAAAAAGAAAGAAAGGGAAGAAAAAAATAGAATAGTAAAGGCATTTAGAGAAGGAGCAGCAGGCGGACTAGAAAATGAGATACGTTAAATGAGTCTAAACATCATTCGTTCACTGGAGAGACAACTGAACAAGGCACTCCCCCATGCCACACGCAGCCACTGCTGCGGGCCAGCCAGCCTGCTCCAGTGCGGGGTACGGAGCGCACGGCAAGTGCCAGGCCAGTGCAGAAACCTAGCTGTCATGGTCTTCGTTGCCCTCCAGCTTTATACCAAAAGCTTCCAGGGTCCATCCATCTGTACACTACAGGGATACCCTGAGAACCTCTGTCATCCTTCATCTGACGTGTCACCGCCCCAGCGTCACCCACCGCAGACTCCGAAGCGCTCTCCCAGCTCCCCCGCCCCGCACCCGCAGGCTTCCGGCGCCGCGCCCGCCGCGCCCCGCTGCTGCCCCCTAGTGGCGCGGCC
>Ga0065711_1050010_pt1 | contig 11030 bp, 9 predicted proteins | sample Hoacrofraction12_FD_59098 | JGI IMG/M metagenome (GOLD analysis project Ga0065711, IMG submission 59098) | Hoatzin crop microbial communities from Cojedes, Venezuela - Epithelial fraction 12 v2 (version 2) | ecosystem: Host-associated > Birds > Digestive system > Esophagus > Crop | place... | reverse complement strand
GGAATATTTCCACTGGCCAGCCTGGGCTGGCTGCCTGGCTGTGCTCCCTCCCAGCTCCTGCACACCTGCTCATTAGCCAAACATGGGAAACTGAAAAAAGTCCTGGATTTCTTAGCACCAACTGAAAACACCAGTGTTATCAACTGTCTCCTCATAGTATATCCAAAACACAGTACAACTAACAGGTGTTGAGACCTCTGCTGCAGAAGGCAACCTCCTGGTGGTGGAGGGTAGTCTGGAGACAGGCAGAGCCTTTGCTGGGCAAGTCCTGTCCCTCAGTGCTACAGGGCATCCCTGAGTGAGTGTCAGAGAGACACTTCTTCAGTTCTGCTTAGAGACATCTTGAATAGGAAAATCCTACAGCAGCTGTTGAGCGTGCTACTGCTCAAAGCAGTATGAGCAATGCATCTATGTGCTTTAATTTTGCAGCTTTGTTTCTAATGCAGCAATACACACACACAATGTTTGCCATTATCCTGGATTGAATAAATCAGACTTTTCACGTAGCCTTCCTCTTCACCTAGTAAGAAGCATAATCTCTACCACCATTGACACATACAGATCTCACTTTGGCCCAGCGTAAACAACAAATGCTTCCTGAGTGATGTGGCTTGCTTCTGGAGGCCTAACACCTAAAACAAATCAGAGATCCCTAGGGTTGGTGTATGTCGTAAGTATCAATTTAGAAACTAAAAATGTGATACCTCTATTTATAGCTCTCTGCAGCGCTGGCAAAAAGGGCTTAAAATACACAGTATCAACCGCAGTTACACCATACTTCATACTTCTCCTTCCCCATTTCACCTCTATTCAGAAGCTCACCATTTTAACATTTACCAGAACTGTAAGGCAAATGGTTCAAACTGCTTCAGACTGCGGAAGAAACTAAACCTTGGTCTTCTTTTCTGACTAATGCTTTAACCACGTGACATAATGAGTAAAAAAATACTGCTTTTCAAGGAGCTTGTTCCAAAAATACGTCTTAAAAATTCCTGCTGGATCTGGATCCACAGGTGAAACAGAGGAATTTCTACTCCGTAAATCTTTCCAGGAATCAGGCTTGTGCTAGGTCTATGCCACACAGGTCTAGGCATGCCTAGCATCAGACATATAGGTGTGCAGTAATTTTGATTGACAGAAATGCAGGCATAATGACTTCACTTACCCCTGGAGTTGAGTAGAAGTAAGAGCCTCTATGGCATTTAAGTGTTGGACGTAGGCATCTAAAGTAGAAGTTACATACCAAAGTCCTTAGGCCTCTGAGGAATAATATAATCATGACTCATTTCTTTACCTGAGGGCAGCCCTTTTCTAAGTCAGGCAGAACGTACTAGTAGTGCAGAATGCAGATGCTCTGCAGTAGATTCTGTGCTTCAAAACAGAGACGCAAAATTTAACTTAGGTGCTGTCTGCTGAAGCTACGTTCCCAGAAATCCTGATTTCAGTGGTCTCTCCTTCTTGGGTTCATTCTTCCAGTTTTTCTGTGTTCCCATGTGTCCCATGGAAACCTGAAAATCAAGTTTCTTTACCGTGACTGGGCAAATATCACTCATTTAACTTCAGCTGCATCATTATGCTCCTGACTATATGCCCACAAGTAAGTCCAGTTTTTAGAAATTTGCAGCCTCTCATGCAAAGCACTTCACTGGTTTCAGTTCTATACAGATTTTGATGGCCCATTCATTAATGGTTCATTCATTAGCACAAGCCAATAGTAATATTACCTGACCTGCACTGAAGTATATAGAAAATTTTGTACAGAATTTAATACTAAGGAAGAGATGGACAAATTCCTTTTCAGTAAAGTTCAATGTGTTTTTATATAGTAAAGTATGTTACAGTCTACATTCAATGCTGAAGTATAAAAAAAGATGTGAACTATAAAATAAAAATGTAAAATAAATATAGCATTTACCTGCAAGTTATAAAACTAGCACATGCGGCTTTAGACAAAACCAATCATTGTACAGATGCAGTGTCACTCCTTCAATGTAAAATGGCTGGGTGGACTGCTGTTTCCACACAAAAAAAAGCCCAAAATAAATTAATAGCAATCTCAATGGATCATAAAACCTGCACCTGGACTGTAATTCATTGCATTCAGGCCTAAACAAATACAGCATTGTCTGTAGGACTGGGACTCCAAACAAAGTCATCAAAATAAGTAAGTCTATGCATTACCTTGTATAATTTGAAACTATAAATAACAGCTATTCTATTTACAGCTACAGAATGGTCTGCCATGTTCATCCGTATGGGACAGCTCCAGGACGGTTTTGTTCAGTGTCTTTTTCTTGCTACTGTCAGGTACCATCAAAATATGAACTTACCCATTACCTACAGTGAGTACTTATACTAACTAATGCACACACAAAGAAATTCTCCTTTGCTAGAAACACCTCTTCTGAGAGCAGATACCTTATTTAAATCCAGATCAGAAATGAAAATAAGCGATAAAACAAATGGAATGCCCTTACTCTTTAGGAAATAAAAACTAAGCTTTTTTCTTGGTACTGCTTGGCTTCCTCGAAGACAACTATGTGCTTCTGAAAATTAGGTGCAGCTGTCCTCTCTTCTGAGCTCCTTAATGAAATCCTCTGCATCCTGGCTTTCCTCCCCTTTTTGGCAAAAGTGGTCAATGTTCATTTCAGCTGAGTCATGAGCATGCCATGGCCATGTGGGCCTCTTTGCACAGCAAATGGACTTAATCACAGGGGCATACAATTACATTCCTTTCTCCTCATTGAAAATTCATCGGGGAATAGCAAACATAAAACTCCATTGTCTAGGACCTTAAAAAAAAAAAATCATTGTTGTTCCTATTCAGCAAATCCTCTTCCACTTCCCCACCCCTCATTCTTTTCCATGGTAGTAAAAAAGCAGAAAAATCCTGTATCACTTTATCTTCTATCATGCTGCAAGAGTGATATTGCCAGCACTTAGATACATTTTATCATCAGTGATTTTTCATGGTTTGTACAATTCTACATAGGACCTGAAGGACTCTCAATTTTACTTCTCAGAGATAGGAAGAATCTCCTCCAGGTCTTTTAATTGCCATTGTTTCCCCATTCTTCTTTTTCTCTTGACTTCCAGGCAGAGCTATTCAAAAAGCCATTTAATTTATTTGGTTGGCTTGCTTAGGGTTCCTATTTGATCCTCGCTTTCCCTGCAAGTGACAGAGTTCCTGAAGGACAAAAGGGACTTCTTTTCAGCAGGTGAGAGTTTCAGTTTCCTTTCAGTACGTAAGATAATGAGAGGTTTTGTCTCTAAAAATTCCCCTTGATGTATTAAGACCTTTTATTTTTGCATTTCCACCAAAAGCTCCCTTGTTTTAAGCTGCTAAGAAGGGCTCTACTCTTTAAATAGCTCCAGTGTTCTTGGCTGTATTTTTCCACATTGTTCTGTCTCATGAGTTGAAGGTGAATCTCGTGGTACATCTCAAAAGTTCTCTCACTTTTGCTCACCCAGTTCTGCTCCCTCCTAACGGAAACCTTTTAAATTAAATACACTAACTAGGCAGATACCATTCCACTTGGGAAAGGAGGGCACACAGTTGCTTGCCGAGACACTGGCATTCAGTTTGGCTTATATTCTGTCAGGAGTGATCCACTGTATCTTTCAGGCCTGTGCTATCACAGCCAAGATTTTAAGAGCTGGAGACTCCCGTTTCCACCTCCCATAAGCAATCAATCCTTTAATTAAATGGAAGTTCAGCATTATATAACTTTCCCCTGGGTTTTTGACTTGGGCATAAAGTCCAGTCTCAGAGACCCACTTCCCAGAGAGCTTTTGTTGTTTCAAAACATCTCCCACAACTGAGAAAGGAATGAATTCATGACCCTAACAGTCCAGCAGTGGTCCGCTCCCGCTTCTTCCGTCTTCAAGTCACATTCTGCATCATTCACTGACGCTTTAAGTTACTGCATAGATGTGCCTGCCTCCTCTTCACAGAGCACACTGCAGCTACACTTACAGTGTTTATATTTTCCTTTGCCTTTTTATTTAACTGGGAATATTATTCTATCTTCTCTACTTGCAATGAGGAAAGAGCTTCACTAGTAGGAAACCAGGGTCAGATCCCAAGTGTAAGTAAGTCGGAACATGCTGATCTGGTCAAAGAGAGCTGCAATTAAAGAAAGAGATATTTATTTACACAGCCTTGCTTAGATCTCTGTCTAATGGAGTCTGTCTGGGCCAGAGCTCCAAGAGAGCCACCCAGGAGGTTAAGAAACACAGAAAAAGAAATTATTAAATTTGGGGACACTGAAGGCATTACATGCTTTTCTACTTGCACCTGTACTTTGAACCTTATAAGTGTCTGATGTCAGGAAAAGAATTAAAGCACCACTCCACACATCTTGCCTCAAACGTATGCACTACGTTGACAGTCTAGAAGGCTCATCATGGGACCGTGTGGCCCCTCCCTGGCAGCCCCCCTGCTACTTTGGCAAAAGTTCACACAGTTTTGCACACTGCAGTGAAGCAAGGGTTATACCACAAAATTTTAAACCGAGCTCAATAATCTGGTATTTTAATAAACTGTACTGTTGATACAACTCTGTAATGTTATCTTGATCTCCCCACACAAGATACTGCAAGCTGTTGTGGAATTCGGGAGCTCGTAAGGAGGTGAGAATTGGAACTACCCACTGAAACCAAACGAAGCACAAGGTACTCTTGACAACAAAGACTTCTCAAGGGTCTGTTACAGGCTGAGCCTACACGTACTGTCAGATTGGTGTTACACCAACAGAGCGATCTCGTGTCTTCAAATCACCTTAATTGGGCTAATTTTTATATGCTGCAAAAGTTTTCACTCAAAAGAAAACTTTTGGAAATCATCAACTCTACTTAATGAACAAAGTACAGATTGTTAGAAAATATTTTGGAAAATACAAGCTCGCATGCTTTAAAAATTGTTGGCTTAATCTCAGACTAGAGCTCAGGGGGGGGTTTCCACTTTCTGTTGATGTGGGATATAAATGAGTTCAGGCAAGTTAAAACATGTTTTATCATCACCATGGCTCTCAAGATTTACACAAAAGAAAGGGGAAAAGAACTGACAGTTTGGATAATGCAACTCAACATTGTAGATTTGATAAGTTGGACTAAACACAAAAAAATAGAGAGCTTTGGGTAGAGTAAATGGTCTTTAAAATAAAAAAAATGCTCTGAGCTAACCAAATATCAGTGTTAATATACACTCCACCCACAAAAGTTGGGACACTCTTCATCCCAGCAACTCAATTTCTCGCTTTCAAAGACAGCTTGGATAAAGATGCTTTTCTAGCATGTTCCACAGATAAAATCTTTTAAAAAATCCTCCAAGTTTTGTCACATCAGCAAATTCACAGCGTGCTACAGCCACTTCAGCCATGGATATGCCACGTCCAAATAGACTTATTTAGCGTCCTCACAGATAATCTTAACGTCCCAATTAAAATATACAAAAACCCAACAATCACTTCTTTGTTCAAGGTCTTTCACACCCACACACAAACCTGCAGGCTCGTAAGCAAGTAGTCCACTTCTACCAGCAGATTTTACCTATGCCAAAGAAGATGAGGATGGCAGAGCTACATCCCAAACCATTGATTAGCACCTCTTATTTACACAGCACTTCTGCCATGACCTACAAGAACAGAGATGAGTATACGTGAAGCAGGAGCAGGGCCTGCCATACTCCTCTGCCATGCATCTCTCACACATCACGCAGGACTGCAAGAGCAGCAAACCTTGCTCTGCAGGGTCACTGAAGTGCTGTCCTCACCTCTGCACAGTCCCATTATCTCTCTTCACGTCTCCCCTTATCACCCTCCCAACAGCCAGAACAAGTGACACTGAGACCCCGGCCCTTTTCCCAAAGCTTAGGAGGAGGAGGAGACTTGGCAGGGGCCAGCCAAGAGCGAAAGGAAAACTGTTAGCCTGAAAAGAAACGGATGGCTAGAGAGCTGATAAGAGGCACCCACAACATGGGACAGTGGAGAAGACAATGAGGTGAGCCGGTCTGCATGAAAAGTGTGATGGAATAAGAGAGATCCCGCTGCCACAAAGCTTCCCCAAACCCTCCCTGCCTTAATAACTCCCTGAGCCCTTCTCACACCTCTGTCTCCGCGTTACCTCCCCGAAGACCCCCGGCCCCATTCCCACAACCAAAGGCAGCTGGCCCTTACGGCCACTTCCCAAGCCCTTCTGCCCCAGAAGAGCTGCGACTGATCCCAGCCCCTCCTTGTCTTCCCCTCCACCATCTCCAGAACCCACCCGTTTTGCCACATTGGTATTTTTTTCTTCCTGCACCGCCAAGAAGCCTCCAACCTCTCTTTGTTACTAGTTCAGTGTCTCATGCCTCAAACCGGAGCCCCAGAGCAAGCTACTGGAACTAATCACGGGAGAGACAGAAATCTTGGAATACAAAAGCCTGAATTATGAAGACGCCTTAAAGTACTAATATACAAGGCGGAAATTTACATTTCCTATGTGCTAATGCAGTACTCTTAACAGGCTTACTTTGAATTGACAGAGAATTCAAGGAAAAATGTAAATCTCTCACAGGCATGAATGATAGTTTTATTGTTCACCACATCAAGTTCAAACAAACTTCTCTGCAGTTTTTGCATGTTCTTAGTTATAGAGAATGTGTCTCATTCCAATGTCTGTGTGTTTTACTTAGAGCAGCTCTTAACTTCTCACTATTTAAATCCTGTTTTATTACAGCATAAAACACACCGATAAAAAGATCAATTACTCAATACTGAAACGATATAAATCACACAAAATTCCAAAAGGTTGACATGTATTTACTTTGTACTCTTATTTCCATTCATAATATTATTCAGTATGATCAACACTGCTCATCTCCCTGGTTTCTATCTGCTGTTAATCACGAATAGCATGCCTGACACCTAGCCTGGAAGGCTAAATCAATCAGCACTGCTTTAAAACAATGTCTGTACAGATTAACGGTAACTTAGAAAAGTTCCTTTTGTAAGTCTCACAGTACCCCAGTACCACAGAAACTAGAGAGAGGAAAAAAGCCTCTCAAGCCATTTTGTCTATACCCCCGCACGTCTAAGTTTTCTTCTACCATATATTGTTTTTTTCCACAGCCAGTCCAGTTCTAAATGAAGAAACACAGAAGCCTTGCAGGGCTCCAACTATTTTCATTGGCAAAAGCAGGGAAGAAACGCCAAGCCTTGATTTTTTTTTATTTTTTTTTTTAATTTAACAAAGCAATATGTATTGCCATGGTGTAGCAACCTCCTTCAAAATTTTCTGCTTATGCCTAAACTTTACTCCGGACTGGCAGAGCTGGCTGCTTCCAAGCAGACCCCGGCTGAGGGAGCAGCTCCCACGCAAAGATCCGTGCACGGTCACCGCTGGTGCTGGCGGAGGTGCATGGATTCTCCTGGCAGAGGATGCACAGTGGACATCAAACCCTGTGCTCCCACACACTCCAGCACAGGCAAGCCAAGGACACGCTGCAGAAGGACAGGGTGCTGAACCACACGTCTGCACTGCAAAAAACTCTTCTAGAGACCTTGCTGTTTTGTGTAACTGGGGGAGACAAACTCTGTGGCAATCTCCTTGTGACTGTTACCCTGCGAGAGATGGCAATGCCATCTTCCAGCCTCTGTAGGCTCACCCTTCCTAAGGCCCACGTCTTCAGATACTTCAGATACCCACCACTGTGCCAATGGATAGGTTTCACAGATTTTCAGCACAAAACTTGGATCGGTGAAGCTCTGAAATTTGTCCCCCCTCACAGCACTAACAGGCCTTTACTGGCCCTGGCCCACAGCCCAGGACCCCCTGTCCGTCAGCCCCTGCCCCAGCGACGCCGCAGCAGGGCCGCTCTCCGGCTCCCCACAGCCCTGCCCTGCCCGGCCATGGGCCCCATGGAGCCGGACCTACCCAGGGGCCCGTGTCCCGGCCTGTCCCTGTCCCCAGGGAGGTGCCCGATGCCGGGGGCTGGGGCTGCCCTGGTTCCCCCCTGGCTGCCCTGCTCCTGGCTGGGGCGGTGGGACGGGCCCTGGCTGCCAGGCCCTGCCCTGACACCCTCCATGGGGAGCCCCTGCCGCTGTGCCCTGACAAAATGCTTCCTTTTGGATGATTCAGAGGAACTTCGACAGCGTACAGGGCAACAAATTGACATCAGAAGAACTAAATGCGAGACAATGCGTTTTATAAGGCACATTTTGATTTCTTCGAGCACACCAGACGGCCGTGCCGCTGCGGGTGTGATGGGAAGCGAGGGAGGAGGCAGACGAAGCAGCAGAAGATGCTGCATGAACAGCACATCTTCAGAGGTGTTACTGGGCTCGGCTCTGGTCACGACAGCTCAAAGAAGAGAAAAAAGGCAGAAACAAAGACATCTTAATAATAGAGATGACTAAGAGCATTATAAAGGCCTGTCTTCTAAAGAGACACTGGAAAGATTGAATCAGCTTTATTCAACACCTCTCTAAAACAGTGAGGGCAGAACATGGGGACACGAAGTAATAACAAATAACTTAAAAAGAAATGTCAGGCCTTGTCTGTTCCCACTCTTACAAAACAAGGATATTCAAAAAAATTAGGTGATCTTTTTGTGGACTGTGACGCTAATGCCACAGGCAATCACCAGAAGCAAAGAATGTAGCAGAATTTTAAAAATAATTAATATGTAATTTGACAGAATCATAGAATCATAGGTTGGAAAGGACCTCTAAGATCATCAAGTCCAACCATCCACCCAACACCACCATTCCTACTAAACCATATCCCGAAGTGCCACATCTACACGTTTTTTAAACACCTTCAGGGATGGGGACTCCCCACCTCCTTGGGCAGCCTGTTCAACACCACAAAGAATAAAACAATAAAAGAATACAACTTCAGCAAAGCAGCAAAAACCTCTACATAATGGAGCCAAGTGAAGAAAAACACAAAATCTCATTCCAGCCAGCTATTTCCATAATTCGCTTGGGCTAATAACTGGACTGGGCAAAAAACTTGCTTAATCCAGGGACAAACTACACTTGTCAAAGTATGTTTAAGAACTGAACTGTAACACAAGTAATTTCAAAGATGATGATCACAGCAAAGACAGAGATAAATTAAACCAAAGTAGTTATGTTTTGCCTCCTGGACTGCCTGAGACACACCTGCACTACTGAGGACCTGGAAGGAGAAAAGTGATACAGTTTACGGAACTGTACTTTGAAACTGAGCTGAAATCTCCTAACATTTACCAATAGCCAATGGTTGGGATGGTGTCAAACCAAGATGTGATGTTCTTCAGCAGATCATCCACCACTCTTAGACTCCAACTGTAAATGAAGTTAGAGCAGAAGGAACAAGAGTCACAAAAATATAGTATAAAAGATACGCATGTGAGTGAAATATACACGGATTACTGAGCCGTGTTTACCTTACAAAGCTGCCTCTTCGATATGCACAATCGTCACCAAAAGTGTGAGTTCACAGGCTGGCCTCCTGGAAGCCTCCACCACCTCCCGAGCCTGTAAAGGACCTGGAGAGATCATGTAGTCTCTCTCTCCCGACCTGAAGGCACAGCATGGTCACCCTTGCCTTCAGCATTTCCGGTAAATGTTTGTCAGACCTGCCCTTAAAAAGTTCCAGTGAAGAAGATTCCACACCCTACCTTGACAATCCAATGCTCAATTACATGTACAAACAGACAGTGCTTTCCCTGCCATTTAACCTAATCTCTCCTGCTGCAGTTCAGCATGCTGGTTCTTGTTACGTCTCCGCTGGATGTGGAGAACAGTTTATTTCCCGCCACTCTGCAGCAACCAATTACACATCTGAAGATTGTTATCACATCTCTCATCAGTCTTTGCCTCCACAGACTGCAAAATTCCAGTTCTTCCACTATTTTCCCACAGGCGATGTTTTCTAGATCTCTGATCACCTTTGCTACTCATCTCCTGCCTAACTGGTCTCCAAAATCCCATACGGTACTGATGCCAGACACAGACCCTGAAGTCACAACTACCATGAGATGCCATTGCACATCTGCAACACTCTTGTTACACACCCCAGAATCACATTTGTCTTGATGGTTTTTTTTATTTAAGTATCTACACACACATCCAAAAACAATGTGAGGGTTTACTACTGACTGCTGTTCAGTTTCTGGTCAGCTGCAACTCCTCAATCCTTCTTTTGCAGAACCTCTGCTTTTCCAGTTCACCGGACCTTGTACTTACACATCACATCGTGCACACCTCTTTAACATGCTGTCTCCTATCAGAGTCTTCATGCTGAAAACTGAATTTGCTAAGGGAAATACTCAGCACAGTTGTCACAGTTCTTCCAATAGATATTTTCTGCCCATTCTTTAGTTCGGTATTCTGTATTTGAATAAACATTTGACAGATCTATAATAAGCACTCCCACAATCAATAAGGTTTGGGGAAAACTTCCAAGTTTACTAAGTAACTCTAAGGCTTTCTCAGGTGCCCGAAAGCGGGACGATTCTCAGAACCAACCAGTGGACTGGCTTTCCAGCCTGTGAAATCCGTGAACCGCAGACCAGGTCCTTCCAGCACAGTAAGCACCGCGGACACCTGAGCATCACGCAACCGAACGGCGGCAGTCAGAGGTGGCCCACGGAGCAGATTCCTCTCTCCAGGTACGGAAGCGAGTATAACTGCAGTTATTACGAACCCTCCTCCTCCACTGACATACCGTCTGCGTTCCCACGCCACAAACCGCCGCAGCAGTTCAAGCCCACGTACGCGAAGCCAGGCGCTCGCTTCACCCGCGGTGCGAGACTAAAGCAGATCTCTGCACGGCACGGGAGGACAGGACCTCACAGAAACGATTTCACCCCGCGCCCATAAACCCAGCGAGGATTTCGGGCTGGCGGGATGCGCCTGCCCGCACCGCGAAGCCGCACCAGCGGCGCGGCGTGACAGGGAGCAGGCACAAGCGCCCTCCCCTCCGGCCCTCGCCTTTCCGGCGCCCACCGCCCCCACGCCCGGCCAGCCCGGCTGCGGGGCTAGGGCCGCGGCCGCCCCGAT
>Ga0065711_1050008_pt1 | contig 11031 bp, 5 predicted proteins | sample Hoacrofraction12_FD_59098 | JGI IMG/M metagenome (GOLD analysis project Ga0065711, IMG submission 59098) | Hoatzin crop microbial communities from Cojedes, Venezuela - Epithelial fraction 12 v2 (version 2) | ecosystem: Host-associated > Birds > Digestive system > Esophagus > Crop | place... | reverse complement strand
CCCCCCCCAGTTCTTTCTGTCTCTTATCTCAATTTTTAGAAAACACAGGAGACTCCACATCTGTCAGTGCCAACCCTTTTGGTCATGGATACAGGTCATGGGGGTTTTGAAGAGCCAATGGAAGGACCTTAGGATGGATGCCGCACCTTCCTGATGCCTGTAGTGCTACTGGAAACGATGAATGTCTTTTTAAGACTGAATAGACCTAGACAGACATAGAGGCATAGGACACTAGGGATTAACTCAAAAGGTAGGTCAGAGAAAAGATAAGGTTTGTAAAACATACAGATTAAAGAGAAAAGAATAAGATTAAGGGGAGAGACACTCTTACAAATCAGTACAGTCAGGAGTTAGACTGCTGCATTCTCCTCACTGAAAAGCTAACACTCCCTTTATTCAGAAATGTTCAGAAGTAATAAACAGTGCCTTGAACTCCTCTAGCCTCCGTTCTTTTAACCTTATCCTTCTAGTACACCCCATGTTATGTCCACCAGGGAGATCTTTGACTCTTTCAAAAGCAGGTGGCTCAATTAGAAAAGAAGCAGCATTTGCCACACAGCCCACTCACTGCTGCAGCCTCCTTTAATCCAATCTAAACTGAAAGCATTCATTTATATGTCTGCTCTGTCACAATGGAACATATTGATTATCAATACAGGGACCACATTCTCAAAACAAGTCAACTATAGGGTTCACTGTGTACAACTGCGACACTGTTTTGAAAAGATCCCTGCCCTGTGACATTTATGGATGCGGTCTCAATAGGTATTGTTTCCAGGGCTTCGTTACCTTTGCTGTAGTCTTTTTACTTATCTGGCCCAAAGGGCAGTGGCGCTAAGCTCTTCTTAATACCTAGGAACTGTCTTTTGTTCTGTCATTTTATTAGCATATAGTGGGTCTGTAATCCATGAGAAAGCTGCTAGTAATGCCACGGTAACAGAAATATATATAAACAGACACAGGGAACAATAAATATTGCTAATTCTTAATTAATCAGAAAAGGAATGTGCATACGTATTACTCACTTTTAAATTCTATTCTGAAGATCCATTTCTAACTTCAAGTGTCAAAACCCGGGAATTTGGGAGGCTTTTAGATTTAGATTGCAAAATTTGTCATATATGTCAAGAATTCCTGCCATAACAGTTACTCCATTGAGCCACTGTAAAATCATATTGCTCTAACCCATAATGACTTTTTCCTACCTGTAGCCAAGAGGAAATCTTGTCGCTGTGGAAAGATCCAGAGAACCAAAATCCAGCAATTAGTGCTTCAATTGCTTTTGTGCAAGGTGTGTAATTTCCTCTGCATCTTCTCAGTTCTCTGCCCATGTTATAAAAACAGAAATAACTTCCACTTCTTGCCAGCTTATGCCATTAAATAACAGGGTCAAAAGACTTCTTAATTATTTTAAGTGCATTATGGAAAATTTGAATCAAGGACATAAATGTTTTATTGATGAGCTTCAGAGACATGGTCATTTCGTTTGTCATGGGTTCCTTAACTGTTATATAGTTCCTAAGACTGTTGTATATGCTGTACTTAACAAGTCTTCTTAATCATCACTACCACTGTTTTAACACAACAAGCATAAATTGCACTGTAGTCCCTTTGAGGGTAAGGCTATAGCCTAAACTGAGACTTGTTCAAATTCTGAAAAAAAAAAAGAAAAACCAAAAAATGAACTTGATTGCCTTTTCCCAGACCTTTTCCAAGTATACTTCTGGACAAAATATTTTAGTAGATAAACAAACCAAATTAAAAAATAATTGAGTCTCCAAAATGTGAATATGAAACAATTATTTGTATTTTAGTGTTCATTTGCCCTATTTGATGGCTTCTGAAACATCTCTGAATATTGTAGAATTAAGGTATTGACAGACATAGGGTAAGCTTAGGCAAGCAAGAAGAGTTAATATGTGAGGTAGTATGAAACACAGAAATGTGATTTTATACCTTTATGTTTTCTTCATCGTTGTCATCCTTTTGAGATAGTGATTCAATGATATAGTAGTAGCTGTGTGATGCAATGTGAATGTGCTTGCACACTTACTTACTGCTTGATTTCAGCTTGGTTTAAGGCTTTGGCCTCATGGCTTGTGTTTTTACTTAATGAAAATCTCCTCCTTCATTTCTGCATGAGTTTCTGTGGCTCACACATTAACAACAGACATTTCCGTGGGTCCGCTTTCAATATGTTTTAAATCTGCCCCTAATTTGATAATTTCTCAGAGGTAGTGTCATCTGGCATCTGGAGGGATTCAGATTCTGACACCTTATTTTAGTTTTCTACAAATGCTGTGCTCTAGATGTCGAAGTTCATGATCGTGGCCACCCATGTTGTTATCTGTGCTTAGTTCACTGATCGGCTCAGTGTCAGTCTTTCAAGCATTTGCTGATCACCGATCTGTACTGCGTGACTGTGACGTCCAGTGAAGAAATGCATGAGGAAGTATTTGAGGATCTTTGAAAAGGAGATGATTTAGAGACTTCCCAACACAAGATGTATTCTCCTTATGTAACTTTAGTCATCTGCAGGTTTGACACCCAGTATAAGTTGTTTGGCTGGACTCCTGGCACTGACAGGGAATGATAAATAGCTCTTGGGTGCCACAAACATAGGTGTATAAGAAAGCTGGGACAAGTAAGATGGATCCCATGCATGACTGCAGTATTTTAGAGTATTCTTAGCTTATCTGATGTATTACAATAGCCCTAAAAAGCCCTCAAGAGGCAAAAGGTTTTAATGTTAATTTAGAATTAAAATGCTAATTAGAAAATTTAGAATTAAAAAAATACTGTTTTTTCTTTCTCCGAAAGTTGGCTATTTGTGGTTTATTACAAGATTCAGGGTCTGTTTAGAACAAAGCAAATTAACTTATTTTATACTTGCATTTTAGTTCCAGATTCCTCATTCCTTAATTATAAAACAGACACTCCAAAAGAAAAACTACTAGCACCAAAGCTGAGTGGAAAATTACTTAAGAAAAATGTATGGCTGATAGGTGAGGGTAGTTTTTAAAAGTTGTGTTGGATACCTGAGGAAATGGAGTTTTGCACTGACAAAAGGCATTTTCTTAAGTTAAAAAGCAATCCTGGCTGAGAGGGAGGTGAAGTCCATGATAAAAAATAATGGAAAAAATATGGAACCTGATAGCAGTCAATAAAATCAGTATTAGATAATGGAGAGAAATGATGAAGAAAACTAAAGGGATCAGTTGAACATCTATGGGTAATAGGTCAAAGATAACAAGAAGTTCTTTAAGCAGGAACAAAATGCTTACAGTGTTATAGAACTATGGATGGTAAAATTGCAAATACTGGTAGAAAAAATGCAGAATTAATCTGTTTTCTCAAAGAGAAATGAGGGATTTTATTTTCTCTGACTTCTGAGGAAGAGTCCTAAACAGCAACACTAAATATTTTTAAATCTACACAATTAGAGAATTCACAGAAGATCACTTGTCTGTGGAGCTACCTGAATTAATCCAAATTTTTAGCAAGTCTAAACATTCTGAGAAACTTCCAGAAGCCTGAAAAAAATAGTCATGGCTCAACATTAACAAATAGTAAGTTCATTGACCTTGGAAACAATTTGCTAGTTAGCCCAAACCTTACTTAGGAAAAATTTATTGGATGAATTGAACTAAGATTTAAATTATAATTGATTCCAGTCAATACAACATTATGGAAAATCATTTTCTTTCAAATGATCCTTGGTCTTGATGAGATCATAAAATATTTTCATAAAAGTAATTGTCCTGGTGGAACATACCTAGATGTTTCACAGTTTCAGAGACATCTCATGCAGCTGGCAGATGTGACAGCATCCATGGGCGCAGTGTCAGCTAGCAGCCAGGTGTGATGCCCAAGGTGTCTGAAATCATGTAGAACCTCTGTGTCTAGACAGCTGGATTGTCCCCTGGTGCCCACACTGAGTGGGATTCATCTGCCTCACTAAAGGCATCCAAAAATTAAGATGCCTGAGTTGGAACTAGATTCCTTTTAAAGTCAACAGGGAAAAGAAGCACCTTTCCATGTGCTTCAGCTGACCGAGCTGAAATGCCTTTCTCAGGGTGAGGTGAAACATGGCTGTAAGGTGCTGAATTTCCCTCCATCAACTATGGGGAAAGGTAGTGAAACTGAAATTAGATGATACCAACCCAATGCAGTACAAAAAGGATATTGACAATCTGGGAAGAATTTGGAAAAGATCTGTTAAAGCACTTCAGGGTTTGGAAAAGGTGCTTTGTAGAGTGGAACTAAAGAAGTAGAATCAATTTTGTTTGTCCAGAAAGGTTAAGGGGTTGCAACCTATGATTACATCTGAAGAAGAAGCATTTGATAGTAGGAGGCTCTTTAATCTTCCAGAAAAAAAAAAAGGGGGACGCCCCCCCCCAACAGAACATCCAACAGCTGAAAGTTTGAACTAGCACAAAGTAAGTGCAGAAATTAAAGCGCACATTATTTTCAATGGAGGTAGCTGTATGGAGGAAGCTGTGTGACTGTCACAGCTAGTGACTGTAAAAGCTTATCTCGGGATATAGAGGCTTCTCATTTCCTTGAGTGCATATCTAAATGATGTGCTACCATGCAAAGCGAAGAGATGAGCTTGGTTAAATTCCTGGTGAGATTCTGTGGCCTGAGATGCACCAAGAAACAGACTGAATGCTCACAATTACTCATTTTGACTTTGAATTTCAGAATCTGTTTTCATAAAGTAGAAAAGAAGCATTGTACATTTATCAGTGTTGCTTCAAGTTCCAAGGAGGCCTGGGAGAAATTATTAACTAAGGTCTAGTGGTTTAGCCTGGCTGGATGCGAGGAGCCTACAAGAAGCCGCTCTATCACTCCCCCTCCTCAGCTGGACAGGGGAGAAAAAAATAGGATGAAAGGCTTGTGGGTCGAGATAAGGACAGGGAGAGATGACTCGATAATTACCATCACAGGTAAAACAGACTCCACTTGGGGAAATTAGTTTAATGTATTACCAATCAAATCAGAGTAAGAGAATGAGAAATAAATACAAATCTTCCTCCCACCCCTCCCTTCTTCCTGGGCTTAATTTTATTCCTGAATTCTCTACCTCCTCCCCCCAAGCAGAGCAGGGGGATGGGGAATGGGAGCTGTGGTCAGTTCATCACACGTTGTCTCTGCCGCTCCTTCCTCCTCAGGGGGAGGACTCCTCACACTCTGCCCCAGCTCCAGCATGGTGTCCCTCCCGCAGGAGACAGTTCTCTACCAAATTCTCCAACATGAGTCCTTCCCACAGTCTGCAGCTCTTCACAAACTGCCCCAGCATGTGTCCTTCCCACGTGGTGCAGTCCTTCAGGAACAGGCTGCTCCAGCGTGGATCCCCCATGGGGTCAAAAGCCCTGCCAGCAAACCTGCTCCAGCATGGGCTCCTCTCTGTATGGGTCTGCAGGTCCTGGCAGGAGCCTGCTGCAGCATAGGTTCTCCATGGGGTCACAGCTTCCTTCAGGCATCCACCTGCTCCGGCATGGGGTCCTTCATGGGTTGCAGGGGCAGAGCCTGCCTCACCATGGTCTGCTCCACAGGCTGCAGGGGAATCTGCTCCAGCAGTTGGAGCTCCTCCTCTTCCTCCTTCTTCACCGACCTTGGTATCTGCAGAGCTGTTTCTCTCACTTATTTTCTCACTCCTCTCTCTCACTGCAGGTTTTTTTTTTCCTCTCTTCTTAAATCTGTTATCCCAGAGGCACTGCCACCATGGCTGATGGGCTTGGCCTTGGCCAGCGGCAGGTCCGTCTTGGAGCCAGCTGGCAGTGGCTCTGTCAGACATGGGGGAAGCTTCTGGCAGCTGTAGCCCCTGCTGCTACCAAAACTTTGCCGTGCAAACCCACAACATTAAGGTAAAAAAAAGGTGAAAAATGGGGGAGATGATAAACGGGTAAAATGGAAAACAGTTGCATAGAATTTTCATTTCCACTGCCATCCATTTGGTTAAAATAATTTTAATTTGGTTTTGGATCTAAAATTTTTCCTTTCTTTCTAGTTTAGTTTATTTAAGTTTTGGGAACAAAAAAATTATTTTTATATACTTTTATTTATCTGCCACTTTATCTTTTTATTTTCCTCTCTCTTTTTAGTCTACCCTCTTTCACAAAAAAAACATATGTTTGGCAATAGAAGACCAGAAAGTTAAGGCTATTTTAAGTTTTTTAGCAAAAAAAAAATATTCGGCTGGAAATGAAGTGAAAAGCATAGTTTTCCTTCATGACGTCACACACAGAAAAGAAATGAAATAATACAATGACATTTTTTCAAAATTTAATGAACTTTGAAAAATTTATAAAGTCTTAAATAAATAGAAACTCATCCTCGTATTTAGTGCTTAAATGATTTTCATGATACCTGTGTACTTTTTCCTTTTTTCCAGTACTTAGAGAAAAATTTACCATAGGCTTATATCCACAACGAATGAAGTTGTTTCTTTACATCTTTGTACAGCAGCTGCTCCTGAAATGCATTTATAAATGAGACCATTTTACAAAATAATATCTTACAGGAGACTCTTCTTTTAGCTAGCCAGGAATGCAGGCAGCCTTAACCCACTTGGTATTATTTCTAGAACTTTTATATATATATTTTGCTTGCTGTTTACAGCCTTTTTTATTAGCGTGCCTTTTTTCAGTGCACAGGTTTGTGGAGCAAGCAGCTGTTCATTTGTTTTGTCAGTAATGGAAAGAAGACTTGAACAGCTGATGACAGGTAATTTGGGCTGATGTTCAAGTTCTTATAATAGAACTGTGTAGAAAGCTATCACTTTGTCTTACAGTGTCTGTATACATTTGACAAGACTTTCAGAACAGAAGAAGAAATTTGCACTTCACAGGGTAAATAATAAAACATGAGAAAATGGACAGTGGTGTTAAGAGTGACGTATAGAAGAACTACACGCAGGAAGCCATTTCTGGTGCACAACAACGCGTTTTGCTGGTTGCGTGCTGCTGGAATTTTTGATAAGGGTTTGTGACTGTCATGTGTTGGCACCTCTTCTATCAATTTTTAATACAAATCTTGAACATGCTCAGAACATTTGTATTCCTTTACTGGAAAATGAGTAGTGTTACCTAACTATGGGATTTCAGGAATTTCTAGGCAAATTTAGCACACTTGCATTTTTTCCAGTTGGAGCCTTATTTCCACTTGTCATTCACTCTCTGGAGATTTCTCTTCTGATGTATTTTCTGGCAGTTCTTTGACAGGTCCTGAACATTTCCAGTAAATCATACCCATACATTCATGGCTGTCCTATGTCCCAGACCCACTTCCATGCAGCAGTTTGTATTTGCATCATCCCTCAAGGGTAGTTGTTCCTTCATGGCTTCGTGGAAATGGCAGTTGTAGTAACTGCCATTGCCCTCTACTTCTGCCTTGTCTGACCTTGAAAGTACCTTTTGTATACCCACCCCCATCCTCTGCTGCTTTTCTTTGTCACTGGCAACCCTCTTACTGCCTGTCGTACCCAGAGTTCAGGGAGTTCCCTGTTACCTCTGTTACAGCAGTATTTGGCTCCCTGCTGCCACTTTTTAATTTGTTCTGTCAGCTTTCCTACCACTGCTGGCTTCAGAAGTTTATTTGCTGTAGGCAACAGAGAGTCCACATATGGAGTGCCTGAGATGCTGTCCTGGCTGCTGCCCATGCCTTCTGTTAGTGTATGTCTCCAGTTGTTCCGTTGCTTCTTAGCTTCCTCATGAAGCTGTGCAAAAGCCCTTTTTCATAGATATCCCCATAATTTGCATTGTAGATGGAGTGTCCATCATCACTTGTGGTGAGCAACTCGGTGGTTTTGCTTAGCATCACAAAATATTAAAATAGCAAATATGTTATGAAGATTCAGGTGATAGTACAATCATCAGAAGCCATATGCCACACAAGAGTGACAAAAGCTATTTGTTTCAGCCAAATACAGAGACCATGTAGCATATTCCTTATCATTATTTAATAGGAGGTAGTTATTAAGTATTTAAATATATTCTGTAGAAATAGTTGTATTTCTACAGAATATATTCTGTACAATGTAGAATTATACACAGAAATATATTCTGTAGCTAGTCATAGCACTTGAAAGCTTGCTATTTGCATAGCAAAACAAACTTTGGATATATGTTGATAATCGTGAATTACGTATTCGTTCTGCCTTCTCTGTGGCTTCTTCTTTCCAGTTTAAGTGGTTTGGTCTCATTGTGCTACATGGTGTGACTGAAAGGTCATGTTACAACCTGTTGCATCCCCTGGTTGTCAATAGACTCCTCTGGTACTGTGTCTCCATGTAGCAATTGGATTAAGAAAGGATCAGACAGCTTAATGATCTGGAATAGGGGTGTGATTCTTGGAATGCAAAATAGAGTAGAAAAACTTGACAGAAGCTGATGAAAAATTGAGGAGATAAACTAAAGTGGGACAAATAAAGAGAAGAATAAAAGGTAGGGCAATGCATAAATGGCAAATAGACAAGTCAATAATTAATGACAATAAAAAACTACTAGCTCAGAAGTACAAGGCCTATTTTTTATTCTTTGAAGCTTTCCTTGCTGTCCACTGCAAATGAAAAAAAAATGTTCTTGAATGTTTTTTGTCCCTGGTAATCTTCAGCATGCCAGTTCCTACAACAGCAAGAAGAATTTGTCAGTATTCACACAAATAACATGAACAGTACAAATACTGAAGTTCTTACTTCTTGGTATAAAGGAATATTAAAGCTATCTAGGTACATTCATTTTCTTTGATGTATTGCTGTTGATTTGATGTTGTGTTTTTATTTAATCTTCAGCAAAATGCCCTTTTTATTTTAAACCCACATAAAGCAACTTTCAAAGTTAAACAACTCTGTATTGCAGTCCCTGTAAATTGGACTATACAATTAATAATACATCCAGTGTATTATTTTTGAAGAATGGAGAGTCAGTTATATATTTTTTGTGATCTGTATTGGGATTTAGCCACCTACCTTCCATTCACATTAATTGGACCCATGCAGATAAATTGCCCTCAACAACCTAAGTTTTCACCCTTTGGTCTCAAGCTAGGCCTTCAATTACAAGCTAAAGAACAAAACACACCCTGCAGTTATGCAAGATGTGTGCCTGGACATTCAGCATAAAGAGGGAAATATCAAAATAAGGTTATTTGGCAGGAACTGGGAAAAAAAATGTTATTTTATAAATGGCAGGCAGGACAGATGGAACTAAAAGTCGTGCAGCTGAGAGAAGGATCAAAGAAGAACAGCTATTTCCTTGATGCGGGGAAGAGAAAGCAACAACAAAGTGTGCAGTACAGCATGTGCTCCTGACATGGCCAGGTCAGCCAGCAGCTTGGAGAAACTTCTGAGCAGAGTAAAAGGGACTAGAGTCAGGAAGAGGGAAATGCATGAATATCTTGAAAAGATAGAAAAAAAAAATGTGGTTTTAAAGTTCCTTCCCTGTAAAGTTGCCAGCTGTTAGGCTTTCTTTGCTGTTGTGAAATATACTAAATTATTTTAATATTAAGATTCTGGTACCAGTGACTCTGATGAGGTTTGTTTTCTAAAGTAAAAATGTGAAATATAGTGACAAATTTTTGGTAAAAATGAACCGTCAGTCTAAAGAACTAGAGTGTCTGTATGTATTTCAGAGGGTGGTGTGGAGGGAAAGAGAGAAATAGAGACAGAGAGGTCAAGAGAGAGACAAAAACATTTCAATCGACATTTAAATTATTTTTGACTCAATCCTATAAGTTTTATAACCTGACTTTTTCAGTGCTGGAGTTCTGTTTTGGTTACAGAGTCTTATTGTGTTCAGTCTTTTGCTTTTATTTTTTTTTTTTAATATTTAACCTACATTAGAAATTGTGTTAGCACACCGAGCAGGCTGGGAAATCCTCAGGTTTTTTAGATGCTCTATTCCTGTTCAGGAAACATAACCCAGACCTCAGGTCTGGGCCTATGAGCCCATATCACAGAATCACAGAATGGTAGGGGTTGGAAGGGACCTCTGAGGATCATCTAGTCCAACTCCTCTGCCAAAACAGGTTCATCTAGAGCATGTTGCACAGGACCTCGTCCAGATGGGTTTTGAATATCTCCAGAGAAGGAGACTCCACAACCCCTCTGGGCAGCCTGTTCCAGTGCTCTGTTGCCCTCAAAGTAAATAAGTTCTTCCTCATGGTCAGATGGAACTCCGTATGCTCCAGTTTGTGCCCATTGCCCCTTGTGCTGTCGCTGGGCACCACTGAAAAGAGTCTGGCCCCAGTCTCCTGACACCCACCCGTAAGATATTTATAAGCATTTGTAAGATCTCCTCTCAGCCTTCTCCAGGCTAAACAAGCCCAGGTCTCTCAGCCTTTCCTTGTACAAGACATGCTCCAGTCGCATAGTCATCTTCATAACTCTCCACGGGACACTCTCCAGTAGCCCCTCATTTTTCTTGAACTGGGGAGCCCAGAACTGGACAGAGTACTCCAGGTGGGGCCTCACTAGGGCAGTGTACAGGAGGAGGAAAACGTCCTTCGACCTGCTGGCCACACTCTTCTTAATGCACCCCAGGATCCCATTGGCCTTCTTGGCAGCCAGGGCACACTGCTGGCTCATGGTCAACTTGTCATCCACCAGCACACCCAGGTCCCTCTCCACAGAGCTGGTCTCCAGCAGGTCCGCCCCAAGCCTGTACTGGTGCATGGGGTTGTTCCTCCCCAGATGCAGGACCCTGCAGTTGTCCTTTTTGAACCTCACCAGGTTCCTCTCTGCCCAACTTTCCAGCCTGTCCAGCTCTCGCTGAATGGCAGCACAGCCTTCCGATGTATCCACCACTCCTCCTAGTTTTGTGTCATCAGCAAACTTGCGGAGGGTGCACTCTAAGTCTTCATCCAGGTCACTCATGAAGAAGTTAAACAAGACTGGGCCGAGTACTGACCCCTGAGGGACACCACTAGTTACCAGCCTCCAACTAGACTCAGCGCTGCTGATGACAACCCTCTGAGTTCTGCCATTCAGCCAGTTCTCAATCCACCTCACCGACCACTCATCCAGCCCAC
>Ga0065711_1050007_pt1 | contig 11031 bp, 6 predicted proteins | sample Hoacrofraction12_FD_59098 | JGI IMG/M metagenome (GOLD analysis project Ga0065711, IMG submission 59098) | Hoatzin crop microbial communities from Cojedes, Venezuela - Epithelial fraction 12 v2 (version 2) | ecosystem: Host-associated > Birds > Digestive system > Esophagus > Crop | place... | reverse complement strand
CAACCTTTGAACAGGCAAAGAAGAAAAGAGCTCATTTGCTTCAGTTACCAGCTCCAGAAGATTACAAGATCCCAGCGCATGGTGTAATCATTCTGTATTTTTCTGATTTAAATCACCCAATGAAAAGCCTGAAAATGGCCACCGAGCTTTTTAATCCTCGCGTTTTTACTGAAACAGAAGATGGCTTCCCATCCCCTTATACTGAGGAGTTATAAATAAAATATGTTTAAATAACTTTCTCAAAGAAATGAATGTCTTCAGGTCCTTACCTTACTAGGAAAAGTCTGGCATCAGTTATTTGCTTACCCAGCACACATTAACCACTGCATAATACTCATCAATGCAGCTTAGCACTTGCCACGCACCACTAAATACTTATTATATTACTAATACTATAAATTATTGAAATCAGAGAATAAATACGGACATTTGATAGCTTAATTATTGAAATTTGATAATTTATTATAATAAGGAGTTTCTTCTGCAACTTTAAAAGATGGTTTGGAAAAAAAGCCCAAGCTGCCTCTTTTCTGCTGACCGATACCAGCAACGCACAATCCTACAAACGTAATTAACTGAGCTTAAAAAAAATAAATCACACCTGCAGTCAGGAAAGGGCACAAAACAGAAATCTAAGCGGCCTCTTTGTTTGCAGACTGACAGGTTAACAAAAACTTCTGGCCTTGAAAATCACAGGAGAGAGTTGAAACATTTAAGTGATAAGAGAAGAACGGGTAAGTGCAATGGATCGCTGAGAAGCACAAAGCTGGCCCCGCAGTCCCGGCGGGCGCGGCGAGCGGAGGCGGGATTCAGCACCAGCTCCATCCGCAGGGCACCGAGACCGAACGCAAACGCGCGCAAAGCGGCACGCGTGAAGGTCACCAGATCACAGCCGAGGTGGTTAAACACCGCTGGAGACCTTCCCAGCGCCGGTCCCGAGGCGCGCTTGCCTTGCCACCATTTGCAGGTCTCCCTGTGAACGTACAGCTATCGATTCCTTGGTACTCTGGCACCAGCAGCCTTCCCCGCTGGACCAGATCTCTCAGGCGAGAGACCTCTGATGCTCTTCAAGAAACAGCAATAAAAACATAGATGGGAGCGTAACTCATGGTGACTCACCTCTCAATGGTGTTTAGGGTGTTTTGAAGTGCATAAGAGAAACACCTACTCCTGTTGCATCTTTCTGCCAGCACCGATGAGCGCGGGGCGAAACCTTTCTGCTCCCACACCAGCAGGCATCTCTCCCCGTCAAAATCCAGCGGTTTGGGACGGCTGTGCAGCGGGGTGGCTTTTTAAGCTGATCTAGGCACAGGGGCTGCACGGCTAAGATTAGGCAGACTAGCACCGGTCCGGGAAATCACGGTCCGGGAAGTGATTTTCCTAACATGTTATTTGGGATAGCCATTAATTATATTATTTATCATATTATACTTAACAATACGCTTGTGTATTTGTACATACACATGTCTTTATATATACACAACCCTTAGTGTTATAATATTTTAATAAAGACATTGTTATACAATTTAATAGATCCTAATAATTGGAATGCCAGATGGAGACTCTACATTTGGAAAAATACTGTTAGTGCTAGAATCCTTTCTGTACTTCCACCTTCATTGTAAATAAAACCAAAAAAGACAGGGTTCTCTGGAGAGGGGACTTGTTTGTTTGTTTGGAAGAAAGAAGGGAAGGGAATTAAACTGATTTACTAAATGACAAAAGTTAAAGCCAAGACAAAGAGTTTCCCAGGGTGTTTCCCCTCTTTCCCCCATTTTCCTTCTGTGGACGAAGCAACTTCATGGTTGGAAAGTGCTGAACTTACAATGTTCTAAAGCTTTAAATTATTAACTCAGTATTGTATCCTAAATCATACAGCACTGCCAAGCTGGAGTGAATATTAAAAAAGCTTTGTCAACAGTTTTCTTGATTTTTTTTATTTTTTTGCCTGTTAGAAAGCAAGGTTGAGATTTTTTTTTCTTTAAAAAATGCTTTTTCTTTAGTAAACTAGTCCAGTTTTCTTCAACTTCAGTCAGGGTTACCAAAATGTTTACAAATTCTTAATTTAAAATGAAGTTTTTTCTGAAAATCCTAAACTACTGTGTAAGTATTTAGAACATTAGTTGTGTCTCAAAAATGTTCACGTTTCGGCTACCTCATTCTGAGCCTTGAATCCTTCATGGCCCGAGTAAGGAAAATGCAGAAGGGGAAGAGCAAAGTCAATTACAGCCAGCAGCTATAAAGAACAGGAGTCACCTACCTGACAGCCTCAGACTGACCAACAAAAGCAAAACACTGCACAAATTTACCCAATGATACACGAACACAGATGATATCGCACCCAAAACATTACTTTAAATCACTACCGTTCATAAGACAAGCACAAACAGGTCAGAGAACAGAGAAACTGAAGCTGACTCCATGGGCAGTTAGGGAACGTTTTTCTCGTTTAGAAACAAAGGCTGGATTTGCCACCCCGTCGTCACGCTCTGCTCTGAAGACCAAAGGGTTCGTTTCCTCACAAGCCTTTCTAGTGCAGCCGGTACTGTGTTATCAGCAACCTGCGTGTGGGCTCTGGCAGTGCAGATCTACATGTAGACCTGCAGCATATAAATATTTATAATTTATACACCATATCTTTCTCTAGATATAAAATATATAAAATTACGTTAATCATTATAGCTGTGCAACTGACGTAGCAGCAGGCTTACCGTCACCTTCTGAGAGCTACATGACATGCTACCAACGTGGGGAACTTGCGTTAGTAGTTTGCATATGGCAAAAGTAATGAACTGAAATTTGTAAGAGCTACACAGTTAAAGATCGTAATCACAGAATCACAGAATGGTTGGGGTTGGAAGGGACCTCTGTGGGTCACCCAGTCCAAACCCCTGCCGAAGCAGGGTCACCCAGAGCAGGCTGCACATGACCGTGTCCAGGCGGGTCTTGAATATCTCCAGAGAAGGAGACTCCACAACCTCCCTGGGCAAAATCAACAGCAGAGTCCACGATACAATCTGCACATACATAACAGAGAGTCATTGCTTGGGTTTTTGTGGGTTGACTGCCGGACACTCGGACTCCGCGTTATAGGACACTGTCACGCTTGCCCGGCGCAATAAAGTTCTGCAAAAAGAAATGTGCATGACAAATTCAACATGCAACTGAGTTGTGCAGCTGGGGAAAACTGCGTGCGTCTGGCCCGCGGGAGAAGTGGGGTTAGGGGCCTGAGGTCGGTTGTGCCCTGTGCCAGGAGTGAGTAGCGATACCAAGACCAAACCATGTAAATCTCGGAGAGCCAAAGGTTCCCAAAGATCAAAAGTGGCCAGTGAGACAGACTGGTCACTGGGACAAACACACCTGGACGGGAAGCGCCAACGCTGCAGAGCACCCTGGAAACAAGGAGGATGTTCCTGTCCTGCTTGGCAGTAGACACACACAAGAAGTTATGGTAAAAAACCATCACTGATATCGGGTGTCCAATTTAAAACATCTATGCCTGCTTTTTTGAGACTACTTAACGTTATATGATTATTTGCGTATTTAAAACACAACTGTCAACTGCAAAGTTGTGTTAAGCAATTCTATGAATTGGACCTAATCAAAACCAGTTAGGAATCCTAACAGAGGCACCTACAAACTGAAGAACATAGAATTTTGGATCCCATGTGAACAGGTTAGTTTAAGTGATGTAGAGGTACACAGAAAATCTGTGGAGATGGAAAGAAAAGTCACCTACCAACAACTGGAGTTTCTTCAACATAGAGAGTCTTATACACATGTTCACATACTCAGCGTACCTATGTAAACAAACTCTTCAGTAAAAAAGCCCTTTGACTCCAGCATTCCCCATAGGCAGCACACTCCTTATCCCTCTGTGTCTCTGTGGAAAAACAACCTTGGCTTTAAAAATCGTAGTTCAATGAATTAATTCTTAAAAGGCTGTCCTACACGTGCCTCAGTGGCTTGACGCGATTCAGATCATCTGCTGGACCACACAGGGCTTGTGAGACAGACATTACCGTTCCACAATCTGGTGCTGGATGAATGGATACCAAATCTCAACGATTTCTTGACGAAAGAATCACAGAATCATTAAGGTTGGGAAAGACCTTTAAGATCATCAAGTCCAACCGTCAACCACCATGCCTACTAAGGAGAGATAAGGGTGAGGAGTAAAGAGGCATTTCCACCAAAACGTTGGATGGGACTTGCCATAGTCAAAAAAGAATTCAAATCTGACCACAAAATTGCAATCAAGCAGTCATGAGGGGTCTTTCCATGTCAGGAAAGTACAAGGGCAAATGTAACGCTTGCAAATTCGTGTATATTGCAATGCTCACCTCAGTATGTGGTCACGTTCACACAAGCATAGAGTCCTGTCTTGCCCAGGGCTGACAAAATGCCAAGTGTAAGCAGCGTAGAGTAAGCAGAGTAGATCCTCCAGTCCTCAGCAGACCTATCTCCCAGCCAGCTGCCAGTCATCAAACCTAGGACAGCACTCGCAAAGCCCAGCTTGCAGTTTGCTATTAGAGGAGATGTTTCTAACGCTCAGCGCGATAGCCACAGAACCAAAGCTACAGAAGCTGCAGAAGCTCAAGCCCTGCCCAGGAGAACGGCCCTTCTCTCATCGGTCACTGCCGTAAGGACGAAGAGCCATCCCACGTGCCTGAAAATGGATGACCATTGTCACAAATACGCTGGAAAAGGATCTGAGAGCCACCTGGAGCCGAAATGGCACCGCCCTGTACTGGTTTTGGAGCCGGGCCATGGCAAGTTGAAGGCGACATCCCAAACCAGTCGAGAGGCAATTTGTAAACCAGCGCTCTGCAGATGAAACGAAGCAAAGCGAGGTCTAGCAGCTAATGCCACTGTCACTGTTCTGTTGGACAAACAAAAGCATTTAGCATCCTGTCAGAGTCAGAAATGGGTCTTTGTCTGCTCTTTTGCTCTGACAATGTAGAATAGTTCCACGAATACACCTCGGATGAGAAAAAAATCATGTCAGTGGCCCTTCTGGCTCTTACTGAGGCAGCCTCTGGCTGGAAGGGCTCCTCAAGAGTGCCGGGGAAGGTGAGCTTTGCAGCAGCCGGAATCCATCCTTTACCTGCTGGAAAGGGTGCTGCAGCACCCAGGCATCTGAGGGGATGTAACCCCAGGCCATGCAGAGCCTTTGCTTAGCATCTGAAGAAACATTTGTGTGCTCCATAGCTTACCTATTTTTTTTTTTTTCCTCTCCAAACTGCACTTGTAGGTATGACAAAAGCCATTACGTCAACTCCACAAATCTCACCTCGCTGATGCCCTTCGGCCACTGCAACAGTGGTTACTCCTCCTGCATCCACAGCGGCTTGTAAGAAAAACCTGGAAGTCAGGGGGCTCTCCGCCTTATCCGAGGAAATGCAATCACCCGAAGTACAAAGTTTGTCAAATATCAGGCGCCGGTACCGGGATGCCAGACCCCAGTAACTCGTGACAGCGTTCAGCAGGCTGTGTGGGTGCTTCAAAGCTTAATCTATTTGCCAGAAAATATATAGCAGGGTTTTTTAGTACAACCCACCCTTGCACTGTCAGCCGGGGGATGTAGGAACAGGGTGGCTGGGAGGAACGTTGAAACCCGCATGTACAAGCTGAGGGAGACTGTCCTTCTCCAAACACAAGCAGAGGATGGAGCAATGACTGCCAGAGCTTCTGGGCTGCAAGCAGTATGGCACCGCTCGTAATTACAGCCCCAGATGGGCCAGCATAGGCTAAGGAAAAATATCTATCAAGCTTAGAACAGGATCCTGAAAGAACAGGAAAAATCAGCCCCATCCATCAACCCCGCTGCTCGCTGCGGGGGGGTTGAACTAGATGACCTCTAGGGGTCCCTTCCAACCCAAAACTTTCTATGATTCCATGATTCTATGATCTTTTTTCCTAAGCAGCTCTGTGAAGGCCAAGTATGAGATATCTCCTCAACAGTGGTATGAAGTGCCTTATTATGAAAAAGAAGTACTTTATTTGCCAGTAGGAGCAGAATTGGGAAGGAAAAGGTCTTACCTTTTGATCTTCTCGCCATAAGAGGCAACTCCTTTTCATGCCATTTGCAGGGTTGGGAGGTGCTAATGCTTCACATTGGGCTAGGTGGGAATCTGGACCTGATCTTTTATGTACATCACCATTACACTCCTCCCCCTCTACTCTGCCCTAGTGAGGCCCCATCTGGAGTAGTGTGTCCAGTTCTGGGTTCCCCAGTTCAAGAAAGATGAGGAGCTACTGGAGAGAGTCCAGCGGAGGGCTACGAGGATGATGAGGGGACTGGAGCACCTCTCCTACGAGGAAAGGCTGAGAGAGCTGGGCTTGTTCAGCCTGGAGAAGAGAAGGCTGAGAGGGGACCTTATCAATGCCTACAAATATCTTAAGAGTGGGTGTCAGGAGGACGGGCTCAGACTCTTTTCAGTGGTGCCCAGTGACAGGACAAGGGGCAAGGGGCACAAACTGAAGCAGAGGAAGCTCCAGCTGAACATGAGGAAGAACTTCTTCACTCTGAGGGTGACGGAGCCCTGGCACAGGCTGCCCAGGGAGGCTGTGGAGTCTCCTTCTCTGAAGATATTCCAGACCCACCTGGACGCGGTCCTGTGCAGCCTGCTCTGGGTGACCCTGCTTGGGCAGGGGGTTGGGCTGGGTGACCCACAGAGGTCCCTGTCAACCCCGAACATTCTGTGTGATTCTGTGATTACCCACTGAAGCGAAAAACCAAATCTTTTTTTGCAAAAGTCAGAATTGCAAGCCTTAATTAGTTTTTGGTGCTTTTAGCTATGCTTTTCATCTGAGTGGGTGAAAATTGCTTTAATTAAGCCACCTTCTGCCTCGATTTCTCCAGCTATCTTCCTGCTTCCGCAACAAATGTGACAGACGCCAGAGACCGCAGCTTCCTTCGGTACACAGCCATGACTCACACCGAGGGCAGATAGATCCACTCCATGCATTCAGTAAAGCTTGGGTTATGTGAGCAGAAGAAAATTCAGTAAGATCATTCAAGATTGGATTAAAATAAAAGTGTACAAAGGGGCTATGTCCTTACAACGGAACTTTAGTTCTGGCACTTCCTTTTTTTCACTTGCAAACTAGGCAATTCTCTTTCTCAAAAAGAAAAAAAAAACACCAAAACACAAGATTGAAAAATGCAAATGCTGCTTTTGCACCTTTTATTTTGCACGTCCACCCCGGAGCAGTGTGGTGCAGTACGATCTTTCCATCCACAGTGCTGACCTCTGTGACCTGAGATAACAGAACAGCCGATTGCAGTAACGGGTGGTCATTCTCCACGGGAAAAGACCAAGAAATCATTTATGATGGATCTGCCAAAGCATGAATGCCGAGACATAACCATAGGCCCTCAGCTAAGGTTTAGAAGACCGTGCAGTCTTCAGAAGCAAGACTCTTTGCCAGTTTCCTCCATCCTGTAATTATTTCTGTCCCATAGACTCCATCATGACTTTCCCAGTTGTGTGATTTCGTCTCCCTTGGTTCTTTGTTGTGTTCTCCTGACTTGTGCAATCCCAGCTTGCACTCGTCAAGGCTTCTGGTATATCGGGAGTCTGCCAGCAACCTAACTTTCCACCTACTACCTTACTTTATATCCTACTCCCTACAAAGTTCCAGGCATCTGCCCCGAAGTCTTAGCCCGCCTTCGCAGTCTGCATGTCCCGTGTTCAGGTCCTATCTATCTTACTCATCACACAGCCCAATTTCTTGTGAAATCTGTACCCATACTCTCCAGTCCTCCTCTTCCCTACATGACCTGGATCTCAGGTTCCTCCCCAAGCCACCTGGCCCTTTGATCCCTCACATTTTCTGTCCAAGCACCAGCAGAGCAACCGCTATGAAAGAAAAGAGGAGTGGATGTCAGATTTGATCCTACACGAGAGGTTACAGGGAAAGAAAGGGCTGAGCCTCTCTGCTCACACACCTGCTCGCTTTGGAGATGTCACCTGTCCTGCCAGGCACAGCGTTTGTGCGGGACAAGGTACGATCTGGTTAACACCAGGGAGCAGAGGTGTTGAGGATTTGTAAAGCTAGAAGTGACCGCCAAGAGTAATCTGTTCCTCCACACTGCTCCAGAAAGAATTCAACTATATTTATGTTGTTCCTGACTAATATTCAAACAACTTTTACCGATGCTAAAATCCTGAAAACCCCAACTCAATGATCTGTTCCACTGCTTCAGTTTAATTAATGCTGAAACCATTACATATCATCTGGTTGAGCACAAGCATGGAGAACATTGCTTCACAACAGCTTTGTGACATTTGAAGGTTATCATGTCTTGTCCACGCTGCCACTCTTCTTTCATTGGAGCCGAAACAACTCCAGACCTTTCAACCTTCCTTCATAGGCCATATTTTCTAAATATTTAATTATTTTCATTCTTCTTCTCTGAATTTGCACCAACTCATCCACCTCTTTCTTGAAGTGCGCACCCCAGCTAGATATGGTGCTACAGCGAGAAGGACTATCACACGGAGTGCAAGTATCCCTTCCTGCATCTTCCATGCTCATGTCCTGTCCATATATCCCAATACAACATCTGTCTTTATTGCAGCAGCTCCTCATGTAACCTACCACAAACCACAGCTCTTCTGAAGAATTACCACCTAATCCCTTCCTTATACAGTTGAGCACTACAATATCTTTGCCCTATGGAACGTCCTAATTCCATCTCCAGTATATTCGCAGTCCCTCTCCAGTTACAGGTCACCTGCAGATGTGGCAAGCACCACTGAGGTCACTGTTGAAAACACTCTGTAGGACTGGTCGTTGAATAAAGGTGGAACCTCTCATTTTATTTTCTCAAGTTTTTGCAAGTGAATGTGTGAGAACTACAATAAAGCAGAAAATTTGGGCAGGCTTTCCTGAACACAGTAAAAACGCAGCTCTTTGATAACAGGACACTGACGTAGCAAGACCTGGAGCCTAGATGCAAACCAGCATGGCAACACCATGTTTCCAAAAGGTCTTTTTTTTTTTTTTTTAACAAGGCAAAAAAATCAGTCTAATTCTCAGTCAATCATCTGGCTGAACTAAAACAAAAATTAACCTGAGTCATAAAGACATGCGATGAACCACAGCCCACATGGTTAAAACTTGGCAAAGTTATCAGCAACAGAAAAGAGGTTTTACAATGGGGAAGTCAGTCCAATTTTGTTGGCAGACGGTCCCACTCAACGCAACTCCATCATGTGTGCGCCAACAGATACCCACTGATACTACAGATCCACATGGGTTTCAGTCGCTATTTTTCCTTCTCTTCTGGGCCAAAGCGTTCCACAGATCACTGTAATTGCACCTTTTTCTTTTTCCCCTGTGCTAAAGAGTTTTAAACGTGGTTTTATTAAAGGTCCCAGAGAAAGACAGCAGGTTACTTTGAAGAAAATCAACTTTCTTTGAAGAGCAACATGAAAGTCAGCATCTTGCATGGTTCAGTTCACCTTCATTCTTTTCATCGTACTCCCTCCATGTTTCAGCTTAGCATTAGACATAATCTCTGACACATGGCATCCGCCCGCAGAAGCCTCACCGCAAATCACCAGACAGAGCTGATTCACGCAGCCGCCCAGGTCTGACTGCTGACTTGCAAAACACTCCGAGCAACGAAAAGGATGCTCAAGCAGGTCAGCAACGCGCGCAGCGTTTTGCACCACCGGACGCTAAAGCACGAGGAAAGCTTTCGCTTATTTGGGTCACTTTCGTAGAGTTTTTCTTAAGGCAATAAACATGAAGAAAATGAAGCTTGGGCATGTGTTATTGGCCAAATGACAAGCTTAACCATTTCACAGCCGCTTTGGGACGTGGAGTACTTGACTTCACCAATCTGATGATGTGAGTTGGTTATCACAGATCAAGGCAGTCAACAGAAAAGCCCGAACTACCCCTACGTAGCTACACCGCTCTGCCCCATGGATTAAGATAAGCTGAATATGGAGGTTTTTTTCTTAAATGGCCTTGTTGGAGGCACGAAACTTGTGTTTCTGTAATGTGGTATACAGTTTGCATATACAAAGGAGAAACTGAACTACGTTTAAAAATGTCTTGATGTACTTAGTACATTTATAGTAGCATCTGAATCATCTTCATGTGTTGCGCAACTGCAGCAGAAGGCATTTACCCGGGATAATATGTAGCAAGAACTTTACATTTTTCTCCCCATAGAACTTCATTAACAAATCACTGTGACTCAGCCCATGTGACACACTGGCTCTTGAAGAGTATTAATTAATAATTATTTGTTACAAGTCAATTTCATTTCCTTGTAAGACTTCACCAATATAAGTATAAACGCTGAATGTAAAGTACATGTAGATGCTGTATGCTTCTGACAAAATACATTTTAGTTCTTAAACAAAGAAATTGCGTGATATGCAATGCAGAGAATCAAAAGGAGTGAAAGTCCTGTCAGGAAGCGATGGGAAACAAGAAGAGCAAGGCCAACACAACAACTCATTGTTTGCAAAAGGCAGAACTCACAGAGTCTTTGTGGAAACAAACACACTTTTTATCCATCGCTAATTCTTTTAAATACACCGCTCTTGCGAGACCCCACCTGGAGCGTCCAGCTCTGGAGCCCCCAACATAGGAAGGACATGGATGTGTTGGAGCGGGGCCAGAGGAGGGCCACGAAGATGATCCGAGGGCTGGAGCACCTCTCCTGTGAGGACAGGCTGAGGGAGTTGGGGCTGTTCAGCCTGGAGAAGTCTCCGGGGGGACCTTAGAGCAGCTGCCAGTGCCTGAAGGGGCTGACAGGAAGGATGGAGAGGGGCTTTTCACAAGGTGGTGCAGTGATAGGACAAGGGGGAATGGCTCTAAACTAAAAGAGGGCAGATTTAGATCAGATATTAGGAAGAAATTCTTCCCCATGTGGGTGGTGAAACACTGGCCCAGGTTGCCCAGAGAAGCTGTGGCTGCCCCCTCCCTGGCAGTGTTCAAGGCCAGGTTGGATGGAGCTCTGAGCAACCTGGTCTGGTGGAAGATGTCCCTGCTCATGGCAGG
>Ga0065711_1050006_pt1 | contig 11031 bp, 1 predicted proteins | sample Hoacrofraction12_FD_59098 | JGI IMG/M metagenome (GOLD analysis project Ga0065711, IMG submission 59098) | Hoatzin crop microbial communities from Cojedes, Venezuela - Epithelial fraction 12 v2 (version 2) | ecosystem: Host-associated > Birds > Digestive system > Esophagus > Crop | place... | reverse complement strand
AGAGAGTTGGGCTTGTTCAGCCTGGAGAAGAGAAGGCTGCGGGGAGACCTGATTGCAGCCTTTCAGTACTTAAAGAGAGCCTATAGGAAAGATGGGGACGATCTTTTTAGTAGAGACAGCAGTGACAGGACGAGGGGTAATGGTTTTAAACTAAAACAGGGTAGGTTTAGGCTGGGTATAAAAAAGAAATTCTTTACAATGAGGGTGGTGAAACACTGGAACGGGTTGCCCAGAGAGGTAGTGGAGGCCCCGTCCCTGGAAACATTCAAGACCAGGTTAGACAGGGCTCTGAGCAACCTGATCTAGTTAGTGGTGTCCCTGCTCGCTGCAGGGGGTTTGGACTCGATGACCTCTAGGGGTCCCTTCCGACTCAAAACTTTCTATGATTCTATGATTCTATGAAATTATTCCTTCTGACCAGCTTCAGCACTGTAGCTAAAAACAAAAACAGATGGATTCTCCCTTCTAAATAGAATAGATTTTTCTCCTTAACGAATACCATGAATGAATTCACTCAGTATTTTATTTGCCACAGATTAATAATAAACTCTAAAATAGCACAAGGTAGATGAATTTGCAGCATAGGGCTCCTCTTAGGAAGTGCAGTTTGGTCATTAATCACAATAAGCAAATTATTCCATATAACAGTAAGTAATTAATAATATGAAATTACACATATAGAATCACAGATGAGCAGAGTCAAGCTGGTAGAAGAAGAGAAATGAAAGAAGTTCCTTGCAAGTTCTATATAGGTTGATCTGGAGAAAAAAAATCAATAGGACACATACCTTCTAACTCATCCCTACAGAAACTAAATAATGTTATTTTTGTAAAGTGTAGAGGCACGTGTGTTTGAAAGAGTGTATGCATACATAAGCATGTGCAATAGTTGGTCGTCATTTAGCAAAAGGTCCAGCTAAACACAACCTACATCCTCATTTTCCAGGAAAGATAGAAAAGGAATTTCTGTAGATGGAATTTTTATTTTATTTGAATTTTTATTCACTCTTCTAGGACAGCAGCCTTCTTGACAACATGTTTGATTGTCTAATTAGACATGGCTCTTTGAAATGTTCATTGAGAAGTTCTGAGGTCACTGAAGTTCAGACAATCAACCATGTATTTTTTAACAGAATTGATTCTGATGTGAGATAAAATTCAAAGCAGCTTTACAAGTATAATCACTGACATGCAGGCATCAGCCTGTGTTGTATGTGTTGCTACATGAGATTTAAGTATAGTCATGAGAATACTTAAGAAGTGAGGTATAAACCATAATAAAAATGGCCAAATTTACTATTCTATATAATTTAGTCCCCTTTTAGGGTATATCTTTTATCACTATTTTTCTACATAGAACAATAAGCACTGAAAACATTTCGGCATGCACCTTTTTTAAATCTGTCTCTTATGCATGAAAATGACAATGTGAATGTTCAAATCCCGTTACAAAACAGAACTAAAGTCATATATTCTCATAACACCAAACCCACAGAATCCCATGGCACATACAGTATTCATAATGAAAGGTGCATCTGAATGAATACAAAGTGCAATTAGGCATCTTGGAACACAGTTTGGCACCCAAACTTCATCGTGTCTTCTGGTAGAGCATACTGAGTTTTTTTATGCATGACTTGCCACCAAATGCAATTTCTAGTAATTAATAGGAACAGAACCCTTAGCTTCAATAGGAAACACTCCAAAGAACTGACTGGATTCTAGGGAGAGATTAATGTTTATCACCTCCTTTGTTATCGCTGAGACAAGTTAAGTCTTTTGCTTTTTCTTGCCCCTATGGAAAGAGCCTGAGAGAAGCAGGATTTCTCTGCTTTAGCCATCTGCTGAAATGCCTTTAACGAAGCTTGAAAGAGTAATTCACATATTTTTCTTGCTATTGAGATAAGGTCAGAGGAAACCACTTCAGACTGGAAAAACTTTTCCTTGTTGACTTCTGCATGAGGTAAATTAGACCTAAGTATTCTCTGAGGTACACCAGAACTGCAATCATTGCCCTATTCATGGAGATGCTCATGCCTTGAGTCACTCTGTGACACATTCCCATCTGAATCATCTAAATGTTGTATCATAAAATGTTTACTCATTGACATGAACACAATCCCAAATGGGTAAAAAAGGGTTCATTAACATATCTCTAGTTCCTACGGTCCAAAAGAGACAAATTCTCTGTATGATACATTTTCCATAAGTAATTGTAACTATCAGCACTTGCTCTAAATTATCAAGAAATGACTACATATTAATGCAGATTGATGTTTTGGAATTTGGTATTTTTAATGAAATTACTGTGGTATTTTCTTACTATAAGATGGCACAAGGTAAGATAGCAAGATTTTTGTTAAACTCTTAGATCATTTCATACTTATGTTTGTGCATATGTTTGTTAAAATAGTTTGTTGGGTTTGTTTGATTTAAGTCTGTGAATTCTTTCACGTAAAACCAGACAAAAAGAGACTTAGTTCTTCTCTGGCTTCTTCCGTTCAGCACAAATTATTCTGCAATTACGTAGATAAATTTTTGTCCTAAAATACTCAGTGTTGTTGCAGATACAGCTTCATTTTCCTGACATGATCAACGTCACCATATATGATATGAGTGTCTCTTGCAGATTCAGATTAAAAATCTCCATAGATAGTATACACGCACACAAAAAAAACGAGTACTAAAGAATAATTTAGCTTCAAGATATTATTTCTTAAACAGTTCTTCTTGGAAATTGGAACTTTAGATGTTGAAAGACCGCCATGAACAAGAATATTAATCAACTTCAATTTTCAAGCACTATTACAGAAAATATCTCAACGAGAATTTCCTGTGAGGTACTTTTTTTCATTGCAAAATGCTTATTGATCATAACCAAAATTGCCTGGAGAAGTATATCACCTTTGATAAAATGTTTGCGAGGAAAATGTTCTCAGATTTTCTAGTATAGACAATATCAGAGGATGTTCATAGAAATACAGCAAATACTGATATCCAGAAATTTAAACCAGAGATCTAGAGCAATCAAAGACATCAAAGAGCTACATTTAAATTTTTTACTGTAAATATATATTTTGAATTAGTTTTTTACAAGGTTATTTCTTTTATGCAAGTGACAATGTTAATAAAATGAAATGAAAGCAATCCACCCCAGACTTCACAGAAATGTGAAGACTTAACCTTTGCTTGAATCAGGAGGAGAATAAATATGAAACTGTGTCTTCTAAAGAACTCCAGAATCTCTGACCTGGGAATATTTTATACAAATCAAGAGATTAGGGTAGTGACAAAAAAACTTCCTGCCCAGTTCCAACATGAACCTTTCTGTAGTGTTTTCAATCATGTCTGAAGTTTGAAATCTTTTTGTTCCTATGGAGTAATTTTTATAATTACTGCCAAGACGTAATCTTACTTTCTTGTTCAGCCAGCATTCAGAAAATATTAACTCACTTCCACTCTGAAGAACTTATTTGATGTTTATTTAAGCAGTTAATTTAATTCAGCAACATTTCCATTAAAGATAAAGTCCTTAGACAGTCTCTCTCACTGACATGCACAGAAAGCACGAGGAGGAAAACAGTCAGAGGAAGAGATAAGTGTACTAAGAATTTCCATTTCCAGAAGGGCGTTATGAAAGACGCTGGATAATCTCACGTGTCTGCAGTGACAGCCAATGTGCAAAGACATGATTACTTAACTTTGATAGAATCTGTCAGCCAGCAGGACACTTCAGTAATCGTTTTGTGGTGCTCAGAGATGAACTGACAAATTGCTGCATGGGGATGGAAAATGTGTGTGTTATATAAAGAACCATAGCTCCATGTGATTCTTTTTTGGGGGGGAATGCCCTGAAATACATAATGATAGTGTAAATTCTTCATATTGCCACAATGTGAACAAACCACAAGTGTAGAAGTGCAAGACACCACCTTCCACTGCGGGAAAGTCTTTTTACTTAAAAGCATACATAAACACAATCTCTAAACTGTAAAGACCTTGTAATGACTAGAAGACCTTATTCTGCCTACAACCAGAAAGCAGAGGAACTTGATCTGAGATTGTGACACCCACATTTTGTTTTCATGTGCTAAGGGCAGTATTCAGTTGCTTGAACCCGGGGGCCACTGCCATTTATGATGCCTTACTGTATGCTGCCTCATCTGTGCCTCATCTGCCTCACCCTTTTATATACACTGCAGCATCTAGGACACCAAAAGGGAGCTGGAAGATATGAGCCAGTATCTATAGAAGACCTGTGCCTTCTGGATTGCGAGTAAGAAGCAAAGAATGGTACTCTATCACTGTTGAAATGGTATTAGGTACTAGGAATCCTAGTCTAGCTTTCTGAGTTCACTTTATGAAGATGTCACACTAAAAGCAATTCTTAGTGGCATTTCTCTAGGCTACCTCTTTCTTTAGGCTCCATCAGGTGGACTGACTGGATCTTCACTTACTGTAATAGGAGGCTGGATACCTACTGTAAGGCAACTAAATTTAAAGATAGTAATCTTTAACTGAATCCCACTCCTTCTCCAGAGGCACAGAGAGCCTCAGGAAGAGAACAGGAAATCTCAAAGGCTGATCCACTGTCCTAAGTTCCTGTCATTTCTTCATTGAACTTTGTACTAAAAAATACACATCCACTGTAGAACAACCTGTGATTTCAAACTCTTTTTTTAATAGTAAATAAAAATCATAATAAAGGTAAGAACTTAAAAGTTTCAAATATAATTTAAAATAAGAATAATCAGCAGCTAGTAATACTCCTACAAATGATGACAGAAAATATGTGGCAGATCTAAAATGCAGTCTCACAGGTCACATTATACTTTGGTCTAAAAATTAGTTACATTTCCTCTTCAATTTCTTATTAAGAAGTAGAGAAAAACTTGTCAGAAACATCAGAAGTTATAGAAGAAAACTCCTACAAGTATTTATATAAAAGGATTCACACACACCAGTGAATGCAATCATGATATGATGCTTAACAAGCACTCATTAGATAAGCTCCTGTAACTATCAGCATGTACACTTTCAGCCTATTCCATTGCAAATTAAAATACAATAGTTTATTGTGATTACACTACTTCTACTGATGTTTAGTCTAATGCATTTTAATTCAAAATGAGGATAGGCTGAGAATACAGTTATAAGCAATCAAGTTACTGCGGCTTAGCTTCCAGTGTAGCCACACCACCTGACTAAATGTTTATTTCCATTCTACTTGAGTTTTAAAACATGTGGTACATTTTTATTTTAAGACACATTTTTAACATTTCAAGTTGTCTTATCATCAGTTAATACTGCTCAGATAACATGAGCTATCTCATTAAAATGTGATACTGATTTCTTCACAGCCATTTAACAGTGGACATTTAATATGAGCAGGTACCACAGCTCAGCTGACCAGCAAATTGTCAAGCTGCTACAATTCAACTCAGACCTGAGCATGTGTTTGAGTACATTTTAGAGCTTATTCTAAAATAACTTAATCCTCTACTAAGAAATTGGTTTAAATAAATTGATCAAGTAAAAGAATTGGCTGTGTAAAAAAATAAAATTAAATATCAGAAATAGGGTATGCTGCATGAAAAACACCGATCTATGATGAAACTGTAATCAAACAATTGCATACTGTTGAACTGTACTAACAAGACTTAAGTTGTCAAGCTCCTTGAGGTATCTATAGCTTAATTAATATAGCTACTGAACCTAGATGACGTAAGATCAATAAAAACTTATTTGTACCAATGGAGTTACTGGCTGGCATTACAGGTCATAAAACTGCTTCAAAAACAACAGCAAGGGGATTCTGTATTTGGAAAAGGGTGTGATCTCATGAAGCATCTCTGTTAAACGCTGGAAATACAACTTGTCAACACATACAAGCAACACAGATGGCCATTTCATATGTACACAGGTATTTTTCTGACATTTCAGCATCACAGATGTCACGAAGTAAGGAAGCATGTGGCTTTCATGCAGCAGTTCTATCTTAGAGCAGAGATTGCCTGCAGAAAAGCTTTTGTAACTGCCTAAGCCCACATTCACTTGGCATCTGTAATCTAGTGTAATGGTCTGACCAACTTCTAAGTAGGAATAGTGCCATGATAACAGATGGATAAAAGTGTAGGCAGCAATAGGAGCATGTACCAGCATCCACTGTATTTACTGAGACTTAGAAAACCCAGCCAGGAATGACTCAAGTGACTGAAATAAAAGCGCATGGCCAAGATGGCTTGCCAAAGGTAATTCAGCTCTTGCCTTAGTTTGCATTTCGAAGTACGTACATTCTGCAATTTCTAAGCTAGGGTAAAAAAAAAGTAGGAAAATAGGCCGTAGAGTAAATATAAGGGACCTTTCAGTCTTATTTGACATGAAGGTGTCTGTGGAAGTGGCTTTTGCAAGCGTGCTATTGTCATAGCTAGCCCATACCAGACTGGGACAGCCTTGCAGATCTTTATTTACAAGATTCCTTATGGAGAGTAGTGCTGTTTTATCAGCACTTTAGTCATCAGTGTAATTGCTGAGCTTGCCCCTGCTGTGCTACAGATGAGGAAGGCAGGTTGCTGTTTTCAGAATTCTGTGAGGAGATATTTGTGTCCCTTCACAAAGCAGTTTTCCACCCCATTATGTAACGGCTTTTCAGGCTAGCAGGAGGAAGCCTGTAACAGCTCTTGAGAGCCAGAACTGGCTGGAATGTCAATAAGGTAAAGGGTTTTCTACTCAGATTTTCACAGTCTGGTCACAGGAAACTGGTACAGAAAATTTTCGTGACTCATACGTTCAAATTTTCAACATTAAATCAAACAGGACTGTATGCAGACAAAGATCAATCGATTAAGCCAGAAAGAACCCAAGCAAAAGAAAACACCTCCACAGCAACGTCTGCTCAGAGGGCAGGCAGCTGTGAGGTTGTCTCTGCACAGGGAAAGTGCTTGGTTTTTTATTGCCAAATGCAGATCGCTGTTCCATTACATGAAGGAGGCCAGGAATTTGGTCTCCGTCCATAGTTATCTGTCTGACAGCAGTATATGCAAACATTCCAGGAATGAACTCTGCCCTGGAAACAGGACTCACAGAAATTAAATTTGTATTTACCTTGGCATACAATGCATCTGGAACTAAGTTTCTAATAGACCTAAACCAGAACTCTACGACACAGAAAAATGGAGAGGCATGGGATAGAGGAAGGAAGAGCAAAAGAGTTATTAAAACTCTTGTAACAAATAGTGCCGTCAAAGAGCATACAGGGCTTTTATCATACAAACCAAATAGCATATTTTAGTGTCAAGTCTTAAAGTACCCTGCTGTGAACTTGGAAAAAGCTCCCATCCTCTAGTACTTGAAATAAGAGACTTCATAAAGCTCTTGTCTGCTTGTACTCAAAGACAGGCTTCATATAACACTATAACTAGACTCCCACATCGCTATGATCAAAAGTTGTCTTCTCTGACATGGGTTAATATGTATATATATTATAAATAGAATAGATGCATCCTTCTATATTTCTATAACGATTCTATGCTATTTACAAGAGTCTCGGAAATAGGCTGTTTTCAGAATAGTATCAGCATCACGCTTTTGGTGCTGTTTAAGGGTTAGACTGACTTAAGTTCAAGAAGGAGAAAGCAGTATTGATGATGGATGTGTTAGGTTGGACTCAATGATCTTAAGGGCCCTTTCCAGTCTAAATGATTCCATGATACCTTGTCATACAAAATTACTCAACTCATGTCACCGTTTAAAGCAGGGCGGCAATAAACTGAGTGTCAGATGCTCTGTATTAACCCCCACCCTCCCACCAGAGGAAGGGAAAAGTACATTAAGTAAAATTCAGTAAGATCCTGTTATATTGCCTAAGAGTATTATAATGCAAAGCTCATAAAAACCACTACTGCTACCTGTGAAATATTCTTATAAGTGAACACATCATTAAAGAGACACAGAGCAATCCCCCTTCACACCAGGTGACAAACCAGATATCAAGCCTTGTAGCTTTCTAGAAAGGCTGCATGTTTCACACTAGTCTGGAAAGGAGGGAGAGAGGGACCAGAGGGAGTACCTGTGTGAAAATTAATAATGCTCTGCTCTACACGGAGCCTAAAATGTTGCTTGGCAAATTGAGGTTGATTTAACAGAAGTTCCTTCACTCTATGGAAACTTTTAGAGAGTACAGATCAGCCAAGAATGTCTGCCACGGACAGCAGTTTGTGATGCTCAAGTATTTGATCTGTGTTTGCAGGGTAGTAGCACCCAGCAAGCATTACAAGCCCATCTGTTAGCCAAAATATTGCTGCGATATCCAGGAGGAGTCCTCGTGTCAGGGTTTGTACAAAGGGTGATTTGGCAGTGAAGGACAGCAACAAAGCTTCCACATGGCATGCAGAACTCTGGGTCCAGAGGAAGCTGTTAGTTCAGTGAAACACATGCAGCACTGGCAACTTTGGGATTTCTTATAAAGCAGGACTATTTATGAAAAGCTGTTCTGTTACTTAAATAAAGCAAGACAGTAATAAGAACAACACTGTCTTGAAATGCTCCTTTCTTTCTAGTGATTACAGCATGGAGTGGCAAATTCAAAACCAAGCATATTTGTTTTGAGTACAATAGATTGGCCTAATGCCATCAAGCAGAAAACCTTGTCAAATGTTGGCAGTGTTTCACTTTCATAACACTGGGAACCTTCCCTGGATGTTTAATCTGATAATGGCTCAGTAAATGCTTTCTTTCATTCACCTGATGACAGCTTCAGAAAGCTAGTGCTTGTGACCTGCAGGCAATCTAAAAAGATGCCCTGAGGACTCAGAAAATGTCTCATCTCTGTATCTAGGTTCAGGCAGATTCTGGGATGTGCAAAGGCAAGCAGCCCAGCAAGAGCAAGCACCTTCATGTTCTGAGATTATATGTCATAGGACACACTGTATGAGAGAGGACTAGTCTCATGTGGCATGATTAGCAAGTCTCTCTCCTAATGAACCTTTTTTTTTTTTTTTTCAATCCTAGGGCACAGACATGGTTAGTGCATCAAAATCAGGTCCCTTTGATTTTGAAGTATCCATTCAGAGCCCTATATATACATATAAATGTAGCACAGGCTACTCTAATTCTTTTGCAGGCAGTATAATAAATATGTGCATGAACCTCTGAAGTCTCATACCAGATGCCTCAGGAATGCAACACGTATTACTTCTGATTAAATCAACCATGTTACAAACACGGGTTTTGGAGGGAGGTAAATACGACTGACTTGGGGAGAAGGAAACAATGGGAATTGTTTTTATAAGAGCTTTATTTTAAAATAAGGAATGCCATTAAACGTGAATATATGCTAATCCTTAACTGAAGGAATAAGGAAATAGCTTTCACTGCCTGTAATGATACAAGATACTTTCTACTGATTTTTTCATAAATTTATGAGCTACGACTTAGTTATTCAATATTCTTTGCCTGTAATTTTTCTACCAAAACGGATATAGACATGAAGTTCAATGTTCCCATGGGAAATTTTCAGGGAGGAGTACTTTCTTTGGATAGAAAAACAGAAGGAGAAAATTGGATAAATTAAATACAATGGCTATGAGACTGCACATGACTGTGACTGGAATAGCTTGTTATATATCTTTTTCCGTATTAAAAAAACAAAACGCTACAACACTCACTATCAGATACTCTTATTAACTTGAAAAGCTAACCAAGATTGAAGAAACTCAGTAGTATCTACTGCCTACAAACCACTTGGTTACAGCTGGCAATTGTAATACAACAAAGCAAGAAATTATGGTGGTAAGTCATAAGGGAGAACTCTAAATTTTTGGTTGGCTCTTTCCTGACAGCAGATGGGATTAAGATTGCTCTGTTGCTGTGAATCTGATTTGTTCTTAAGAGGCATTTTCTGTATCCTTAAATTTAGCCTTCTGTATACTGAAGCATATGCTACAGTGCCAGGAAGACGTAATTAATCTAAAATATACACAGCTCCTAATCAGTGCTCACTTAGTCTTTCACTAGACTGAAATCATTATTGGATATTACATACAATTCTGAGAAAAATACTGCTTCTGAAGAGGGCCAGATGTTCTTTTCTGCAGCTACTGCTTCAGTTTAACTACATACAAATACTGTACACTCCAAAATAAACATTTTAAAATCTCATATGAAAGGGTTACATAAATGTATATATATATACATATATGTCAGAGGTAAATGGAAGAGAGGAAAACTCCCTTGTGACCTCCTCTGGAACCTGTGTAATAAATTTACTTCTGCCTAAATTCAGATTCACAAAAATTAAAGCATATCCTGCTAAAGCATCCCCTTTTCTTATGCTCAGAATACGAGGCAAAATTCTTAGAAATCAGCACAGTTCCTTATGTTTTCCATATATATGAACATTACCTAGAAGTACGATGGCAGAACAGAAATATATGTGTTATTGCATCTAAAAAGAGTGGTAGAAAGAGAAGACCATAATATCTGCTGATTTTTTCCAGGTTCTACGAATAAAAAGGAAAAAATAAACATCTCATTGTCTATACCAGATCAATAAATCTATTTATAGACACAGAAATACATACATATACATACATACACATGTATATACACACACACCAACATATAGCCTTATTATTTTTTTAGCCACAATAGGAAATACAGATTAAGCATAATATTAAAGATTCTTGTATATATTTCTTGAAATAAGGCAGCTCTGTGGAGAGGGACCTGGAGTCCAGGTTGACCATGAGCCAGCAGTGTGCCCTGGCTGCCAAGAAGGCCAATGGGATCCTGGGGTGCATTAGGAAGAGTGTGGCCAGCAGGACGAGGGAGGTTCTCTTCCTCCTCTACTCTGCCCTAGGGAGGCCCCATCTGGTGTACTCTGTCGAGGTCTGGGCTCCCCACTTCAAGAAAGATGAGGAGCTACTGGAGAGAGTCCAGCAGAGGGCTACGAGGATGATGAGGGGACTGGAACATCTCTCCTACGAGGAGAGGCTGAGGGAGCTGGGCTTGTTTAGCCTGAAGAAGAGAAGG
>Ga0065711_1049993_pt1 | contig 11031 bp, 4 predicted proteins | sample Hoacrofraction12_FD_59098 | JGI IMG/M metagenome (GOLD analysis project Ga0065711, IMG submission 59098) | Hoatzin crop microbial communities from Cojedes, Venezuela - Epithelial fraction 12 v2 (version 2) | ecosystem: Host-associated > Birds > Digestive system > Esophagus > Crop | place... | reverse complement strand
GGAGAGGGGGGAGGAGTGTTTGTGGTTTTTTTTTTAAATAAGGTGTGGATTAAGGATAGGAAAATGGGTGCTTATTGCAACTTGTTTTCAAGGCCTAGGCCCAAATTCGGTTACTTTTACTGCATCCCCAGACTTCTGTCCACAAATAAACATACGGAGCCTTTTACTTAAGCAAGGATTCTATCTGCTGAAGTGCCGAATCCTTCATCCCATCATTTCTAACATTTACCTCCCCCTCCATTAGCAGTATGATCCCTCATGAATACACCCATGGACAGTCAATTCAAATGTATAATCATATGTCACTGGTTGAGTCTCTAGAGGAAAGTTACAGTTTAGCTTTTGATACTCACTCTTTAGCTTGTCTCAAAATGATATTTGACTTGGGAATAAATTACTGGAGTTATTCTGACTTTTCCTAGTTTGGGATGTTCTTGGCGCTTTCTGTTTCTCTCCCTTAAGCAGATTTATTATTGAACTTAATAGAACTAGAGAGCTTTGGGGTTTTGTTTTATTTTTTTTAACATGGAGGAAAGCAGTTATAGTTTTTGCCATATACAGTGGGAGTGCATTTCAACTGAAAAATCAAAGTGGCTGGAAGTAAGAGTAGTCATGTTGCTGCATAGAACTGCTTGCCTGGACCAAAGGCGCACAAGCCCGACAGCTCAGCTCAGCCTATGGTCACCTGGTGAAGCGCAGGGTGTACTTACTGCACCACAATACGCAGGGTGCACCTACTCCACACTGCTTTAAGGTGAGGTCTGCCTGCCCACACAGCTCCCTCCTTATGCAGTATCAGGCCAAACTAGGGAGGATGAAATGAGAATGACTGCACCAAACGCAGTCTCTCCACAAGGCATATAGCCAGTTCGAATACTAAGAAAGCCTGGACTAAAGCACAGGCTTGGCACCATCCTTGGGTTATTGTTTAAACATATGGGGGAGCCCAAAGGGCAGTAAATTTTTATTTACTTTCAGGTTTTTAATGAGTAAATTTTAAGTGCCCATTGTGATGGTTTTCTATTTCAACAATTTATTAGATGTTAAGGCCAACAGGACTGCCCGAGCTTCTGCCTACTAAAAAGCCATGTCTTTGATGAAGCTCCAGTGCCTCGCTAAGAATCCCACTCTGAATGAGCCTCTTCCCCCCTCTGCTCCAAAGCAGTTTCTTGGGATGCTGACTCATCCCACAAACTAAAGCATGCCCCGTGCTACAAAAGCATGCTCCTCTGTTTCACTCTGGCCCAAAATTCCCTGCAAAACCTTGGAGCCTTTTCACACCTAGTAACAAGACACGATTCCTCTGTTCCGCTCAGAGCCCAAATTTTTGAGTTTTCACATTCCACCTTGTACACAGAAGTTCTTTCAGCATCAATCAATTCATGATACAAAAGAATCTTTCCAGGAATAAGCAATCAAAATTACCATTATGCAACATACATTGTTGACTCCAGCAGGATGTTCCCCAATAAGAGGGAAATAATTGCTGAGCGACTCCCGCAGAGTCAGTTACTAACAGCTCCAGAAATCAGTCTAATAAATGGGTTGTCCATAAGAACGTGAACTCATACAATGCATCTGTCTCAGGCTGTCTGTTAGGGCTTTGAAAGCCCTTAGTTTTGGCACCTGTATAACCACACTTTGTAAATGCCTCTTTTCACAACTGAAACGTTCTTTCTGTGCTGTACAGAAGTTCACTTGAACCAGAGCAACCCAACCAGTGAATTCCCCAGCTACAGTGAAAACGGAAATGATACCAGTTTACTTGTTTCACCCGTTCTGGTGGCTGGAGTAGTGATCGGACTTGTGCTGTTTCTATCCTGCGTTACAATCATCATTGGCAGCCTGCGAAAGGACGGACGGTTAAGACATCCACATCTGAGGAGAGATGCTGTTTATGGTAAGATAGCTGGTTATAGCAAGATAATGCAGTGTGACAGGCAACAAAAAGCATCTGGCCACTATACAAGGGATAAAAAAAAATAAAATCATTAAAAATAGGATGAGTAGGTCACAGGGAGCTTTGTAGTTTAATAGCATCTTTGTGCTGGCACTGAATTCACATAGTGCAAGCTCCATAGTTAATGGTTAACAAAAACAAGGCCAGTGCCTACAGCATTTCTTAAACAGCTTATTCCCTTGATCATAGAATAGCTTGAATTGGAAGGGACCTTTAAAGGCCACATAGTCCAACCCCCTGCCATAAGCAGGGACATCTTTAGCTAGAGCAGGTTGCTCAGTGCCCTGTCCAACCAGACCTTGAATGTTTCCAGGGATGGGGCATCTACCACCTCTCTGGGCTACAGTATAAGATTTGTTCTCCATCAGTAGATTTCTGACAGTTTATTTTTATATCTCATTACAGCCTTGGTGTAGCATATAATGTCATTTCTATTTGTTGGAAAGCCAGGAATCTTTTCACTTCTGCAGTGTGCACCAGCCTACAATGACTGGGCAATTACTTTTCTGACAATGAAAGTTAATAACTGGATATAAACAGAACAACAGGGCATCAACATGTCCTTACAATGGTCATCATCATGAAAGAGACAGGTTTGCTATCAAAAAACTGCCCCCCCCGACAAAAATCCCCCGTACTTTAAAAGGATTTGGGAATATGAAGGTGTTAATTGTAGAATTATATTTCTGGCCAATTTGGGGTTTGCTGATCAGGAGTTACAAGCCACTTTTGTCAAGGAAGTGACAGAATCTGACTATTTCTATATTTAAGGAAAAACCAGTTAAAAAAAGTTACTGTAAGTCTTCAGCTAGTAAAAATTCAAATGATAAATGGATTAATGAATTGAGTGGAGCATTAACAAATTTTATCATCTGTGGTTAGGCTCCTGTATCTGTAGTTTGTTACGAGAGCACAGCAGTTTGCATATTGTTTTTTTCTGTATATAGAAAAGATAATGATAGCGAGCCACATAAAAATGCATTGACTCAAACCTTGATTTTACTGAGGTAAATCAAGTATCCACTGAAGTGAAGTGCACTTCATTTAATTATTTGGACCAGGAATTTACATGTCTAAAAGAAACACATTTCCTAGGATCAATTTGTCCACCCGGAGTCAGGAATAATTATTTTTGGCTTTTCTAGAAACATTTATCCAGATAAGTGAATAACCTCTATGTTTTGGGAATAAATTTTAGACTCTAAGAGAAGTGAAATTCAAACTTCCATGGTAACGTACAGAGGGAAAAAAGCCTAATGTCTGCTGTTATTGTAACATCTATTTTTCCTACTTTTCAGCAGCTACATTTGGGGTTAAATAGTTAAACCCAAATTGGAGTTACTGTTTTACCCATGAACAACAGTATTTTGGCATGATAAAATACTGACCATTAAGATTCAATCACCACATCTAAATCTACTGCTACGTTAATTTCAGCTCCTTTAACAAATCCTGAAGCCAGGCAAAAACATATAGGACAACTGTCAAACTGCTTGTTAGAAACAACAATGCTAGAGAATTGGAAAAAGAAAAGCATGGGGATATTTTCAGAGAAATTCACAAGAATAATCTTAAACTAAATTGTGCCAGTCTACCCAAGTGAAAATTTTACATTAGCACATGCCATCCTAATATCTCAGCATGCTTCCACTGGCCAGCATGGGAGCAGCAGGAGTCACTGTGAAGCTGGCTTCCTTCACTTACCAAGCAAAAGGAAAGCACAGTGCATGACAGACTGGATTAGTCCTGGTAAATTCCTCGAGAATAAATTGGCAGAGGTGAAAACTGCGAGAAGGAGGAATGGGCAGTTCAGGAGGAATGGGCAGTTCAACTGAGTCCTGCCGTTTAGCGTCTCTTGTGAGAGACACTACTTTGATGTCACGTTAGAAGCTGGCCCTTCTCTCCCAGTACTATTTTAATGTATTGAGTGAAAAGGGGGGTCGCTTTTTTTGGGATTGCTATATTTTGGGATTGTTGCATTTCCACAATTTGGGATATTCTAATGGAAATTTACCCCGGAATATTGAGCATTAACTAACTATCCTCAAAGACAGAAAATAGCACTAACTTCTTGGTATTTCTGGAGCTATGAAACTCTTGTATGAAAGCATTAAGAAAGCCCTGCAGTGGGCAGCAGGATGATTTTCTCTACTGTTTTCCATTTTTTCCCCTTTTTGTGAGTATTTTTATCGAGTACAGCGTTTTCTCAAGACGCATGCCTACAATCAAACACGTAAGCTTCCTTTTAAAACCCTTCACAGAATTGGCGGGGTTTCAGTGCATGCAACTCTTGGGAACTTCAGCAATCCTGCCAATGTTCGAAGCTGCATGCAGCACAACTGACACTCCTTTTCAACTTTTGTGGCACAAGAAAAGGTTTAGACACTTGCAGCTTGTAGGGCAGCACTAAATATATAGTCCCTGTGCCACAGCACGAAAAACCACGGTTCATCTACAGGTGACGCTAACTTGCTCTTGAAGGAAGTGTCCTGTGTAACCTGATTGTTCCAGAATACCAGTAATTCCTCTGCCTCAGATAAGTTTTCTTTGCTGATTTATGGCAGTGTTAAAAACAGTGATACTGTCTCAGAGAATCCACCATGGAGGAAAAGAGCAGCAAGTATTAATTGCTTGTTTTCCAGCTCCAGATGGCTTCTCTTACGGTGGCTCTTTCGGAGAATTGAGATCCACCTGCATGGAGGAGTTTCCCCCAGCTTTTGATTTTGGTTCCTACCTGGATATGCTTTCTCAGGTCAATGTCACGTATCCTGATTCACCTCCACGGTAAGCACTTCTCTAAGATTCTGAGTGTTATAGTCCTGCACTTGCAAAACCTGTTAAAGAAGAAACTAAAACTGCTAGACCTATACCCACTACAAAAATGCAGGTCACACAAACTCTAAACACAGATAGACTTTGTTTAGTTTAAGTTTTCCTTAGCAGAATATATCTTTACTAAATAAAGGCATGTGTACAGCCAATTCTCATTTACTAATATTTCACATTAAAATTTATCATATTGATGGCATACTAATGAAACATGCAAGTAAAACTACTTATTAACATCTTTCTTTAAAAGCAATGATTTTACAATTCAAAGTTTCACTTCCAGGAGAAAAAGACATACTTTTTTCAAGAACTTTCTGGTTACATTTATTACTGACCTTGATACTGTTTAGATCAGAGTAAACAGAAAAAAACAGGGTGAGGGTGGGGTGAGAAATGCAAGATACCTTTAAACCTTTCCTTATTTTTCAGCAAGTCTCACTTCTCAGCTTTCTTAATGCCGGTATTCTATCAGAAAGTAGAACTGAAGAAAACATGCCATTCTGACATGCCTAGTAATTGTACTTAACATCCTAATTTAGGATAGGGAGAAAATTGCTTGTTCTTTTAAACATTGATTTGAGAAAAAGATTCAAGAGATTGGTTTTTCGTCTTATATCAGTAATCTGTGAAGGAGGACAACTATCATTTCAGCTGTTTCACCCAAACCTGCTCTGAAAGCCATAGTTGCATGAATTGTAGTAGCATCTTTGGAGAAGAGCATCCTTCAAATATCAGGTAGTTCTAATTGCCTGGGGAGGTAACATCGCCAGAAGAGGCTCTTTCCAAAGACAGTTACTGCATAAATATATATATATATAGCAGGTACTTCCACTTTTGTGTGCCTGCATTCACAAGATACAAGAATGACCATCACGAGTGAGAAGAGTCGTACTTGAGGCCATCGAGATCTCCTCTGTGTGCCTCATGCACCTTGAGGTTAATAAATGAAGAATTCAGTTACTCCCTCCAGTGAAATCGTTTTAAACAGAACATCACTTCAGGCTTTCTGTAGTGCTCTATCTTATAAACAGCAAATAATGGTTGAACAGCAGGCCGTCAGTGTCCACCTGCCCCCCCTTTTCTTTTTTTTTTTTCTTTTCTTCCTTTTAAGGAGACTTGTTTTGAGTTAAACTGATGTAAGATCAGCCCTTTCCTGACTGCTTGTATACATATGCACTATAGAGCAAGTCAATAGTTATGAACATACGATATATAGATCTTTGCTTTTGCTATTCTATGCATGTTCTACAAGCAACCCTTTATGTATTACACAGTCATACTATATAATAAATGGGCTTTTAGGAATGATGTAAATATTTTAGCAGAAAGCTCACATGTGAAAAATTATTCTGAGCCTGGCATCTAAATTGGTAGAACTCCACATAAATCCACTTAAAAAGTTAGACTGGTCTTTGGACCCACACCCACGAGTCTTTACTAATAAAAGCCAGACAGCTAACACCCAGGCAACAGCCCGAGTGGGCAGTTGGCCAGATTTCTGAGAACAAGCTCAGACTCCTGTGAACAAGCTCTGAGAATATATTGCTTTAGCAGACAGGTCTCCTAAGACTATACCAAAGGTTGCTTCCATTTCCAGTTTGAAACAGGCCCAAAGAAGGATTTTCTACCTCTATGGAGTTCTGTTAGGAAGGAGATACATGAGTGATACAGGATAGAACTACATGATCTGTGCTTTCCTGTAAATTCTCCAGCTAGTTCTGTAATAAGCCTGGCACAAGTAACTATCTTGTATCCTACCTTGTTCTAAGAAACTATTCTGGGACATCAACACTAGGATCAGAGAGACATGAAGGTGTACAACCACCACCTCCTCAAGATTCCTTTCTTGGCTGAGTAGACTGCATCCCTGAGGGCCCCAAGATCTGACTCTGCACACAACAGGAAACACTGCTTATCCCATTAATTGCAGTTCTGCATCACAGGTCAAAAGTAAAGTTTATTGTTAATGCTTTTGCTGTTTTCTCACTGCTACCATAGTTAAATATTTTAGAAAAAGTAGCACTGGCAAATCATCAAAATCTTATAAAGTTTTACATCATAGCAACACAGCTTGGAGAAGACTTCAGGAAAAGTAGAGCTTAGCAGATGGCTGAAAGAAAAGCTACATAGAGAGACATTTAAACTTACTATTAATACATTATATAGTCCATTGTAACTTTCTGTTCAGAAAAGCACTGGCTGAGAAGCATTGTATGAATACATTGTATTATGTGAGAGACTGAAAAAAAGTCTGTGTGGCTACCTTTACACTCTCCTCCATTGCCTAACACTAAATTGTACTTTTTCTAATTAATAGAGCACAGAGATTATTTGGACTGATGGGTGCTAACAGCAGGAAAACTGTCAGACATGGCCTTGAAGCATAAACAAGACACACGACCTTATGCATTTAAAATACTAACTGGGATCAATTTCATTACATATGATAATGTTTTGAAGAGTAGTTTTACTGAAATGTAGCACTGGCTAAATGAATGCAATTCCTCCTTCTAATGCGCGCAGTGCAAGACGTGACTTAAAGCTAAACTAGCATGCCCGAAAGCTAATAATGCAACTGTAGCATGAACAGAACAGCAATGAAGAGCAGCGAGGAAAGCAACTGCATTGGCAAATAACTCTCCATCACGTATCTGAAGTGAAAGAATTCAGTGAGTGAGAACTAGTGTCCTGCTGCCACAGGCAGACACCAAGGCGTTGGCTTCATTTAACCGCACTGCTCTAATACAGCCTGCAAGAGGCAGCCGCATGACATCGCTGCGTACTAGGTGCTGCGGAGTACTCTTGAACATAGCATGTTTGCTGAAACCATACTTTCTGAGGTCGTTTCAGTAGAAAGCACAACACCTCTATTTGGTCAAGGGGGTGATTATAATCAGTCTAGAATGTTTTCATTAGATTTTACAGTTGGGCTTTAAACCATTAAACGAGTGGAAAATGAATTTTAGGGGAAGGCTGATGAAACGGAGTCAGAGTACCCATTTCTGTGGCTGAGGGAAACCTAACTGTTCGGGACTACCCACTCTGGACTCTCCAACTGAAAGTCCAATACAAAATACTATTTGTATAAAAACTTTAATAGGGAAATTAATTTATGAAAAATGCCTTGGGATGTTCATAATTTAATTGCTTTTATATCTAAATCGCAAATTTCTTTTGAGCCTCAATTTGATTATCACCATAGACATTTCCACTAACCACTTTCTTACATTAGATTTTCTGTTAGATTTAGAGGAATATCATGTGCTGAGTTTTGTTATTTAGCCTGCCATAGATGCAGGGTTAGTTACAGAGAAGCTGTAACTTGACAGCCCAAAATACGCAATGCTCCTATCCATAAACATGTCTTTAAGATAATTAATGACTTTCTAATAAATCTCAGATCTGTGTTAGCATCTGTCAAATTGATTTTACATGAGGTGTAGAAGGGAAATACAAAAACAATATACAGTGAGTATGAACAAAGCAGTTTCAAGATATTAACGCTCTGTATTTTAAAGCATATTTCTAACATGTGCAGATACTTGTAGCAGTGCTGGAAGTTAAGGTAATGTTTTCTAGTCTGTGTTACCAGAGATGGCAAAGTATTTGTTTCCAAGAAACCTCACTCATCTGAGAAAGATGATCCAGATGGTATAGCAACAATTCTAAACCACAGAATTCTTTTCCCCACAGATTAGGGAACTTGAACAAATTCAGCCAGGTCAAGTATGAGAAATATCTCCTTGCCACAGCTTAACTATCACCATAGTAAACACGACTTTGAAAGAAATACTGGAAAGCCTGTAAAATCAAGTATTTGCCAATTTGTTCAACATTCACTGTGATAGTATAAATAATCTAATTGAATTTTTAGTATCAAACTTTTAAGAAGATTAAAAGAAAAAATCAAGAGTATTATTTGGAGTTATAGGGCAGGCAGCAGACATTTAATCAAGAGTCTTCTGGAGTTTGATCAAAGATGGCTGTAGTTGTCATTTCATAAATCTCAAACACATGGTGTTGACACTGTGTGGATAATATCTTCATAGACAGAAATCATGAGCTCATGCTCATGTTCACTGTGCCCAGAGCTCATTGTAACACATGCACTTATAGTGAGCTTTCCTAATTATCTTTACATAATAAGAAAGCTGTTTAAAAATAATTTGAGCTTACATGCTTTAAATGGCTTAAAGTACAGTACCAATCAAGGACCAAGTAAATTAAAAACAATTGCATATTCTTGATTAGCGTCTCCAAAATCCTAACAATGAGCAGATTTGAGATTCCCGGCGTGAAAGGAATTTTATCAACTTTTCACCTTTTGGCCAGAGGAAATGCATTTCACCCCACTACTAAGTGCTTTTTCACTTCTTAGTAATTGGATATTAATGGTATGTACAGAACTTCAGGCAGCCAAGGTTATCGCCTTTTTTATCTGCGACTCATGACCGTCTAATACAGAACATCATTGAGGAAAGACTCTTGTGTGAGATGGATTTAGCTTCAGGAAGAGTTTTAACGGAAGCCATAAAAGTCCTCTCTATATTTCACATTGAAATGTGTCGTGCAGAGCACATTATGATAAAAACCTGTTAATCACCCATTATCCTAGTATTCACGTTAGAACACATTTTGGGGGGGTGGTGTTTGTTTGTTTGTTTTAAGTGTGCTCGCTCTACCTCATCTGGTCATCTTGCCTAATCTATATAGGACCAATTCTAGAGAAAATTCTCTTGTTTATAGGCTTGGTAAATTCTAGTACTCTTAATACCCATGTTCAGTCTGCATTGTTTAAACAGGCAAATCAATTTAAAAATTACTTTAAAGTGGCAAAAGGAAATGTCTTAAAGACAGACCCTAATTTCCCTCTAAATATGAAAACCAAAAAAACCCAAACTACTTAAGGTACTTCCTTTTCTAAGACATTCTTTTCCATCCCCCAATTCTGAAGAAGCAAGTTAGCCATATCAGAGGGAAGAAGGCTTGAACCAGCTTCCTAGATTTTCTTGAAAGACAGAATTAGGCTTGCAGGAAACTAACATAAAAACCTGCTATGTTGTGCTGTATTCCTTTGCCAAGGCCACTTTTCCTGCAAGTGTGCAAGGTAAGTAGCTTTTGGCACAGTACAATGACAGTTGACAAAGCACAGGATGGACATCTGTGGTTAAGTTCAGATCTCAGTTCAATACCCTCATTGAGATTTTCAGTCAATAAAGTAAAAAATACCATTGGAAATGTGACAGTATTAAATCCCCTGGAAATCATGACATTATATAAAATTCTGGATTCTTTCAACTCCAAATTCTGAGCAACTAGACCCTCAAAAGCCCCTCCCTTCACATCCTAGTGCTATTCCTAATTAATATTAGATATAGAAAAAAATTATTTGCGTTTTGATGAGTTAGTTGCTCTCTGCTGTGAAGGGATTTTTACGCAACAGACACATTTCACAGCCCACCTAGTAGTGAGCACACGGAGGCTGCCTCAGTGCCCGATACTAAGCCAGCCCTTGAGAGGTCAGAGTCTGCAAGTGAGATCCCAGCAAGTGTGTGTAGACACTAGTATTTCAGATATCTCTAGTGTATCTCTAAACAGAGCCCCGCCCTAGTGAGGTTCTCAGCTGATATGAATGCCACCACACCAGTGGCAGTACCATCAAGTTACATCTGCTGTATGGACAGGTTTGCCCTCAAGCTGCCTTCATCTTGCCTTTTTCTGCTAACAGATCCTCCCTTCAGGACACCAGTTCAGTCAGAAGAACATAGGGTTGAAAGGATCTTCTGCAGTTACCCAGTCCCACCCCTGCTGCTGCAAGTAATCATTCTTGATAGAAATTTACCTATTCCATAACAGAGTTTGCAGGGAACTTTTGTCCCCATTATACTCATTCCAGAATACCTAAGGACAGACCTAATTCGTAATTGTTATGGCAACCTTCTTATTTCCAACTTAAATTTGTTTACAGCCATTTTATGACACATTTCTTTATGTGACATTCCCATTCCTCTTAAATACCCATGCCTTTCTCTTTACTTGCTTCTTGTATTTGCAGTAATATCTTCTCACACCTCAGCCTGCATGTTGTGAGGCTAAGGCACAAATTCCTCTTAGCTTTCTTTCATAAAAAATATCTGTTGGGACACTTACTGTCTAACCAGACTTTCTCTGTACCTGTCCCAGTTTCACTCTAGAAGTGCAAACTATTGCTGCATATTAAAAAAAAAAAAAAAAAAAACCAA
>Ga0065711_1010393_pt1 | contig 11032 bp, 7 predicted proteins | sample Hoacrofraction12_FD_59098 | JGI IMG/M metagenome (GOLD analysis project Ga0065711, IMG submission 59098) | Hoatzin crop microbial communities from Cojedes, Venezuela - Epithelial fraction 12 v2 (version 2) | ecosystem: Host-associated > Birds > Digestive system > Esophagus > Crop | place... | reverse complement strand
GAAAATCCAGCGGTTTATCCTCGGCGACTCTGCTTTGCTGATGCACCAAACTGGAGAGGAAGAAACCATTACTGGCACCACAGCTTTGGGTCATGTTCAGCACGCAAAGGTCCTCCATGGGCAGAAAGCAAGCACAAGCACGAAGGCTGAGCCCAGCCTGTTCACGTTTGCTACTGGAGAAACAATCAGGCAGCCTTGGGATGACAAGCAAACCCAAGACTTTCTGGAAGAGGGTTTGAAATGGATTAAGTCAGGTGGAATTAGGACATGGGGGAATCATTTTGGGTACACTAGGTCTGTACCTCATCTGGTTGTGCTGCGTGGACACTTCAATTTACTAAAGGCCAGCAAAAATGTAGAGGAAGCCTAATAAAAATTTTACAAATGTATTTTCTACAGAAACCTGTAAGCATCCATGAGTTTTTAAAATTATCAAATATGTGTCCCCCAAATGAGATGAAGATGCATAGCTCTATTTACAGCCCTGCTACAACGACTTTTAATGGAAAAGGTCATGCACCTGTTATTTGACTGAAGGTCCATTGGTGCAACCCTACATGAAGGGCAAACTTATGCTACAAGGTAGTCATTTTGTATCAGAGCTCTCCCAGTAGCCAAACAGTGTATCAGCCCAGATGTTTTTTTAGAAGGAGCTGGTAAACAAAAAATACAAAGCAACTGGTCACATTCCCGGATAGGATAAAACCACATTTTGCTGCCATTTACCGGTTAATTCTCGCCCTACGCAACAGTCCACCTGCAGAAAGGCAGGACAAGAGTGCAGCATCTGGCTCTAACTCATTTCCCAGAGGCTGGGTCTTTGGCAGGGTGGCCATAGTGTTGTATTTACATGGGCACCAGCTTAGTCAAACGTAACCTTACCTGATAAAAGCCTAAATAAAACTAAGAAATTACTTTGAGGTTTAACCCACAGTTTCAAGTGTTAAACAAGCTTCCCTGCGCTTAGAATAAATATTCCAACTTTCTTCCAAGGTTTCGAGACGTCTTTGTAAGCACATAACTTCGGAGAGAAAAGGAACAAAGGTTTGGCATTAGGAGACAGCAGGTTTGCAAGGATGCAAACATCTGTGTGCTGGAGACTGAGATCATTTAGAACTTGAATTGAGGAGAACTAGGAGTTTCCAGCACCAGGAAAATATCACAACATTTCTTTTCTCCCTGCCTCAGGAGTGATGCATCAAATGCAACAGTAGAAATGTTATATAGAAATTGCAAAACTCTTAATTTTGTCACCCTCTATCAAAATAATTTCAGCATCCCTTGAGTGATATGTTTTGATTTAATGTGTTGAACTCATCCTATGCACTTCATTTTGAGCTAGCTCAATATTCAGGTGCGCTTTTCTGTGGTGCCAGGGCGCTGCCTCCTGGGAAGGAGCAGTGAAGGAGCTCACGACCTTCTTCATTGCTACAGGCCACCCCTTCCATGTTCTCTTGCCTCCCGGGGTTGCTTGCCTAAAGGGGAGACTGCGCTACGTCATCAGGGGACATGGTGTGATCAGAGAGCCCAGCCGCAGGAGTGCAACTCCCCTTCCCGGAGAGCAGTGCGCCACAGTTTAACGTGGAGTCTCTGCCAGTCAGAGCATCTGGGGCCTTTTCAGCATCAGACTCACCTGAAACAAAGTACTGTTGGGAAGCCTGTTAGGAAGATTTAGATTGTTTTGAAAATCTCAGAATTTTTTTTTTTCCTTGGAATAAAAGAAATATTTTGTGGTCACTGAATCGATACCAAGTATGCGATGCAAGTAGCTCTGCTGGAGCACCAACACACATGGAGAAAACTCACAGTACAAAATGCCAGATGTGTTATGATCTAGCTTTGTTTTCCATTGTTTTCTCTACCAGATGGTTTTATATCACACCCTGACCATGATTTGCAAAGCATCAAAAAATTAGCTTTTAAAAAAAACCCTATTATTTTCAAACTCTCATTTTACTGCCTTGGATTGTATTTTGTCATGGTAGATACTTGTTAAAGTTCATTCTCTCCTTCCATACAGTCTTTTCTCTTCCTCATCACTTGCAGCATTGTACATTTCACAGTTACAGTGGACCCTTTTGATTCAAACGTTCATACCTCCATTACTGGCTCACAAGAATGTCCTTTCTCCCATTGCAGTGGCTCTTTTCCTAAGAAGACCTTTTAAATGAAGGGTATTTCAGAGCCTGGTCACTCCAGCATACCTGCTTCCAGTCCTAGCAGAGACATCAAGGGCTTCTTCAAGGTATTTTTAGATGTTAGAATTTAAATAACGTACCGTTAGCCTATCCAGCACTGACGGCTGGGTCATTTCAGACCGTGAGTCAGAGACCCAAATGTCCAAAGTGATGAGCCATTTTCTTTGCTTTCCTTTTGACTGCTTAAGGGTTGATGTCTACTCTTTCGAAAATGCCCTTTGGAACATAGATCAAGCATGACAGTGTGTGAAAGCACTCCCAGTCACTGCTTGTTTGGCAGGGAAGTGTTTCATCTGGTGGCTCATCTAGTAGCACACCCTTCCGGGCAGCACCCCTTCTTCCCAGGACTTACAGCCAAGTGTAATGCAGGGCAGCCGTGAGAGTCCCTCATCCTCTAAGTCCAGCTTCGATCCAAAAATGTTGTATGGAAACAACAAGGGGGGGCAAGAGGAGATGGTACATTATTAGACATCTCCAGGGTAAGCGAGTCATGAGAAATAGACAGCAAGAGGTTGAGAAGACTGATTTTTGCCAGATAAATTCAATTAATTTTTGGATGGGTTACACAATTAGCGGGTGAAGGGAATACAAGAGAGACAATGTGTTTGGATTTTAGTAAAATACTTGATCCCATGTCCCATGAAACCATCAGCAGAGAAATTAGTCCAAATTGGCTTGGAAAAAAGCTATTAACATGTGGGCTGCAAACTGGCTAGAAGACCGGAAACAAAGGGTAATGATAAACAGCAATGAATCAAATTGGAAGGACTCGGTTGGTTTTTTCTTTCCCAAGGTGTTAAAATGATCAGTGCTAGTACCAGTGTTATTAAACCGCATTCATCATGTGATCAAGGATGAACGCATGGTCTGTGCATGAATGAAAGTTGCAGGTGATAACAAACTGAAATGAAACATAAAGACAAGTAAGGAATTTTTTTTTCTTTTTAAAAAAGGCAGAGGTACTAAGGAGTTTCTGCTGGAGCCTGGAAAATGAAGGGGTGGGGGAAGAATCAGTTGGGTATTTGGACTAGGGCAGTGATACCGAGGAGGATAAGAGCCTGGAAGTGGTGAGTTAAATCCAGACCTGATCCCAGGGCTGCCCAGCATTCAAGCTCCAATCCAGCAAAATCCCTAAGCAGATGCTTAACTTCAGGCATGTAAGCAGTTACCGAGTCACTGAGAATGAAACTAAGCCTGCTAAAAGCTCTGCTGGATGGAGACCAGACTGCTCAACAACCTTGCAGATCAAGCCCTTCGCTGTTTTTCCCCCGCGGTGTATCTTTCACCTGCTCAACGCACGTTCAGGCTATGGGCCCCGTGGGCTCGGAGGGGCTGCCTCTTAAGGAGCTGTACGCATCAGCTGTGGGCTCTGCTCACACAAAAGGATTCTGAAAGTCCAAATTCAGCTCAGCTTCAAGCAGAAAGAAGACTGAAAATTCCACACTTCTCCGTGGACAAGAATTTCATCAGCAATGATAACTTGCTTCAGAAGTGTCCAGAGGATTTGGATTTGTGCTCAGATTTTGACAGTGAGATCACACAAACTCAGTATAAAGTCTCACTTAAAGAGTTGTTTCAAAGTGAAAAATCAAACCATTATATTAAAACAAAAAAAAAAAGGAAGTTAGACTGGGTCCTTTCCCAGTTTCCAAAATAACTCAACATTTCACAAGATCAGCATTTTCTAATGACAATTGTGTGATCTGTCCTTCTCTCCTTAGATTCACCTAATACCATTTTCTCTTTGTCATAACAAATACTGAAATGAAGTTACTGATTGTCTGTGTGCCTTGTACAAGAAATTCTAGTTTTTTATTCTCGTCAGCAATGCTACCCAGTGCACACTGTTCCTGCTGCTCTAGCATCCCCAGAACTGGCAAATGACCTTTCCCTTCCCCCCTCATCAGAAGCTTCACCTCCAGCTTTGCTTGGCCTTGAAAACTCTGTGGACTTTGTCACTTTTTTTCAGAACATTTCTGTTGGGTCAACTCTTTGTGGACAAAAAAAAAACAAAACAAAACCCAACATCTGAACAAACCAGAAAACAGCATCGATCTTCTTCCATACAGTCACTGTATCCAGCGTGTTTTTTTAGGTCTTGTGGGTTTTTCTTATGGCCCCAACTTTTGGAGCCATAGATTATGGAAGCATTTTCACCTTCAGAGAAAAAAAAATAAACTTGAAAGTAAGACTCCAGTTTTCAAACGCAAAAGGAATGAAAGGTACCACTGTTTTTAAGCGCATGCATTTTAGAGGATCTTTTCTTATGGTAAGTTAAGTGGTATGTTAAGTTTTATGCTGGCAGTGTAGCAACTATCACTCCAGGATGCCACCCAACAACTTCCTGCATTACTATTTTACTTCCTTATCAGAAAGCTTTGTCTCATGACCTGACATCCTGAAGTCCCCACCATAGCTCTGCCCCAAACTCCAGCTTGGACTGCATCACCGAGCGAAGAAACCTCCACCATTTAGAAGAGAAAAAGCACAGGAAAGTCTCTGATTTCTTAGCAGCTCTTCTTCCACTACACCCAGATGGTTTTGACTTGATAGTGACTCAAACTGTCACCAGAGGACTTCTGGGTAGAGAGCTTATGCAAATGAAGCTCTGTCACTGGCTATCCCTCTGCTTACTCACCAACAGGTGGGAGCAGAGAGTTCCCTCCGGCAGTGCCTCCCAACCTCCCCTAGCTCCTGCCCTCCTTGCAGAGGGGTCTCGTCCATCCCCCCTTATACTGACGGGTGAAAAGGAGCTATGCCAGGCTCACAACCTCATCCATACCCCACTTCAGGCTGTGATCTGTAACTGGGAAGTTGCTGCTGTGGCAAGTGAGGAAAAAGCTTTCTCAAAAATGTTATACAATCAAACATCTCAGAAGTGGTTAAAACTGAGCAGGATGGTGCCCACCAACAGAAGGTGCTTTGACTCCCAGAGACTTTCAGGGACACATCAGAGATGCACCTTTTCTTATGCAATACCTTGCACTTAGCAAGATTAAACGGAATCTGCCCTTCCAGTCTTCTTTCCTTTACTTTTCCCCAGTGAAGATGAAGTTTTGAAAACTTACAAGAAGGAGATTATAACTAAATGGGAAAACTCCCAGAAGGAGAGAATTGTGATTGTGATTGGAGTCCGTAGGTGTTAGCATCATCTCTATGGGAGCTGGAAAGAAGACTGAACTGCTCTTAGTTTGCACCAGATGATGAATACCACGCTTCCATGAAAACCATGGGGTTTGCCTTTCCCTGGTCAACCACACTCTGAAGGAAGATGCAGGTCACCATGCAGGGCTCCTCAGATCACTGAAATCTCCAGCATCCCTGGCCAGTGGTCATGCTGACATCCTCTGAACACAAGTAGTCTGCTGACTGACAGACCCTTTGGAAGTTGTTCGATGAAGAACCAACTTTTAGGATCAACAGGGAAGCAAAATTCCCTGTTAGTGCCAGAGCTGACCATTCCAGCAAAGTTCTTGATCTATTCCACGCTTCCATGATGTGCTCTTCCAACAGCTTTGCTTTGGGCTTTTCCTGCAGGTAACGAACCACTTTGAGCTCAGCACCTTTGTTCAGTGGCCCGCGATTTGCAGAAGACTTGCCTTGGTGATGCAGGTGATCCTTTCGAATCCAGTGATATTTTTCAGAGAATAAAATCGTATTTCTTGCTTGTTTACAAAGTACTGTCCCCATCAATAAGGCTTTGTAGATTATAAAAATTCCTCAGTGTAAAATATGAAGTCACATCGGAGTATAAGCAATCCCCCCAACATCTTTCTTTAAGTCTTTAGCTAAAAGCATTTTACAACATTCGGGTTGTCGGTGATCCTGTATTCCTTCACCTCAGCTCCTTAGTTTTCTCAGATTGCTGCCAGATTTCTTTATTCCCCCTCATGCCCACTGAGATGATGCCGTATCTCCAGACCAGTACCATGCTGCAGCCTGTCAAAATGTGATGGAAGATGGCCCTGAATCCTTCCTTGACTTAAATCGCAGCTGTCATTTTCCATCAGTGCCCGCTGCTGAAGCTTAGCCCCTGTTGGCACAGTACCCTACACAGAGTTTAAGCTGTGCTTTTCGCTGCAAGTCTCCGCTTTCCACAGAACTGACACTTTGAAGCCCCACCATTCCCCAAAAAACCCAACCCACCAAACATTCTTCTCTGGTCCTGTTGCCTCTGTGCCTAAGGTCTCGCACAGTTCCCTCCCCTCACTCGCATTGCCACGTCCATGCTGTCACCACAGTACTGAACCATCATTAGTGGGAGCAGAAAACAAAAGGATTCAGAGGAACCTCTTCCTAGGCTCTCAGTGTCTGATGAGGAGCGTTTGCAACAGAGCAGAGCTAGCAGCAGCTTCTCCCCAGCATGAGATCCCGCTCTTAGGAGGACACTTTGTCTACGCTGGCTGGGGAGCACTGTCCCAAGTGGGGCTGGTAACCACAACCCAGGATCCCATGATGGTGCCGGCCACACATGCAGCATTACAATGAGAGGCAGCAGGTGGGTCTGAGCTGAAGGGCAGGGAGCCCAGGCAAGAAATTAGATGGTACCATTCAGCAGGCTGGGCGGCAATCACGACACCTGATGAGTTGCCAAGTTTCTGTGTGGGGGTCGAGGAAGAGATGAGCAGCACGGAAAGGTCTGTGGGGCAGTGAAGAGGCTCTGCTGTGTTTTATAAGGAGCGCTTTCCCTATGTAAGGACCGGTAGGGATGAAAGTGCACATTTATTGGAAGGTGCTAACAGTGGATTAGCTGTGTCACATGTACCACTCACCCCTTTACACTTCTTTTCCTCATCCCTTGCAGTTACACGTCTTGATCTCACCGATAGGACGAAAACGGGGAATAACTTTTCCAGAGCAGAATCTGCTGCTCTGGCTTTGTCTGAGTCTATGTGAGAGCTAATTCAGCCAGAGTATCACACTTCTTTTCAGCTGACTGCAAGATAAATGTCTCTCAAGCCCAACTCTTCTCCACGAGGCCGTAATGCGCGTGGACCTACACCAACAGAGCAATGTGCCTTGGCAGGCTGACATCGGCCCAAGGCAGGCTTCCCTGTCTTCAGCTGTTAAAAACCACGTAATGTTTTCACTCTGCCCTTCTATCTGCTGTAAGCACTTTGTGTAACAGGTGATTGCCATGGAAGCCTTCACATACTTCTCCTCGCAGCTCTCTCGCTGTGGGGGAAGTGGAACGCAGGTCTAAAATGACCAGGCTGCCCTAAGAGCAGGTGGAGCTGAACCTAGGTCTCTTTGCTGGCACATGGACATGTGTCCCGGGTGCCTGACTCTGCACAAACACAAATCCGTGGCACGATCTTTTCCCTAGCAACCTCGCAATACCGCTGCATAAGGCAAGAGACAGGTGAAGCAAAGCAGGAAAAGGATGGGACCCAGCTGAGCCAGTGCAGACCAAGGACCTGCCTCACCCAGTGTCTTGTCTCCAGCTGTGCCCAGATGTTTTTTTATTGTTTTCTTTTTTTCTCTTCCAGTATCAGCCCTGGGTTTGGTGCTTCCCCCTGCCTCCCACCACGCTCACATCAGAGCCCACCACTGGCAGTGTCCCAAGCAGCTGTGACACAGGGCTGTCTCAGGGAGGCTGAGCGGAGCTGGGCATAACCCTGCTACCCTCCCTTGTCCATCTGTCTGCTTATCCCTCCCCCCATCCTGAGCCCACACTGCTCGCCCCAGCACACACAAATGTCCGTGCTGGCAAAGCCCCTTGGCAGAGGGGGCAAAAAGTGGCCAAGTCTGTGCCAAACCCATCGTTGGACACCCTGGCCTTCCCCTTCTCTTCTCAAAAAAGCCTCCTGCACTTCTCTTGGGGTGAGCTGGCCAGAGAACACCCCGTGGTGCCCCCTCCCATGGCACCAGGATCTGTCTCCGTCCTTGTGCCTGCTTGTGCAGGAGTGGACAGTGGATGGTGCCAGCTCAATGGGTCAGTCGCTGCTGGGGTTTATTTCATACACGTGGAAGAATTACTTCGAGAATGGGAAAGAAGTTCAGGAAGCAGGAAAACCAAACAAATAAAGCTGATGTCCCAAGGGTCCACGGGCAAAACCCAAAGCTCTAAGGAAACGTGAGAGAGATGCAAGAATGGGACAAGCGTACACGATGCTTCCCCACGTACGCTCCCGTTTCCATCCCGCTCGGGAGAGAATGGTGGACAAACAGCTCTGCCCGCCAAACAGCTGGCAAAGTTTCCTGAGTCAAACCTCAGAGCATGCCTGAAATGGAAGTACGTCGAGATATCTATATCTGCTTTCCTTGTAGACAGAGGGAAGCGATGCGATTTGCACGTGTCAGAGCTGGAGCTACCCGGGAAGCCCTGATCCTCTCTTAAACTCTAACTGCTAAAAACAGGGCTCCCCTTAGCAGGCAATGCCCACGTTAAATGGCAGATAGAAATGTAAGCATTCGGCTGTGAGACAGCGTTTCCCTTTCTGTCACATGAAAGATGAGTTCATTATAGAACATCCTCTCTCCAGCCTGTAGGGAAAAGCTTGGAGGCTCACAGATAAAACAGATGGAGTTATGTCTTCCTTCGCTTGAAGTGAGCACAAGCACAAGGATTTTTATTGTCTGCAATGTTAGCAACATTGCATCGCCCAGAAGACCTTGTTCATTTATCAGCTTTCTCAAAAATCTTTTGTTCACAGGCCTGCTTGTGAGTGAGCACAGAAAAAATCCAGCTCTATCTAATATCAGCCTGCAGCTGTTCAGTGACAGAAGGACTCCAAAGCTACGGATATGAACATGGGAAAATCCACCCCGAGCAGAAGGAAGACACAGTGAGCAACAGCTGCATGACAAGAATACGCTGTTTCTGTAGTGGGGAGGGGGGGGAAGCTGCGGTTACAGTAAGCATCAGAAAATTGTCAGCAAACATTATAATTGTGATTCCATTCAGAAGAGAAGCAAAATTACATCTCCTGCTAACTTTCTCTAGGTATCTGATGCTCTTGTGGGCATATGTTCTGATTCCCAGCAGGGTTTGGAAACTCCGAGCCAGGAGCTGGGTCCTTTGAACCATCTTCTAAGCGCTGGAGTCAGCGGATTTCAATCTGTCCCTCACTTTCACGGGAAAAAGGACAAGTTGGGCAAAAAACCCCACTCCCCCAGACCTGCTAAGTCCTTTCAAAACCCTGCTCAGTTTTTATTCTGATTATTCGTAATATTGCTGTGCTTGGTCACAGCACGTTCGATTCGCATGCTTTTTGTGCCGCCTTGAACCAAATAGATACCAGGCACAGCAGGTTTCTAGGCATGTTCTCAGGGCTCAGGTCCTCCCTCGAGTACTTCTTCCTAAGACCCCACAGCCAGAACTGGAGACAAACGCTGGCTTTCCCAGCTCTCCAGGGGTTTCAGCTTATATTTCTGCATGCACACCACCCTTGTAAGCTCTCTATTTTANACTTTACCNCNGCAAGCATAAACAACTATTAAAACACATAGCAGATTGACCATGTAACCTTTGTAAAAATAATCACTCTCTACTTGAGATGTGCAAGAAAATACACAGAGCTAAACCATGCGACAGAAGAGCCCATCTGCACTCCCTGTGTCTGGTTCTTCACCATCCTTTGTCAGCCTCTTCCCAGGTCCTCTCAGCAGGACCTTCTTTCACTCCTGCACAAGGTCTCTCCACATGAAGTTGAAGCCTTTCCCGTGCAGCTCCCATTTTCACGTACCGTCTCATTTTAAAGGACCCTTCATTTGCAGAAGTGAATTTCTCTCTTCCTTTTTTCTCCTTCCCAAGCTTTCTTTGCATATGGCTTTTTAGCCCCGCTTCTAAGCGAATGGTTTTCCCTCAAACCCAGCCTGCTCCAGAGAAGCCGGGTAGCCTGACCTCCAGGATGGAGCAATTCCTTTGTTGTCCAAAGCTGATGAACCCGTTCAGGTACCAAGAAGGCAGCACTACTCCTGACTGTGCTGTGAAGCTCCTGTAGGATGTTGCTTCACACCAAAGAGCCTCAGCTTCCCACTCGTGAAACAGAACGATGCTTTCCTAACCTGCAGGTCATGGTGAAGCACCTGTTCTGAGGATGGTGACGGCTACCAATGGGCCTTACAAATGAAAAATGGAAACAGAAGAATGAAACAGGTCATGCCTGGACATCAGAACTGCCACTCAGGCAAAAGGTCCTTGAAACCAGCACCCTGACTCTGCCAGCAGACAGCACTTAGGGAAGAGCTGAAGAACGGGATGAGGAGCTAGCAACATTGCCTCCGGAACTAACTCCCTGTTCAAAGAGGTTGTGGCCATGTGAAGATGAGGTGAAAGCCCAAGTAAGAGTTTCAGCACACAGTGAAATGAGACAATGGCACAACAGAGTTCTGCTGGGGGCACAGATTTGCAACATCAGGGGTGAAGAAAGAGCATAGCTCACAACCAAGAACAGAGCTGAGGGAGGAGACGGTGGAGGAGATCTGGAGCTTTCAATGAAGGAGAGCAGTGTTGAACATGTGCTAGTGATTTTCTTAGTTAATAAGGCAGTTCAGTTCCATTTACCAACAAAACCCACATCTACAGGTCCTGCGCACTACGTCCTGAACTACGTATGTGGAGTTACGGCAGTGGACAGCAAGCACCTATCACCGCTTCTTGCTGTTTTTCAAACACTCAGGAAACTTCAAGGTGATAGACAAACACCGCAGCCAGGCAAACTCTGACCAGGCACAAGGGAAAGGTTCTCCTTCCCTGAGAGTGGCGCAGCACTGAGACAGACTACCCAGAGAGGCTGTGGGATCTCCATCCTTGGGTACAATGGGCACAAACTGAAGCAGAGGAAGTTCTGTCTGAACATGAGGAGGAACTTCTTCCCTCTGAGGGTGAC
>Ga0065711_1012898_pt1 | contig 11033 bp, 23 predicted proteins | sample Hoacrofraction12_FD_59098 | JGI IMG/M metagenome (GOLD analysis project Ga0065711, IMG submission 59098) | Hoatzin crop microbial communities from Cojedes, Venezuela - Epithelial fraction 12 v2 (version 2) | ecosystem: Host-associated > Birds > Digestive system > Esophagus > Crop | place... | reverse complement strand
AGGCTGCCCAGGGAGGTTGTGGAGTCTCCTTCTCTGGAGATATTCAAGACCCGCCTGGACAAGGTCCTGTGCAGCCTGCTCTGGGTGACCCTGCTTCAGCAGGGGGGTTGGACTAGATGATCCCCAGAGGTCCCTTCCAACCCCTACTATCCTGTGATTCTGTGAAAATGGCCTTTGGTCTGCTAGCCTCCCTGGTGAACCACGGTGCTTTGGAGCTTGACCTTGGTGCTAGTGGGAGCTGGCCCCTTGTTCTGTGTCGTGTGGGCCAGAGGCTGCTCCAGGGGCGATACAAAAAGGTGTAAGAGAGAGCATGAGAGGTTCTGAAAGTGCCAGCATTGGCATGAAGTTTAAGGAGAGGGGTTTCACCTGCTCACATCCAAATGTCAGCACTGGTAATGTTTTAACTCTACACCTTTTGTCTGAATCGGGAGAAATGATACCCTGTAGATGTAAAGAATAGCGTGGCTGAGTGTTTTTGGTTAGAAGCATGAAATCGTCTTAATTTCCTGCGTTGTTGCCATATATGTGCAAATAAACCAGGGAAATACAAGTGGCCATGGCTAAGCAGGATGCGAAATTGCTTCAAAGGATATGTCTGCATTGCAGTTTCATCTTCTGCGTGTGTCCATGCATCAAGGCAATATCCATATAACCTCCCTGGGGAGGTGGGAGACCATAGGCCTAGGAAAGATGTGGGCTAGCATCGTTGGGAATACGCACTTGGCAAAGCTTTGCTAGGTTTGAAAATGAGGAGACAACAGAAGGACCATGGAAAGGTGAGAGAACTCTTTCCTCGCCGGTGCCTTATCTCCTCGGGAGATGTAGCCTCTAGTTAGGTCTAAGGATGTCCTGTAAATGTTCTTGAAGATTCTGCTGAAGTCAAGGTCATGGCACAAAGCGCTTCTTCCCATTAGCAAGGAGCAGGTATTCTCGAAGGCTAAGAGCAATCCTAGAGCCCTTGTTCATAAACAGGGGTCGGAAGTCCAGCAACAAGATTCCTTGTGAAAGATGGCACCTCTGAGGTTAAACACAGCTCTCAGCTGCTGCAAGACAGAAAAACATCTCAGCTGCCTTCTCAGGAAGGTGTCATTCAACTAGAACACGGCGGCATAGATTCTCAGCTCTTTGGCACTGATGAGTGCACGAGATGGAACCTAAGCACCATCTGAAATGGGATAGTGGTGCCCAGCACTTTCTAACTCCTTATTTTCCTGTTTTTGTCCATCTCACAGCTATGTTGCTTTTTTTTGTCATGAAAAGCCTAACCTTGTCCAGGTGTGGGGTTCTTGGCGTGTTGCTTGAGCAGGGGTGAGCGAAGCTGAGCTGGCACGAGGGTGCAAAATGCCCTTGAGGTCTCTGCCAGGACTGAGTGCTGGGTGCACCCATCTTCCTCGTGCGAGCTTGCCTGTAGGAAGTGCAGATGAGGCATGTGTCTCACCTGAGTGGGGGGCTTGGACCCCCACTCAACTGATGGCATGGACATACCCCTGCCTGATTTGCGCCCAGGTCCTACCTCGGCTGCTCCTGGCTTGGTGAGGTGGTGAAGCCTGAGCAGAGCGGTCTCACCCAGCCCAGCCAGCTGCTGACTGCAGCCCATGGTATTTGTTTTCCAGCGGTTTCCATCCACTGCTGCAGAGCTGGGAGGTGCTGTGGAGACTCAGAGCTCAGTGAGGATCAAGGAGCTGAGGCACTACGTGGAGGCAGAACCCCTTGCCTTAGGAGTGGAGGAGGTAAGTGGGAATCTGTCTTGCTTCCAAGTTTCCAGTGTGGCAAGCAGTTACATAGCCCCAGTCCCACTGGTGTCCTCAGCGCTTCTCAGGGAGTGGCCTCGCATCCTTCCAAGCACCTCGCGCAGCACTGCCGGAGCAACTGGTCGTTGGAGAAGCTGCGTGGGACGTGTTGTAGGGTTGACCAAGGTCCATTACCTGTGCAGCAGCTGCGGAGGGCGTTATTCATCTTGTAACTAATCAAGTGGTTGTTAGGAATTTTCTACGGTAGCTTTTGCTGTAGCTTCTTGAGAAAGAGCAGTGTGCGAATCGGAGAGAGAGTGAAAGCACCAGGGGTCAGATGAGCTGGGCTGGAGTCCCCCCCCCAGCTCCAAGGGCTCTGGTCTCCGAATCTTGTGTTTTTCTAAAGGCAGTAAAATGTGCTTTTAAAGGCAGGTTCTGAGCAGAGAGAATTTCTTGCTGCCAGGAGAACTCCCAAATTACTTTAATGTAGTGTATTAATTAATGCATTAATTAGTGAGTATGGGAGAAGATTTTTCCCATGGTTCCTCCACTGGAAAGCATAACGTATGCAGGATGAGATTAGAATGATTGTGCTGGTGTTTGAGGAAGAGGTCCCTCCAGCCACATCTGCCCCTTGCTCCAAGCCATGGCTGCTCTCCTGCATCCATTTTGACATCTTGATCTCTCCTCCCCTCTCTGCAGGTTTTCGACATCCTGCCGCTGTACGGTGTGCTGCAGCCGGGTGAGAGCCAGCGGGTCGCCTTCACCTTCTTCGGCCACACCAACATTGTCGCCCACGTCACGGCACTGTGCAGGGTAGAGGGAGGCCCAACCTATGAGATCGCGCTGAGCGGGGAGGCTTCGCTCATCCACTACCTCCTAGACGTCAGGGAGATCGACTGCGGGCTCCAGGTAACACATGTGTCTCTTGGCAGAGGTCCTTGTCTTGAAACCAGCACCGATGGGTTGCTGCCCACCTAGGTCTGGGGCTCTCTCCTCTTCCCAGCTGCTTTGTTAGTTCTATGGCTTGGAATTACAAACTTTGAGTCAAACATCCTGCATCTAGGCTGGTTTTTAATGGCCATCTCCACTCCCTCTAAAGCGGGGAATTCATCTTCTGCAGGGTACCTAAGGCTGCCTCCTGGGGCAGGCAGGGTCCCAGCAGTGGTCTCCAGAGGGATGTGCCCTGGGACATCCATCTGCTGATCTGCACCTGACGCCTGAGGTCCGAGGAGATGCTCTCTTGTAATGCTTTTGATTAATCCACAAAATAAACCAGGGAGGAAGTCACCTTGGGCTTCCAGTCACTGTAGCTGGAAAGAATGTCCCAGCGTAATCCCCACTTTATTTATTTTTGGTTAAAAACCCCACAGATGCTTCTAGCTGTTGGCACAGACGTGTGGCACCGTCTCTCTTTTGCTGTCCCTGCAAGCTCTGCAAATACTTGTATGCAGATGCCTTTTCTGCAATGTCTTGTTGCTACCTGCTCTGTTTCAGCCAGCTGTGAAGTGACATCCTGAAGCGCGGAGGGCTTGTATCCTCTTTGGTTTCTTTAGAACTGGTCTTTATGTGGTTGGTATTGCCCCTCTGCATGCTGCCAGAAGTATCTGTCCCTGTGTGGGGCTGAGAGGTACCCTGTGGGTTCCCAAACCAAGGGCCCGGAGCTCCTCTGCTTCTCTCCTGCGTTGTGTTCATTTGCCCTCATCCCAGCGAAAGCGGGAGGACATTCCTGGCCTCAGACTTGTGTCTTCAACTCCCCACTCCTCTGTCCTCCCTTCAGCTGTTTAATGAAGTCACTGAAGCAGAGGTCACCCTGCAGAACAGCGGCAAGGTGGGATTTGCCTACGTGGTGCTCGGCCCCAGCGCGGCCGCTGCTGAGGGCCCTCTGCCCGGCATGCCCCTGGTCGTGCCCAGCACGGTGAGTACAGAGGTAGCACAAGGGTTTAACCCTGACCATGTGTCCAGCTGCCCAGAAGAGTGTTATGGGGGAAAACCACAAGAAAACAGAAGAAAAAAACCATAAAAGCGGCTGAGGGAGACAGGGCTGTAAGCAATTGCTGCTGGGGGGCAGAGAAGGCAAAGCAAGTGCATGAAGCAGTTACACGATCGGACGGGATTCGCAACTTGTCCCTGCCCGTAGCAAACCCTGCCTGCCCCTTGCCAGCACTGACCAGGTGAGACTTGAGTACTGTTTTGCTTGGGCACGAAGCTCCTTTGCCAGGAGTTGTAACAGCCCCCGCAGCGGTCATTTGCCCCTCCAGCTTTGCAGCAGCACTGTGGGGCAGTGAGGGGGCCGGGGAGGAGCAGGGCTGGCACAGCAAGGAGAGGGGTTGGCAGCATCCCACCATCCCAGCTTCCCAGTCCTGCGTGGACACCTTCGAGCTGAAGCAGCCTTCCAATCTTTGTCGCTTTTCACAATGAGAAGGGGAAGCCAAATGGCTTTCAGGTTTCTTCATGCCCGCCTCCTCCAAAGGATGAGGCGCTGATGCCCTCTCCCTGTGAGCTTCTGAAGACGCAGCTCGGCTTGGACCCGCGCAGAGGTTGCTGCAACGGCGTCCTCGGCGCTGGCAGCTTGGCCGGCGTTTGCAGAGATGTGCGTTTGCAGGTCGCCGTGAGCCTGGGTGGGCTCATCCACCCTGGGTGTGACTGCACGGACCGGAGGTGTTTGGTTAGGGTCAGGCCCTTTGACACCAGCCTGGGAGCCACTGCTGTGCTGGGGCAGGAGCTGCTGGCTGTGCGGAGAGCGCGGGCACTCCACGCATCTTCTGTGGCGGCTGGTGACAGAGCTTTTATTTATTCCGGCTGGCTCTTACTAACAGAGGGTAAGCACCGTTAGTGAAAGAGCTTGCTCGTGCTGAGCAAAGGATGGTCTGTGCTGTGGGACCACACGTGTGATGAGGACATACCGCATCCTGGCGTAGGAGACTCGAGGTTTTGGATACAAGAAAGCTAGAAAGTGCTGTGGTCTGACGTTTTCTTATAGAGGAGAACCTGTCTGTTCTTCTCGGCATGTGTATCGTGTGAGCCATCCTTCCAGCCAACCCTCTCTGATGCGTTCCCTCCCTGTTCTGCCGTGCTCTGCAGGGTTACGTTGGACCTGGCAAGGAGCAAGTGCTGAAAGTCTGTTACCTGCCAGGAGTGCCTGGAGTCTTCTGCAGGACTTTCCGGATCCAAGTGGGTCATCTAGAGCCAGAAGAAATCTCCCTGAAAGGAGAGGGCAGCTTTCCCAGGATTTGCTTGGACCTGCCTAGGAACATCAAAGGTGAGCACTGCCAGTCTGCTTCCCAGGAACGTCTTCTGGTTTCTGCCCCATGCCATATGCCCACAGAGCAGCTCACACCCACCTCCACCAAGCCTAGAGGTTTCAGGGCTGTTGGACCAACACTCAGCCCTGTGGTTGCTTCCTGAGTCTCTAGCAGACGAGCCCATGTGGGCTTTGTACCAGGAACCATCCTGCAGAGCTTGCCAGCGTATCTGTGCGAGCCCTGGAAAGATGATGGCTAGACAGAAATGCTTGGGAAAGCCGTAATACAGGCTGGCAGGGATTTTGGCAGTGTTGGATTTGCATCACATTGCACAGGGTGAGAGATGCTCCTGTGTGTGGAGGAAGGTGGGTGGGAGTGAACATCAGGATTCAGAGAGGAAGAGCAGCATCCACTTCCCATACATTGCTGGAGGAGTGTGTTTCTGGGAGAGGGCATCACTGGGGGCATCGGGGCTTCCCAGCTTAAATGGGAATGGCACTGTGCCCACACTTCTGTTTGTGGATGTTTTCTTCCTTCAGGAAATGAAAAATATGAGAAGGTCCTCAAGGAGGTGAAAGAAAAGATGGAAGACAACAGCCAGAGAGATGAAGCAGTTGTTCTGGGGGAGGCTGCAGCCGCGGAGCCACCCACGGATGACTTGGGCACCATGGTGAGGACAGCCGCTGCCCCATTTGGCACGTGCCACCCTCCCCCTGCGTCCTTTGGTCCCCTTGCACCCTGCAGCAGGCTTCCCGGTGCCCTGCTGGCACTTGGGTCCTCCCTGTCCATGCCTGGCCATGGCCGTGCATCAGCTCAGCGCTGCCCAACTCTGGCAGTTGTCCCTCTCGTAGATGCGTGAGCTTCCTGACTGCACCGGGGAGAGATCCTGAAGACTGTGCTCAAGGGCTTGAACTTATGGTGCTGGCGATGGAGCTGCAGGTCATCGCTGGGGGATTTGCTGCTCACAGCCCCAGCCCTGCCAGGTTTGCAGAGCTGGCTGCGCCCTGGGACTGTGCTATCAGCGCTTGTCTCCAAGAGGCGCCAGCTGTGTTGTGGTTCCCTTCTCAAGAGAGCTTTGTCCAAGCTGCTTTGGCACTGGCTAGAGGCAGGCCAGTACTTGGAGCTCTGGGAGGTTCCTGGCTTGTCTATCTGTCTGACCAGCTTAGCTTTTATGATAGTGACTGGGCAGGTGAAGATGCAGGAGTTCATTTCACTTGAGATAAGGTCCTGCCTAAGAGAGCAGGAGGTGTCACAGGCGCTGAGCAGTGACACAGGGGGACCCCGTCACCCTTCTCAGCAAGAGCAGGATGGGATCCTCTTTCAGAGACAAACGTATGCCTTGGGAGGGACCTTTGCCAACCAGCCACTGTCTTTCCCTTCCTTCCCTCAGCTGGACACTCGGCTGCAGATGCAGATGGAGCAGATGCTGCTAGAGGAACATGCCCTGGAGCAGCAGAAAGCTCTGGCCTCCGGTCACCCAGAGGACACTGCCTTTGACCAGCATGCTCGTCGGAGGCTTCTCAAGTTAGTGGGGACTCCCATACCCTATCTCCAGGTGCCCCGAGGGTAACACCCAGCAGTGCTCCTGTGAGCTCCTCCTGTCTGTAGAGCTGGGAGTAACTGGGGGCTGCAGAAAGGGCGTGAGCCTGATAGTTTTGGCGTGCTCACTGTCAGCAGCGGTGTGTCCTCACTTCCACAGAGCCACCCTCAGCTTTGGAGGTGCTCAGCTCCCCACAGATGCTGGGTTCTGTTCTGAGGGGGGTCCAGCGCAGGCCATCAAGCCCTGCCAGAGAGCACAGGCACCGTCCCTGCTGACCGGCTCTGAAAGAGGCAACTCAAAGCTAGAGTCTTTGCCCTAACAAACAGAGCACACTAAGCAACAAGAGCAGGTTGGCAAACCCTTGACAAACCCAAAACCAGGTGGCTTGGGTGCTGGTGGAACTGGAGGGCTTACCTAGGTGACCTGGTCCTTCCCGTTGCTCCTTCATGATGAGGCACGGGTGTGGTAGGCTCCAGTTCAGGAAGCAGATGCTCTACAAAAGAGATGATTTATGTGCTTTCCCGAGTGGGATTGCTCTGGAAAAGGACCTTCCCATGAATCTTGTAGGTGCTGATTACTGCGTTTACTGGTGCTGCTTTGGGGACAGATCTGGTTGCAGAGCGGTGAAGATTTCCTGTACAGGCGTATCTTATGACAAGGTCCCGAAGCAATTTCAGGCTTGGGCTGTACGTCAGGCTTAGCAGTTTCATTGAGACCAGTGGAGGTCCAGTGGCCTTAGCTACCGTGGCTTTTCGTAGCAGAGGAGCTGTGACCAGTATCCATTTTAAACTAATTTTATTTGAAGGTCCCATTGTTAGCTGACAAAACCTAGGACCTATGCTCCCAGTGACTTACCAAAGTCTTATTACCAGGTGGTCAGGCCTTGGATTTCATGGGCTTGGGTTGAGTTTCTACAGCAGTGACTACAGAAATACCCACTTTATTTGCCTCTTCCATCCACGTGGAAATGTGCCCAGGCTGTGGTTAAAGGACTGTCCCTCCTCCTTTCAGAGCGGAGCTGCCTGAGTACGTCCTGGACTTTGGCTACGTCATTCTTGGTAGCATCCACACGCACATCGTGAAGGTCACCAACACTGGGCAGTTCCTTGTATCCTTCCACACCAATACACGGGTCCTGCGTGACACAGGTAACGGGTGCTGGAGAGACTTCACGTGGTCTTGAAGGACCCATCTCTGACAGACGAGCTTAAGCCATGAGACAAGGGGGGTTTTTTAAGTGCTTGTTCATATAGCTTTGTGCTCCTTGGGACCCTCTGCCTCGCACTTTAGACCCGGAGTTCTCCTGGTCAGCAGTACCCAGAGACCTGTCTTGCTTGTGACTGGCCTACCACCTCATTGCAGGGGCTAGAGGGTCTGATGACCTTGGTCACCTCCCAGCATCTTCTGCTCTTGGCTACTGTGAGCATCAGCTGAGTTTCGTTGTGCTCTCCTTGGGCTTGTGTTGCAAATGGACGGACCCGTTGTGGTTTGCAAGGGCTTTTTTCAAAGCTCATAATGTCATAGCACTTCTGTTCAGCCTTTGTTGAGAAAGCAGTCTGTGAGGTCCTCTGTTATATCAAAATAGGCTTCTGAAACAGGCCCTGAGGCGAGGGTGCAGTACCATCAAACAGTGACTCTCTGTGTCTGAAGGGCGGTCAGGTGTCTCCTGTAAGTTGTTTTCCAGGGAGCACCAGAACATGGGGGAACTTTAGTTGGAAATTCCCCTTTGGAGAGGTCTGTGAATCCTTCCCTGGGATGCCTGATGAAGGAATTGCTGGAGCTCCTTGACAGATAGATTTCCTTTTTACTATGTGGGTGTTGGATTCTGGCCGTCTAAACGCTTTCTCCTTGTGTGGTGATAAGGGAGAAGGAGCGGCAGGCTTCTCCGTAGATCCAAAGGGGTCCTTCACAGAGGTGCCAGCCGGGAGACACGTATGGCCTTAATGCTGATTCACGTTGACTGTGTATCTATCTCAGCTGCTTTATGTTCGTCTCCTCAAGGTTTCAGCGTGGAGCTGGACCGCGTGAAGCACCTGCCCTGCTGTGAGACCAAGACATTTGAAGTGCACTTCGACCCACAAAGTGCCAACCTGCCGCTGGGAGAGGTGGATGTGCTCCTGCCCATCAAGGTACCACATGCTTCCTCACCTCCCTGTGCCCGCACCACCTTCCAGGGCAGGCAGCAGATTGGGGACAGCAGCAGATGTCACTCAGGCTCTCAGCTGGATGCTCTGTCCTTCACTAGGTAGCCAGAGGCCCCACGTTTTGCGTCCGCCTCCGTGCCAATGTGGCTGTGCCGTCCCTCTGCCTCTCCAGGGACAGTCTGGAGTTTTCCACTGTCCAGTGTGGGCAGTGCCGGGAAGAAACCATCCAGCTCCACAATCAGCTCCAGATTCCTTGTAAATGGTTCATCACCGTGAATGAGCCTGTCAAGAAGGTAAAGCACAAGCAGTACGTGATGTGTAACTTCTTGGTTGGGTTTTCTTTGCCTCTCTTGCCTTTTCTGCTCCTGTGGCTGCCTGAGCACTTGGGCTGCAGCTCGTTTGAGGAAGCTTTAGAGGGCATAGAGCAAGGCTGGTTCACCTGGACCTGTTCACTAGCTGATGCTTCACTTCTCTGTCCCCTTCACCCGTTCCTCCTCTTCTGAGGACAGTGCCTCCCCGTCTGCCTGCCCTGCCTACGTGTGTTCTCTCCAGTTCTAGGCCAGTGGTGGCCCCAACTGGCCTGGGTGTGGGTGCTCTCAGCACTGTGGCCGTAGCTCAGAGCACCGCAGGAACCGAGGGTCTGTCCTCGCAGACCAAGGAGATCTCACACAGCTGGGTTTTGTGCTCAGGTGGACAAGCATTTGCCAGTGAGCGTGCGTCAGAAGCTGCTCCAGGAGTTGAAGACCAAGCCCTGTGTCTTTGAGGCGCTGCCCTCGGCTGGAGCGCTCGGTCCAGGGCAGCGATGCAACGTGCGAGTCAGGTTTTCACCCACGGAAGAGGTGAGATTGGCGGGTGTCACCCTCAAGAGGTCTGGTGGGACAGTGTGGTAATAAGAGCCCAGCGCAGGGAGGAGGAGATGAGGTCTGCCTCCACACAGAGCTCTCTGCAGACCCCGTACTCCCCGTGCCTCAGTTTCCCCTGCAGCATACCCTTCTGAGAAGGGCTTTGAAATCCTGTGGGGGACAAACCAGCCACCAGACACCCTCCTGGGCACAGCAGGATTGTCAGCTGCAGCGATGTGCTGCCAGCGGTCCCTGTGACTCTGGCCCAGCCTGCCTGGACGTTCCCATGCAGTTTGGGAGTCAGTTGAAATGATGGAGCATTCCCAAAGGCAGTTTGCACGTGGCCGCTGGAAACTGGCGGTGTGTAACAGTGTGGACACAAGTGCTTCCGTGCCTGGGAACAGTCCCAGGGATCTTCTAGTTGCTAGTGGAGATGTAACTATCTTGTCTCTGGCTTTGAGCAGTGCCCAACACTGAGCAGAGACGNTGATCGTTGTTTCTAGCTAGCGAGAGGTCGTCTGCCTCTTTCACACAGCTGATGTTTGCCTGGTGCAGCAATGCCAGGACTCTGCCTGGGCAACATAACCCGTAGGACCTTTCTGATGAGCATTGCGCTCCCTCATGACTAGGTGAAAATGTTGCATAGACCATTCTAGATCCATCTGATACCCAAATATCCACTTATGCTTCACACCAGGATTCATCCCAGTTACTCAGAGCCAGCATGCAGATGCTGTCGCCCCAGCTATAAGTAAATAGTGGGTTGCGAACGCCCCTGACCTTGGGGCAAGGCTTGAATTTGAGGCCCTGTCACCTGGGGCTTCATGGAGGAGCTTTCTGTGCTTCTCTCTTTTCAGAGGTCCTACAGAAGCAAGCTGAAGATTAACATTGGCCAGAGCAGCCAGCACCTCCAGCTGCAGGTCTCAGGGCATGGGCTGGAGCCACAGCTGGAATTCACCCCCCCAGTGCTTGAGCTGGGACCAGTGCTGCCGCACAGCTGTGGGGTGGAGGGGACAGTGATGGTGAAGAACCCATGCGAGTTTCCCATCGAGTTCTACTCGCTGGAGTTTGACCAGCAGTACCTTGCTGAGGAGGAGGTGAGAGGGAAAGTCTGGTCCCCATGCTCGTGCTCCTGTAGCTTTGCCACGCTCCAGCGTTCCCAGGCTCGGGCCAGGGACGTGGAGGCAGTCCCAAGGGTGAAGCTGGTGGTGTTCCAGGGTCAGCCAGCTCTGCTGGCAGGCCGAGGAGGGGCTTGGACAGTCCATGTTGTTGGGAGGAAGGAAGGAGAGAGAAGATGAGTTGGCTGGGGAGTCTGTTCATGTGGTGAAGGTCAAGAAACGCATCTTGTGTATGGTTTTTCCTCCTTGTGTGCACAGATGCTGCGGATGCTGAAGGACTACGATTGCCACAACACTTTGCTGCTGCCTCCACGCGCCCCGGGTGAGAAGCTACCCCCAGAGGTGCTGGAGTACTGTGAGGACCAGAAGAGGCTGCAGGATGAGCAGGCAAAGTCCAAGACTGGGGAACCAGCA